>Ga0307414_10000957_pt1 | contig 14702 bp, 9 predicted proteins | sample DK1Ometagenome_FD_203804 | JGI IMG/M metagenome (GOLD analysis project Ga0307414, IMG submission 203804) | Maize rhizosphere microbial communities from greenhouse at UC Davis, California, United States - DK15-O-3 | ecosystem: Host-associated > Plants > Roots > Rhizosphere > Soil | place: USA... | reverse complement strand
AGAAAGGCCCAAAAGAGCGCTTGGCGGACTAACGCCCGCCCAGTACGCCGCGCAGTTGGCGAAGAAGAAAGATAACATCAGCACCGGACTCTAAACCCGCCCACTACTCAAGCCGGGGGGACGTCGGCTTGCCGCGAGTCTTGAGGGAAATCTTGCTGTTGAAGATGCCCTTGACGTGAATAAAAGGATGCTTGATGAGATCGCTTGGTGAGCGAATCGGCTCGTGGGAATCCAAGCAAGACGGGGATGCCACCATGGCACGTTGAATGAACCCCAGCTGGTTGACGATCAAGTTCTCGCCGAGGTTTGGCTCGAGGCGGAAGGAGAGGTCCACGCCCTCGGTCACCGAGGTGGACGATTCGATCATTTGGGGTGATATCGATCATGATGAATATGGAACAGACATGCGGCGAAAGAAGAGCCTCCGGCCGTGCGGCGAGGGTATTCGGTGCGCTGTCCGCCTTCTTCCTCTTCGACTCTTCGCGGGGCCCGGATACATGAGCCACGTCGGACTGCCTAAGCACGCGCATATACTCCATCCGGTGATCCTGCTCGGCAGCGCGTGCTCGGTCGTCGCGTTCTTCAAGTCTTTCAAGAAAGACCGGGTAGGGAGAGTCAGCACCTGAAGTGCGTTGCTCGTGCCGGGTGCGCGGCCAGTCACCGGTGTCGAGGGGTCGGAACTGGCCGAACGAAGCTAACATGTAACTGGGACAGGCAAGGATCCGAGGTCGTGGTGGGATTTGAGATGATTTCTCCGTGGACGGCCACCTGGCCACCGCAGCAGGACCGCTATCGGCTCAGACGTGAGTTCGAGCGATGGCTACCCAAACCCGACTCGGGTCAGGCCAGGTACCAAGGCGAGTCATTTGATGAGGCGTCCCTCATCGAACTCTGTCGCCAATACCGCTTGGAGTACGTGGGGGCTTCCGAGAACGTACTCCGGGATTGGGACGTCTGTCCGGAACGAATCAATGATGAGTGCCCCTCCTCTGAAGAGCTTTGCAAGAGGGGATATCTGGAATTACGTGATGGCCGATGGACTCGCTCTACACCAGAGCCAGAGGAATCGGACGAGACCCATCTCCTAGATTCGCGAACGGAGGATTTCCTCGATAGCCTGGACAGACTCCAGTTCGTCGACCGGGGGCATCATCGTGATCTGAGTGCTTCGGCACAGAAAGCTAAGGAGCAGCTTGAGCTGCAGCCGCGGGAAGGATTGCCTGCCAGAGACGCGCAGTGGCTCGTGAGGCGGTTGTGGTCCGAACTGCATCGGACGGAACTGCCAGACGCCGGGGACGCCACGGAGGACGATGAATCGGAGGAGGACTTCTCCGAAGGGGAAGAGCACCGCGTCTCTCAAACGGTCGTTGACGAGCTGGTCGATAGAGCCTTCTTGCAGTGGCAAATCTGGTGCGGCGTCGTACACGGTTGGGTGGAGTGGGACCCCCGCTGGAACGCGGCGGAAAGAAGGCATTGCCGTGAGGCTGCCCTTCGTGTTATCGACCGGCAGGAGACTTGGCCCAACTGGGGGACGGTGGAGGCCCAGATCTCTGCGGCGAACGGCGGTGCCGCTGTGGCCGCAAGCGAGGAAGCGGTAGCCCAGAGAACGGTTTCGGGTCTGTCCTGTTCCTTGGTCAATCGCCATGATCGGCTCAATTGGCCGGATGTCCAGCAATTGGTCATGAGGCAACTGCAAGAGCCAAGCTCGGTGGGCTTTGCTTTCAGTCTGCTCTTTTCTGAGATGGAGAAGACGGCTGGAGGCACTCGCATCGAGGCGACCGTCAAGTCGGTGATGGACCTCGTGGCCGAACGCCCACTAGCTATGCAGCACCTTGTTTTCAAAGTGCATAGCGCGCCTGTGCTCTTGGTAGACATGCTCCTGTCTGAGCGAACGACTGCCTTGGCCACGAAGATCATTGTTCGGTGGAGAAATCCGGAGGGGAGGCAGACGGAGCACAGAGCTGTACGCGACGGGCAAGCAAGAACGTTCGCCATCCAGGACGCTCTGTCGATCTTGGCGTTCCAGCTTCAGTTCGGGCGGCTCGATCACTTGGAACTGGCCTCACTCATTACGTGGGCGTACGCCTCCCGGAGCCACTCATCCCAGGAAGATTCGCAGCCGACGGAACCTGTGGGAAGAGCCCTGCTGGAACTGTTGGCCGGTGCGTCTGACGACGATCAGTCGATCGTGCTGCGGCATCTTATGGAACAGGCCGGGGGTGAGGGGGCGATGCCCAGGGGGTGCTTCGCGGGGGTACTCGAAGCCGCCGAGCTACTGCCGGTCGCCGGCCATGTGGATCTGACGCCCGTGGCGGCGCTCTATGCGCGTTTTGCTCGTGACCTGGCGTTGGATCGGACCGATGTCGCCGAGTTGCCGGAGTCTCTGTCAGCACGGCTGATACAGATCGACTCATCTGATTCGACGTCGGCAGAAGACTCAGTCTTGCAGCCCTTTGATCCGGGTGTCATCGCCCGTGAGGCTTTCATCAAGGGCGATCACAGGACTCAGTATTGCTTGTCTAAAACACTGAGGATTCATGTACAGGTCCTCGCACGTGCCGTCGCCGGTTGGCCGGATAAACGTGTGCCTCAAGCGCTTTCGAGTGCGCTGCTGCAAATGATGGAACGTGGTGTCACCGAGGATTCGGATGAGGGTCGCGTCGCTGCCCTGACTGAACGATATGCGCCAACATTCGGCTCTGGAAAAGAGCAGGGTTCACCGGCGCGTGATCTCGCCAAGGCTTGGCGAAGGCTTGATGCAAGCCAGCAAGACAAGTTCCTCGAGGTCATGGTCGGGTCTGATGATCCCAGTCTGCTCGCAGAGTTCTCCAAGGAGCTGCCGTACAAGGCGAAGGAAGTAGTCCGTACGAGGTTGCAAGAGCTGGGGCCGGAGCACGCCTCCGACGCGTGGACATGGCCGGAGATGATCCGGCGCATCGATAGGCTGCTTGATGCGGACGAGTTTGTAGTCGCTCGTCAGCACTTGGATGAAGTGGAAAAGCTCACGGACAGGGTGCGGCCAGAGATCAAGTTCGACCTTTTCAGACTTCGTCTCCGACTGCTGCTTAGTGAGAAAAGCTGGGTAGAGCTCGATGAATTGGTGATCCCACCGGCGCTCGGTGACGGCCTCAAGATTGAGGCAGAACAAGCTTTGGCGTTTACGCGTGCTACCTCACAACTGCTTCGTTCGGATGGTGATGTTGCCGGTGCCAAAACTACGCTTGAGCGGCTGGCCGCGAGAAGGCGAAGCGCGAGTAGCTATCGAGAGAATGCGTATGCGGCGTCGATGCGGCTGCTGTTGGGCGACGGCATTGGCCCGCTCAGCGGCGAGGCCAAAGGGAAAGGCGAGGCGCTGCTTGCTGAAATGATGGCGATGGTGGATGGGGACAAAGGCTCATCAAGCCTTGTTCTGATTGCCAACATCGGATTGCTCCTTGTCGCTCTGGAGCGGCCCGAAGAAGCGTTGGAGCTTCTGAGGTCGCGCTCGAGAAGGGACAAGGATGTCGCGTATGTGACTGCTTTGGCGATGTCAAAGCTGGAAGATGTTGAGGATGCTGTCATCTTTCTTGACTTGGCGATCGACGAATTCGGGCCGGATGCGTCCTTGCTCGAACTGCGGAAGACGCTCGATGACGGGGAAACGGCCAAGAGTGTTCCCTTGGTGGCGACGCAAGCTGATCCGCTTTCCTCTATCAGAATGTCATTGGAGCAGCTGAAGAATCTGCGGCCAGGGCAGATTGGAGAGGTGCTGGCACCTGCGGGCGAAGGTCTTAGGGGCTACCTCATTGGGGTGGTGTCAAAGGCCGTCGCAAGCCTCCAACATATGGTGGCGATACTCCGCAGGCGAACCTCGGAGAGCAACGATGCGAAGCTCGAAAATGATCTGACCACCGCGGTGAGGGAGATTCTGGGTGCGCATCTGGCGTTCATCCGTTGGGATGTCGCGGACCAGTCACTTGGAGGATTCACTGCGCGACGTAACCCCGGGGAGCGTGATCTGGTCATTCGCACATCAGGCCAAGAAGTGGCTATTCTCGAAGCTCTGGTGTGTACCTCTGTCAATCGCGGCGAGATCAAGAAGCATTTTCACAAGGCCCTCGACTACGGCAAGTGTAGAATCTACTTTCAGGTGATCTACTCCTACACGGCGATAGACCGCCTGCTTGACTACGTCAAGGACATGATCGAGAGCGAAGTGCCGCCGCGCTTTGAGTTTCGTAGTTGTGCCGAACTCTCTCCAGAGGACTACGAAACAGCTGGCTGTGTTGCGACGTACGCGAACGGACACGATGAGGTGTCGGTGATCTTTCTGATTGTGGATCTGAACGTTCCTCGATCAGAAAAAAGTGCGGACGACCAATGACAGCGAGGATGACAGAGGCGTCATGTCCCATGCGCCGCGCTGAGGAGGGTGTCAGCCTTGGGGCCGGTGACCGACAATGACCTCTCTCGCGTGAAGCCACGGGATGGCGTGTCTGGGTCCATGGATTGCGCAGCCGGTGAAGCCGGCTGCGTTCAGGCGTTCGACGATGTCTCGGCCATAGTCGCGGAAGGCCGAGATGCCTGAGCTGGGGCGCTGCGGATCGGCATGGTAGACCGGTTCAAGCAGGTGCTCGATCTCTCCTTCATGGAGGCGTGCTCGGTCGATCGTTTGGTCTAGGCCGCTCAGAGGGACGGTGAAGAGCATGATTCCGCCAGGGCGGAGTATGCGATAGAGCTCGGCGAAGGCACGTGCATCGTCCGGCACATGCTCTAAGACCTCCGTGTGGGTGACGACGTCGAAGCTTTGGGACGGGTACGTCAATGCCTGCACATCCTGGCAGGGAATCCCGCCGACGAGTTCGCCAGGGGGCGCGCCGTCGAAGTATTCCGATCCGCTGAAGCGATGGGCGGTCCTGCGCAGATACCCGGCGAGCGGGCCGCGTGCCGATAATTCGCAGACGGCCAGTCTGGACAGCCCTGGCACCTCGCTGCGAAGCGCGAGCCCTAGGGAGAGGTGGACCGTGCTCGCTGAGCAGCGCACGCAGCGAAGACCGGCTTCGCTGACATTGAGACGAACGAAAACGGTTGGGCCGCAGAAAGGGCAGGTCGACACGGCTAGCGAGAACTCCTGAGGCGTAAGAACCTTCAGGCCTTGGCGAACTCTTGATAGGAGGCGCATCGTCTCAGGCGTGAAAAGGCAGCGCCATCGAAGTGATGGCGCTGCGTTCTAGGTGGGCGCGGCGATGTATGGTGCCAGGAGATTACCTTCTCAAGATCCAGAATTGATTGGCACCGCGGCCGCTCCGGAACGAGCCGCAACTCCACTGGCCAATGGGTTGTCCGTTCCAGACATTGTTGCTGCCCGGGACTAGGGGCATGTCTATGCACTTCCCGCTGGGCAGATTGCGGAGCTGGGTCGCCCCGGCCGGGGCGGTTCCCTGCTGCCGCCACCACTGGCTGGTGCATTGGGCGCAGCAGGCGCTGGTCGTGAGCTGGGCTCCGTTGGCGTAAGAGCCTGCCTCAACGTCCAAGCAGGTCAAGGTCGCATAGTTGACCAGGTTGTAGTAGTTGCTGCCTCCACTACGCCCTGCGTAGACGTAGTACCAATACTGCGGGTCCGAAGGAACGCGACAGCTGGATTCGATAACTTTGGTCCCAGATGGGCCGGTGATCGGCGAGGAGTCGCTTCTCCAGGTCGCGTTGCGTGAGGAGCGAGGAGATCTCGTGCGGATCATCGAGAATGGCGGTGCCGACGTCTCCCGTCTTTCGCCGACGCAGCAGGCGCAGATGCGTCAGCTCCTAAAGCGTAGTCCGCCCGAGCTTGCCCAAGTCATGGGTCAAGAGTGCGTGTTGCTGTGAGCATGGTGAGGTTTTCCGACTGGTCGATGGCCGCGGGACGGACGAAGGAGACAAGTCCCGTGATCGGCATCCGCCTGCAGTTGGCGCTTTGTTGCCCACCCGTGTGTGAAGGTCGAAGAGGGGAGCGGCGCAGATGACGATTCCGGTAGGCCTTGGCCTTTTCTTCATCTTCTACGTCAGTATCGGCTTCTGGATGGTGGCCTGGTACTCGATCCGGGTATACAAGAGGCAGTCGTTCTATCGCCCTTTTGTGGATTCGCTGCGTCCTCGATTATTGGGTCTGGGGCGGCTGTGGGTCGTTCAATGGATGGCGCTATGGTGGAGACAGGGTGGACGTGCCCGTGGCCTCTCCCAGGTGTTCTGGATGAGAGTGGTTCCTCCTGTCAGTCTCTGCCTTCTGCTGGTTCCTGTCGCCGCGATCTTCATGGTGTACCTCTTCTTCAACTAACTGGCCTTGCCCTACGATTTCAGGATCCGCTCCTGGATATCGATTCCCGGCAAGACGGGATCGAGGGCCTCTTGTTCCACACAGATGGGGCGCAGTGTTTTTGCCAGCTCCGACCAGCCAGCGCGGTCAGCGTGGCGCGTCATGGCACCCAGGGTGGCAGGATCCGCTCGGTGCGTTTCCACGCCGGCAGGAAGCCCAAGCGGGTCCATCAACCAGGGAAGAAAGGGGAGGGATGTGGGCACCACCTCTCGGATCCTGGCGGCGATGCGGAACCCGCCTGCGTCGATGTCACCCCAGTGCAGGACGGGGGTGGCCGGCGAGACCCCGGCCAAGAGCTTGGCGTACGCGGTGGCCCAGGCGGGCGAGGGCATGCCTCCGGTGTACACGATCAACCCCTGGGGCGCTTGCGGCAATTGGCTGCACAAGTGGAAGGTGGTCAGGTTCTCGATGCTCAGTACCCATGCCGGGGTGCCTGAGTAGCCTTCAATGGCCTTGCTGGCCACGCCGAGAAACGGGCGAAGCACAGGGGCGAGCTGGTCTGGGCCAAGCCGCAGGGTGCCTGCGCCGGCGACCAGGAAGGGCTGTGGCTCCTTCACTAACCCCAACTGGTTGAACAACTCTTGAGGGGTCCTCGCAGGGGCCGCGAGACTTTCGTTGGTGAGGACGTCCAGCGGTCGATGCAGCCGTTCGATGCGTTTGGAGTCACCGAACAGCTTGACGCTCAGGCGACGTACGACCTGATCCTCACCGGGCAAGCGGGCCAAGGTGTCCAGGACGGTGAGGGCATCGACGAAGACGCTCGCCGATGCGGCGCCCAATTTGCGGATTTTCTTGCCGCTGTGCCATCTCTCGAGGATTTGCCGAACACGTGGATGCGCTGCCCAAGGCGCGAGCAGCGTGCTGGCCGTGCTGAGCACGTCCGTGCGGGTCGTCGTGCCCAGGAAGGAAGCCAGCGCCGGGACGTTCTTGACGGAGATGAGATCCGCTGTCCGATCCTCTCCTCCCTGCTTGGACCAGGCCACGTGGATGCCGCCCTCGCGTTCCGCCTTGCGCATGCGCTCGTGGAACGCATCACGATCTTTAAGTGACAGGGCCCAGTAGGCGTCGAGCTCGCTGATCTTTTCCTTGGCGGTCCGGCCGCTGGATAAGGCGAGCTTCTCGGCCCGGGCGAGCAGCCCGGCGAGTACGGCATCAGCCAGCATCGGAAGCCCCGCTGACCAATCGCGCCATCTCCGTCTCGAGAAGCTCGGGATAGAGCAAGTAGTTGTCGCTGCGCAGAAGCTCCTTTGCTTCATCCAGGACGATGTTCTTGGTGAGCTGGATCTGGTCAGAGCCGTGCCGCGCCATGTCGTAGTAGATGTCGAGGAAAGAAGACATCTTGGGCTGATCAGCCTCCGGGCCCGCCAGAATCATCTGCAGGCCCAGGGCGTTGAGGTACTCGGCGGTGGCGCGAACGTTCTGGGCGTCCATCTTCTCAAAGGCCTCATCGAGCATGATCAAGCCGCCTGGCGTCTGCGCGGTTTTGGACTTGCCATAGGCGGCAGCCAAGGCTGCTCCGAAGATCACGTACAGCGGCGTGCGGTGTTCGCCACCGGAACCCGGACCAAATCGCTTGCTCAGCAGCCCGATCGAGGTGCCGTTGTGGAAGATCTTGACGTCATAGGAGAAGAAGCGGCGATGGTCGTTCAACGGACTGGTCGCATGGAGAAGCGGGGAGTCGGCATCCCCCTCGACCAGCAAGCGGAACTCCTCAGGAACCTTCTCGGTTTCCTTGAACAGATCGACCCCTTCTTCGCCGTGTTTCTTGACCTGGAGCAGGAAATTGTAGAGCGCTCGATGCTGCTCAACCGGGCTATGCACGAACTGGTAGCGCTCGCCATTGGAAAACTCCGGCGCCGAACGCAGGATGTCGTTCAGTCCGTCAATCTGACTCGAGACGGCGTCAAACCCCTCCAGCAGGTTCTGGGCGACGTCGGTCCGGAACACATCGACGGCGGCTTGATACGCTTGCTCGGCCTCTTCCTTTCGCTGGACCAGCTCAAGACCCTCCAAGCGCTGCTTCTCGTCGACGGCAAAGGCGTGAACCTGCTGCCACTGCTGCTTGGTCAGATCGTGGTTTTGGAGAGCAAAGTCCGCCGCGTACTGACAGAAACTGCTCCAGCCCTCATGGTCGGCTTCAGAGGCGGCACCATTGGATTGGGTGACTCGGGTCCTGCAAGCGGCCTGCTTGGCATCCACGTCCTCGCCCAATCGCGCGTCATACCGTGCGCGGTGACGCTCCACTTCGTTGGCGTCGTAGAGGGGGGCAGCGCGAAGCAGCTTCTCGTTGGCTTGGGCCGACTCGAGCAGGCCCTCAAGTCCGCAGACGGCCTGGGTGGCCTGGTTGAGTTTCTGGGTCAGCCCGCCGACCTCGCTGCTCAAGGCAATCACCTGGCGTCTGGCCAGGTCACGGCGCTCGGAGGCCACCGCCAGTGCCCCTTCCAGCTTGTCCAGTTCCCCGGAGCGCACCGCCGCGAGCCTTTCACGCATCTGCTCGACCACGCTGAGGCTGCCTCGGACGGAGGAGAAGAGGCGGTTCAGATGCCCAAAGGTCTCATCTGCGCTGGCGTAGAGGCCCAGCCGATTGGCTGCTGCACCCAAGGCGGTGGCGTTGGCCTGGGCCAGGCCGTACACGCGCTCGGCCTCTGCCAATTCACGAGAGGCCTCCTCTTGAAGCTGGGCGGAGTCGACGCGGCCGATGATCAACTGTTTGGGGCGCTCTCGCAGTTCGATGCTGCCTCCGGTGCTGACCATGCCCTCCTTGGAGATCGCCCGCGCCGAATCCAGCAGTTCCTCGTTGCTGGAAGCCAAAGTGAGCTGTCCAAGAACACCCTGCAGATAGCGTACGGCCTCGACATCGCCTTCGATGAGGTCGGCGGCGAACCGTCCGGCGCTTCGGGACTGCCAGGGACGACCTCGAGAGGGCATGGCGAGTTTGACGCGCCAGAGACCGAGCCGGGGCCCGTGCTTCCTATACACGTCGATCGCGCGCAGTTCCTGTTCGCGGCCGCCGGCGATCAGCAGGGCGTCGGCGTGGCTGGTCAAGAAGGCCTCCAGCGCCGGCTGCCAGGTCGGGTCTTTGATGCTGACCAGGTCGGCCACCGGGGTCGCGGTGATGCCATGCTCGTGAAGCAGGCGACGGAGGTCGGAGACAGGCTCCCTCAGCTTTCTGAGCCCTTGTTGGGCGCGCTCCAGCGTGGATTTGGCCTCCCGGCGTGCATCCAGCGCCGATTTCGCTGCCTGTTCGGCCGTCGTGGCGGCCCGGCGGGCACAGTGGCTCGTCTTCTCCAGCGCCGTCGCCACCGATCTCAACTGCTCGGCCGGAAGCGGGGCGTGCTCATCGTTGACCGGCAGCGCGAGGAGTTGCGCCAGCGCGGCTTCAAAAACCTCTTGGGCATCGCCGAGATCCGGCAGGCGTCCGGCTTGGGCCACCGCGGATGTCGCAGCGGCCACCATGGCGCTCAGCTCCGAGGCCTTCTCGCCGTGGCTGCGCTCCAGATCCGACAGGTGCGCCGCTGTACTGGCCTGCTTGGCATAGTCCGGATCCCGATCTCTTGCCTGCAGCGCGCGGTCTCGGGCAGCCTCGTGAAGCTCAACGGCCAATTCGGCCTCTTTCAACGCATCCTGCTTGGCGGAGAGCTCGCCCGTGAGCTCGTCGACCTTGTCCTGGGTAGCCGAGAGGTTCTCAGCCACCCGTTCGGTCTCATAGACAGCCTCGAGGGCCTGAACGTTCGTGGCGGCCGTACGCTCGCGAAGCACCAAACTGTACTTGGCGGCGATCCCACTGACGCGCTCGATCCGCTCCTGGACGACGCGTACCAGCTCGCGCAGATCGCGGAACTGAAGAAGGCGGGCCTTGAACAGGGCGACGTCGGTGATGTGCTCCTCGACCAGGTTGTCGCGTAGCACCTCGTTGAGGTCGGCGACGTCCTGGTTGAGCTTCAGCGACCGGGCAAACGAGGTCTGGATGGATTTCGTGTTGGGGCGCTCGCCGGGCGATGCCAGGTTGCCCACAAACACGTGCCGCAGGAAGGTCTGGCGATTCTTGGTGATCTCCGCCGTCGTCCCGACGGCCCGGCACTCGTCGGCGATGATGTGCTGGAACCGGCGCCACGGGATGGTGACTTCCTTTCCATCCTGTACCTCAACGTGCATCTTGCTGGTGAGGGCGACGCCCGGGAGCACATAGAGGCCGTTGAGGGTGGCCTCGGGACTGGTCTCGTCGGCGGAGAACGATGCTCCGATCGTGACCGGATAGTTGGTCTTCTGATCACGGAACACCAGGTTGATGTAGGTGTTCGCCGCATTCCGATAGCGCTTGTCGTCGGTCTGGCCATAGACGCCCAGGCAGTAGTCGCGTAGCGTGCGCGCCCTCCGCTTGCCTTCGCCCGAGGCGTTGTAGTGGGTGCGGTTGCCATCGGCAGCCAGAATCACGATCTGGAAGGCGTCCAGCAGCGCGGTCTTGCCGGTTCCGTTGGGGCCAAGGAACGCCGTGTTATGGCCGATCTCCAGGTCCGTCCTCTCGTAGAGGAAGTACTGGACCATGCTGATCATGACGAGCTTCTTCATGCGTTCTCTTCCTCCTCGTCAGTGCTCGTCGGAGCATGTGCGGCCAGCTGAAGCAGGGCGGTCTCGCCGAGGACGTCAACGATGCCGGGCCTGACGATGACCGTGAACGGCTGCTCGTCATGAGCGTCTTCCAGGCGAAGCAGGCCGTAGCGCTTCAAGGCCGCCAAGGTCTCTCGCAGCTGCGCGGTGTCCGGAAGCTCTTTCCCCATCAGATCCTTGTAGGCCGTCTCCAGATCATGGATCGTCACGTGCGCCTCGCCGGCGATGATCTCGGTGGCATACATCTTGTCGTTGTAGAGGCTGCGCAGAACCAACGCCAAGCGGGTCTCGGACAACCGCATCTTTTCCGCCACGTATGGGTTGGGGACGGCCACCACATAGGACATGTGGGGATTGTGGATCACCGTCATTCCCAAGCTACCGAGCAGCTCGCGGTAGCTTGCCAGGAACTTGACCAAGATTTCGTAGGTCGTCCGGCTGCGCAAGTCTGATCCGTAGATCACTTGTTCCATGACCAGGCGGTAGCCCGCACGCCGAAGATCATCGGCGACGTACAGCGGGTTCTGCTCAGCCAATCTCTCCCAATTGACCATCACGCACGCTCCCTCTGAATCCTGAAGGTTCGATGTTCCATATAGGCATTGCGGGTGCTGGAGTCCGGGTCGAACCCTACGCGCACGCCTGGAAGTTTCAGCAACGGGTCGTCCCTCCGCATCTCGGGGGGACATTCGCTTCGAGAGGCAATCAACAGCAGGCGCTGATAGCAGCACAGATCGTTGATGGACTCGATGGTCAGTTCTTGGCAGCTGATTTCGCTGCGGCCCTTCAGGTGCCGGGCGATATAGTGGATGAGCTGCATGGGCTTCACCATTCGGACCTCGGCCATCTTGCGACGGAGCGATTCCAACGCCAGCTCCTCCAGGGTAGGGGTCCTGCGACGGACACCCGTGGCGACCTGGGATTTGACGAACAGGCGGGGCTTGGCCAGGCCCCACTCGGAGGCGTGGCGCGCGCCGCTGGCGGCTGGAAGCCCAATGTCGCCTTCGCGCATGTGCTCCACGGCCGAAAGCGAGCGCGCGATGAGTTTGTCGAAGTTGCGCGGGGCTCGCATGCTGTAGGCCATCAGCACGAGTCCCTGCTGATTGGCGATCCGGATCTCTTCATCGACGCGGCGCAGTTGCTCGTGTACCTCGCTCAGCCGCAGCAGTTGAAGGCTGTCGCGCTCGAAGAGCGTTTCAGCTCGGGCGCTGTCTCCCCCCGCACGCTTCTCGGTGTACCACGCAAGCAGCGAAGACCGGCGTTGTTCCTCGTGACGCATCTGGTGGGTGAGGCTGACGATCAGCGTACGGTACTGAAGGGGGTGATCCTTGGTCCTCAGCTCACTGTAATCGGCGATAAAGAGGCCCTGCACGTATTCCTCGAAGAAGCCCTTGACGAACTCCCTGGCCGTTGATCGGCGAAGCAGTTCTTCCATGAGGTCCTGGACTTTGCAGGCCGTGTGGACGATGTGCGCCATGCACTGTTTGGCCTGCCGCGCGGCCTCCACGAATTGCTCACCACCGGCTTCCCCGCTGTAGACGGCTTTCAGATTCAGAAGAATCGACCGGAACTTGCTGCCGAGGAACTCAGGCTCCTGCGTCGCGAAGTCGCACAAGACGCTGAAGAACTGGGCGATCACGGGTCGGACGGTCAGCATCTTCACCGCACCACGGCGACGCTCGGACAGCCAAGACGTTTCCACCAGCTTGTTGGCGATCTCGTTTGCCCGAATCGTAATGTTGGTTTCCAGGTCCCCGTCCCAAGGGTCATCAGCGGCCAGGTAGGATTCAATGGCTCGAACCACGGCCGTTTTCTGGACGTCTTCGCCGGGAGAGAGGCCGCCGTCGCCCCACAGTTCAGCCATGAGGCGGCAGATGACCGCCCAATAGCGCTGCCCGTTGGGCATGCCCAGCAGCCGGAACAGGCCGGGGTTCAGGCGGTCGAACAGGGGTACGGCCTCGGAACTCTCCACGCGCGCATCCTTGCTGGTTGGGCATAGCATGGTGCTATTAATAGCGCCGTGCTATTGTCTATGTCAAAGCAGAGCGATCTATGGCCCAGAGAACCATCCAGTCGGAAGAGCGCTTGCGAGCGATCGAACTTTTACTCCTCTGGGAAGGGCGGGTCAGTCGCGCTCGCCTCTTGCAGTTGTTCGACGTCCACGAAACCCTTGCAAGCCGGGACATTGCCGCATTCAGGTTGCGGTACCCGCACGCCTGCGTGCCCGTCCCTAATGCCAAGGCCTATGACCGTGCCCGGCGAATGAGGCCCGACCTCACGGTGGGCCTCTTCAGTGAGTACGAGCGGCTGATTGGCGCAACAGCGGACGCCCACCTCTTGGCGGGGGTTCCCAGTTCGTTGGTGGGCGTCGACGGGACGCGTATCAGCTACTCAGATCATGCGCGAATACACGCAGCCATCCGTAGCGGCGGTGTGGTCGGCATCACCTACCGTTCGATGAGTCAGCCCGCCGCTCACCGGCGAACCATTCGGCCGCACACGCTCATCAAAGCCGGGCCGCGTTGGCATGTGCGTGCTTGGTGCACCAAGGCGAGTCAATTCCGTGATTTCAATCTGGGCCGAATCACCGAGGTCGAAACCGTGGACGTTCAGGACCTACCTGGGAAGGATGAGGACGTCCAGTGGGCCACCAAGGTGGCCGTTCGGCTCATCGCGCATCCGCAGCTCAGTTCCGCTCAGCGGGAGATGGTTCGCGAGGAATACATGCAGGGCACCGCAGGGCTCCGGTTTGAAGTGGAGGTCCCGTTGGTCCCCTACGTGATTCAGGCCTATCGGGCAGGGCTGGATCCCCAGCGGCATCCTGCGCCCGATTATCTCCTGATGGTGGATGACCCAGAGTCCCTCCCCAAGGGTGCTATCTGGCATTGACGGTGAGGCCTGGCGCCGCGTCACGAAGGCGGCGCTTGTTTCAAATTCGAAGGCTCCGCTCAGCCGCGGCTAGGGCTGGAGTTCGGGGCTCCGGCATTGGGGGCAGAGGTTGCGGCTGCAGTCGCTCTGATAGAGTGGGGCGCAGATGGATGAGGTTCCCACTCGGAGGCCGGAGGTCTGCTTCACAGCCCCCAGGGGGTGTGGGGGTTGTTGTGGGGGAAATGCCTGACGCGGTCAGGTAACGCTTGCTGGATCAAGGGCTTGGCGCTATCCTGAGCAGTCATCTTTTGAATGCATAACCGCCGACATGATCGAACTGAATCCTGTCCGCCAGCGCATCGCCGATCTGACCGATCGCGTGTTGTCGCTCCGGGGGTATCTTTGACTACGACGCCAAGAAAGAGCGTCTTGAGGAAGTAACGCGGGAGCTGGAAAGCCCCGACGTCTGGAACAACGCCGAGTACGCCCAGAACCTGGGGCGCGAGCGCTCGACCCTGGAAAAGACCGTGGGCGGCATCGCCGCGGTGCTGGAAGGCCTGAGCGACGCCACCGAACTGCTGGAGCTGGCCGAGTCCGAGCAGGACGAGGACACCGCGCTGGCCGTGGTGGCCGACCTGGACAAGCACCAGGCGCACGTGGAGAAGCTGGAGTTCCAGCGCATGTTCTCCGGGCAGATGGACACCGCCCCGGCGTTCGTCGACATCCAGGCCGGTGCCGGTGGTACCGAAGCCCAGGACTGGGCCGAGATCCTGCTGCGCATGTACCTGCGCTGGTGTGAATCGCGTGGCTGGAAGACCGAGCTGATGGAAGTGTCCGGTGGCGACGTCGCTGGCATCAAGTCGGCCACGCTCCGCGTGGAAGGCGACAACGCCAAAGG
>Ga0307414_10000956_pt1 | contig 14703 bp, 14 predicted proteins | sample DK1Ometagenome_FD_203804 | JGI IMG/M metagenome (GOLD analysis project Ga0307414, IMG submission 203804) | Maize rhizosphere microbial communities from greenhouse at UC Davis, California, United States - DK15-O-3 | ecosystem: Host-associated > Plants > Roots > Rhizosphere > Soil | place: USA... | reverse complement strand
GGGATCTCCATCAAGTTCCCGTGATATCGTCTCCTCAAAAAGAAGGTTGGGACTGCGATCAGCGGCTATTGTATGGTCTGTTCTTCGGATATGCACGCCTATTGTGTTCGAGTCAATGCCTAATTCTTCTGAGAATCCATTGAGCCTGTTTTCGAGCGTCGATAATAGTTGGAACCCCTTTAGTCCCGGATCCCAATTAACAAGTTCCTCGCAGGTATTGAAAAAAACAATATCATGTCTGCTTACTATGTCAACAATGTGATCAACACCTTGATACATATCAGTATCGAAGACACAATAGTCCACCCCAATCGACCTATTTATTAAGCTGGCAAGGAATCTCCTGACTGGATGTTTTTGACTTGAAGTTCGCACGTAGCGATAGGGGCCGAGGGAATCGACCACTTCAAAATCAATGGGAGTTTTAAATAGGTCATGATAGCCTGCACCAAGTTCCTCATTTTCCAACCAAATCACCCTGACCTTACAGTCAAATTTCTGTTTTAGCCATAACACGGAAGAGATCACCCTCAGCCTATTGGCAATCCCTCCGAAGGGTTTGACAATAATCAGCTTTGGGCGCATCTCGGTATGATCAACCTAGCCATTGTGGTACCACTCCTTAGGCAGGTCCAGAGGAGTATCTGCGATATTACTTCTGTCCAGAGGATTGGGAAAAACCGTCTCAAACTCCTCCAAGAGCTCCCTGTCTTTCCGATAAAAGGTCATTTCAACAATCCTTGGAATCCTCAGTCCTCCTCTTTCCTCCACTCCATCGCTATTATTTGGATGAATATGGACACAGGCATGATTCTCAAGCAATCTCTTGATAGTTGCCTCAAAAATCTGATAAAAATGGGGACTCCAAAGAGACTCAAGGTGATGAAATTCAACTACTATGATTCTAAATTTCTTCAGTAATTCCTCCGAAATATTCAGCAAAGATTGATACTCCGAACCTTCGATATCCATTTGCAAAATAATATCCCCATCATTTGCATTCAGATTGCTTTCAATCCACTGATTTATGGAAACAAACTTCTCGTCGGTATAACTTCCGATAAACTTCTTGAGAAATGAAAAACTGTATTTGTTAGAATCCAACTTCGGCTCGCTGACCGAGTAATCCGCCATAAAGACCCTAATGCCCCTGTCCAAACACTCTTTTTCAAACTGACTAAAATCCGAAACTCCAGGCGAAAAACAGCAAGAAATACCTTCCAAATCGTTCGGTACAAGATACCCACCGTCTCCTCCTCCTCCCATTCGAAATAATCCGAACTTTGTCTTTCTAGGATACAACTCTTTTAAAAGAGACTTTACCTTGTCAGGACTTGTAGCTTTTTGAATCAGGTAGCCTCTATTTTCAATAGCTTTCAGAATTGCCTTTTTGAGAATTATCATTTAAGTGTAGTCATAATACAGGACAACTTCAATATACACTACCAATTAATTCAATCTGTTAGGACATAAACCTCACAAAATATTCAGGTATGTCTCAAGGCACAAAAAAAATAATATTTACAACTAGATTAAAAAAGCAACAAAATGGAAAAACCTAAAAAATCTAGAAATAACACTTCACTTTCATATCTCTTCTCAGACACACCATATCCATTTCGTTTCTGTATAGTTGATAAGAGCTATACAATAATCTTACAGCTTGTTTCTGCTCCAAATCTGACAAGTTAACAAACTCAAACTTAATAATCTTAACATTAAATACATCAAAGTCAATAGACTTAAGAACCTCCAAATCATAGCCTTCGGTATCGATCTGCAAATAATCCACCGAATAAAAACTTGGGTTCATTTGCAACAAATCATTAAATGTAATCCCTTCAACGACTACCTTTGATATCTCTTCAGGCTTAACATTTAGTTTCAAAAGATGGTTAATATCCACTGAACCAATACCGGATGCCCATTTTGGATGATTTTTTAGTCCTTTGTCATTAAGCTCGAAAAGTTCCACCTTTCCCCGATTCTCAAAAATCGCATACGGAAGCAATATTATCTCAGGTAAATTAGTGTAGTTGACCTCGAGAAGTCTATAATAGTTTGGAGAAGGCTCTAAAATTAAACCACACTTTTTTTGGCGTTCGATGATCTTTCTGTAAAAATCATCGAAACTAACTCCGTCATTTCCACCGATTTGTATGAAACTAAAGTTTACATTCTTTGGAAAGTTGAAATCAAATGTCTTGTCAAAATCGAAACTTATAATTCGGCCAAACAACTTCTTTCCCAAAATCCTTTTTGTGATCCAGGTATTGGCATTCAATCCTCTTAGTACAAGATTATAGAGGGCAATATTGACTCGATGCTTCAGCTTCATTTATGAATCAAATAAGCTTCAGTTTCTCCTTTCTTCTCGTAATTCCCAACAATGCTAACGAAAGGAAATCCGGCATATATCCGTTCATTCTCGCAAATACTCTCTTCGTAGGAAACTACATCGTATTTATACCTTTTATACCCTTTATCAAATTTTCTGGAAACCCGATATAACAAATAATAGTACCAATACCCCAACCCAAAAGGGATCATTCCATCCCATATTGATATCTTTGGAAAATAATGGTTTTTCATAATATGGTTAAATACTTGCATATCGTAATTCCCGTCATCACCACATTTCGTAAATACATCAATCATTTCTTTATAAACCTTAAGGATTTCACCTTTCCGGCCTCCAATAGTACCTGGAGTTAACATCGGATAAGTTAAAAAACTAAGGTCTAATCCATCAGAAATTTTCTTATCGAATTGCCTTAATGCCTTAAGCGCCCAAATGCCATCCTTCCAAGATTTTCGAACCCCTCTTCCTACAAATAGTTTATGCGGATTAGCTTCAAACAACTCTAAGGGATTTTTATTCACAATCACATCATTGATATCCGTTGAAACCACAAAAGCATCAGTTTTCAATTCTTGAACAAATTCATGAAAAATGAAAAACCTTTCATCATTCAGGGAATAAGGACCTAACTGGCATCTGACAAATGAGATTTTATCGGTTTCGTATTTCTTCTCGAACTCCTCCGAGATGGTATCACAAAATATTATTGCTCTTATACCTAACTCATCTATGCTTTCATACCAATTTCTAAAATATTCAAAGTTATCATCAGCTTGTTTGATAGATCTTAAAGGATCTTGCTTAGAGGTAAAATAAGTAGATAGAAAAATTAGTTTTTCATTGGAGGGGTTGAAATTATCGATCAATTCTTTAATATTTGAAATTATTCTTTTCATAGCTGCTCCGATTTTTTCAAACTCCGATATAGTTGGGGAAATCGGTCCGCAATCCAAAATTTGGAGAAAGCCACTAAATACTTAGCATCCTTCTTTTTCAAACCTCTGATCCGTATTGACTTTAAATATTGCTCCCAGCTTTTAAGGAATTTTTTCTCATGAAGGTAGGACCATTCATTTCTCCAACTATAATTCCAAAGATGAACCGCGAATGAATTTGGTGTAACATAAAAGCTGAAATCCTCTTCACGTTTTTTAAAAGGAAGTGCGTAGAAATATTCCTTTGGGTAAACCATGATTTGGGCTCTGTCCAACATCGAAGTCAGATAAGTAGGAATGTCCATCGGCTTATCAAAATCAAATGGCATTCTTCGATATCCTTCCAAAAGTCTTTTCACAATTTTACTTTCAGTTTCACAACCTATTACCCCAGCGCTTATTATTCCTTCCCTTTCTTCACTTATAAAAAACGGTTGGTTGAGCAAGGAAGTAAAATCCTTCAACAACATCATGTCTGTGTCCAAGTATACACCTCCATCGTCGTGTAAGGCAAATAGCCTACATACATCTGACACAAACGCAAACTTCTTGAGCTTATAGGCTTCTCTACTGAAACGAAAGGATTCGTAATCAAAATTATCTTCATCCCATCGTTTGAACTGAAAATCAGGAAGAATTTTTTTCCAACTTTCTATACAGTCAAGTTCCAAGTCAGACATTAGACCTTTGCCGAACCAGCAATAATGAATAATTCTTGGGATCAAAATATGAATTTACCTTTATAATGATTAAAAATTTCTTTTACCACCAAAATTTGAAAGGATTTAGGTAGTATAAATATAAAATCTAATAGAACGTTAAATTTCTTGTTTAACAAAAAACCTCTATACCAAAAATCAACTAACCAATAATAATGAATATCAAATTTAAATTCAGTTAAAACTTCGTTATTAATTTTCTTAGCAATTAGAGTAGCTTCCTTTGCAAATTGAGCAAGATTTACGTTATAAAAAGAAGTTGCTGATTCATTATGTTTCCTTATAAAATTCAAAGGTTTTGCTATAAAAGAAATTTTACCTTTTTGAAAGATTTGAGCCCAAAACCACCAATCACCGCAATATTTGTAGGAATAAGGTATTTCTATTCCGACTAGAGCACTTTTTCTAAATATAGCAGAGCTAACATTTATAACTGGGCATTTAAACCTTCCAAACATTTTGATAAGCTCCTTTCCATCAGCGACAAAATCACTATCCCAAATATCTTCGCCAAAGGAATCCCACCATTCATTTCGTTTAAAATCATTTTCGGATCGAAAATCAAAACTTCTACAATGGGAGACAACAACTTCAGGATCCTCAAATGCTTTTACAAGTATTTCTAGAAAATCAGGTTCACAAAAATCATCTGCTTCTGCAATCCAAATGAAGTCTCCAGAAGCTAATTTAAAACCATTAATCCACTGCCCAAAAGGACTCCCAGAATTACTTTCAGACTTTAAAATTTTTGTTCCAACCGTAGAATTTTGAAACTGACAAATTAAATCCCACGATCCATCCTTTGAATTATCATCAAGAATTATTATCTCAAAATCTCTATAATTTTGGTTCAATATAGAGTCGAATCTTTTGATCAAATAGGCTAAATTATTGTAAACCGGAATTATTATAGATATCACTTTAAATTCGCTGTTTTACACCAATTAAATTAATTAAGTTGAAAAACATAATCATCTATTTAACCGTCTTTTTACGAAATCAAAAGGAAAAAAAATCTTATCAATCAATCGATATCTAAAACCAATCTTATTAACAGTATAATTCTCTTTCTTAGGAAAATTAATATTTGTAAAAATACTAGGATCTAAATTAGGCAAGCTTATGCTTTTTGAAGCTAGCACAATAATATAATCAGGATCAATTTGCTTTATCTCAAAATTAATTTCATTAAAATCACCACTTATAAATTTGAAGTAGTTATCCTCCACCTTCTCTGAAATAAATATACTTCCGCAAAAATACTTTTGAAAATAAACATCAACAAATTTAAATCTACTTTGTAATATATTTTTGAAATCATCTAAATACAATTCTTTCAAGTGAAATTTATTTGAAAAATTCACTTTTTCTGAATACATACTTTTTTCCGGCGTTGAAATTAATATCACCCCATCATCTTTTAAAACTCTGAACATTTCCGAAATCATTTTTTCATGGTCGAGTAAATGTTCAATTGTTTCAAATGAAACAATTACATCAAATGATTTATCTAACACGGGAATTTCACAAGCACTCCCGGTTATAAACTCAATGTTTGACTTTTTATACTCATTGATAGCGTGTTGAATTACCTCATTTGAAATATCTATCCCTGTTACATGAGTTGCAAATTTTGACAACAAAAAACTGCCGTAACCTTCTCCACAAGCAATATCTAAAACATTTTTCCCCTTTACTAAATTAACAGCCAAAGCATACCTATGTAAATGTTCTATGGCCGTCCTCCCAAATTGCCCAGGAATTAATCTTTCACCTCCATTAGACAAATCAACCATTTTTTACTTTTTTTAAATAACCACACGTATTAAATGTTGCACTCTTTCCAAAAAAATCGACCCAACCTGTATCAATTATAAAAGTATCATTTTCTTCAAGAAATTGTTTAATCGCTTTTAATGGCCCTCCGTTAAATTTTCTAGACAAACCTAAAGCATCTACTATTCCGTCTTCAACTATCAAATAGGAATTTAATGTAACAATCTCTGAAAATTTATGAATCACTTTCAAAGTATTAAAATAATCATGAGAAGAATCCTCTATAACTAATATGCTTTTAAATCCATCTGTGGAGCTTAGGTTATAATTTTCCCAACCACCTGTAAAAAGTTTTATTCTATGATGCTCCTTTACAATTGTGGGGCAATCATCTTTTATATCAATGGAATGAATCTCCCCCTTCCCCTGCAATTCTAAAAGATCGGCGTAGTAAAGCGCACTACCTCCTTTGTTTGTTCCAATTTCAATAATTAAATCAGGCTTCACCTCCTCTATAATCATTTGATATATAACGTAATCAAAAGGGCACTTTATGCAAGAAACTCCTTTATATGTGACTTTATGATGACCTTTGTCAACTCCTTCTAATGAAAAGGATTTCTTTTTTTTAAACATATTTATCTATTTAATTGACTTTATTCTACCCCATTCCAATTTAGGTCTAACTAAACCTGGAAAATATCCTCCATAAGTCCCCCTTGCTGATGTTCCATCTACAGCATCCGTAATAGTTAATGATAAGATTTTTTCTTCATTTTGAAACACAATAAATGGTGTATATTGAATTAAGGCTATTGAAAAAAAGACAACACCTTCTGCTAAAAAGTTGGATGGAATAGTAACTTCAGACTGATAAGTTCCTTTGTTTAAAGGTCTCGAACTAACCATATAATCAACATGATGAGAAGTAAAAAGATGGTCACCGAATTCATTATGAACATTTATACCAGGAGAAACAGCTAATCCATCTTGAAAAACTTCAAATATAACTTCCACCAATATCGCATTTCTTACATCTACTGATGAATTCAATTTTTTTGAATTTGATTTTAAACAAATTGTTTTAAGACCTGCTAATTGATTTTCATTTCTTCTATCTAGGTTTACAATTCCACCATTTTGATTTTCATCTTTACCTAAATATTTTTTTATTGAAGTAGTTGGATTTCCATTAAATGTAATTTCACCATTGTTAAGTAGTAGAACCCTTGTACATAATCGGGTTATTGCATCCATTTGATGACTTACGAATAAAACTGTTCGACCCTCCCTTTCACTGACATCTTTCATTTTACCTAAACACTTTTTTTGAAATTCAAAATCGCCAACAGCTAGCACTTCATCAATAACCAAAATCTCAGGTTCTAAATGGGCTGCCACCGAAAATCCCAATCTGACTCGCATTCCAGAAGAATAAAACTTCACAGGAGTATCCACATACTTTTCTACCCCGGAGAAATCAATAATCTCATCCAATTTTCTATCGATTTCCTTTTTGGTCATGCCAAGGATTGTCCCGTTCATATAAATGTTTTCACGACCTGTAAGTTCGGGATGGAATCCTGTACCTACTTCCAGCAAAGCGGCTACTCGGCCATTCAATTCTATCCGACCGGAGGTAGGTTCTGCGATTTTTGAGAGAATTTTGAGAAGTGTAGATTTTCCTGCCCCGTTTTTTCCGATAATCCCCAACACCTCCCCTTGTTTTACCTCAAAACTGACATCCTTTAGCGCCCAGTGAACAGAATCACTTTCCTCCTCAAATTTCCCCAGGCTTTTGATCCGCTTGTAATTCTCAATTGGAGCTTTAAAGTTGTTCCAAAGCTGTTGTGTAAAAGTATCTGCTTTCTTTTCTTTCAGACCGATGCGATAGCGTTTTGAAAGGTTTTCTACTTTGATGATGGTTTTTGACATCAATAGATGGATTAAATTTTTATTTCAGATAAGTCCCACAACCCCATGCATTTGTCGTGGTACATCCCAAAATCATCCAAATTGTCTTCCCAGATGACTTTGATTGGTTTTGGAAAATTAAAAGGGGGCTTTTCAAGATTGATGGCTCTCCAGCCTCCTGCCTTAATGTCAAAATTCGATCCTCTGTGAATATAGGTAGTTGTAAGAAGGTATCTGGAACCTGAATTCTTAAAGTTTATCAAAGCCTTTTTGATGTCATCAAAAGGTAAATGCGCCAAACAGTCTCTACAAAAAATCAGGTCAACTCTAGGTAGGTCATTTTCGATGATATTCCCTACCTGAAATGTAAGCCCGGGAACCTGCCCAAACTTCAACTGTAGAGATTTGATCAAATCTTCCACAATGTCCATACCGGTGTAATCGATTCCTGTTTTGTCAAGGTGCTGCATCCAATTAAAGTCCCCGCAGGGAGCATCCAGCATACTTTTAACTTCTAGATCTTTTAAAAGACGACCTAGTTTTCTTAATAATTTTTTGGTATGCTCAATTTCGGAGCCTTTTCCAGAGACGCTTTCCTTTGATACCCAGATCTTCTTAGAATAAATTTTGGTAAATACATCGGTTACATCATCCTCCTCATTGAGAAATTCTTTCGGATAATAAATGTATTTATTCAAGAAAATATCACCCGTTGCTTTTCGATAATAGTACCTAGCTTTATTTATTAATTTTGTTAACCGTTGATTACTGGAACACCTAATTATCTTCATTCTACTGTCCTAAGGCCTTTTTTATTTTATATTTCGCATTATTAAACCTAACCTTTATATATCTTATATACTCACTAACTAGCACCAAAGGCTTAATTTTTCCCCCAAAGATCGGATCTTTAATATTAAATTCGCGAGTAAGGTTATTCACCAAGGGAAAGCCTGAGGTTTTATTGAGAAGATTACCGCCATGGACTACCTGTAGCCACATTTTAGGTTCCACTATTTCGTGAGTTATAATTTGGTCTGAAATAACCTGATGTTGTAATCCAAATATGGATTTATCAAGGTGCTCAAATTCCTGAACCATTGAAATAAAAGGATTACTAATCATTTTTTTTTGATGGAAAACTCCTGAATTGATATCCAAGATTATCCCATAGGTACAATTCAATGCATATGGGGTACTAATACCAAGCTGAGAAACTTTCTGTTGAAGTATTTGTATAAACTTATAGGAAAGTGCATCATCACAATCCAAACGTGTAGAAATTATCAGGTTACTCTTTTTTTTTGAACCCTCTAAAATTTTTAGAATTTCACCATCCATTTTATCCCAGTGGTCTGTAAACTTGAATTCGATAATTCTTGCAGAATCACTGGACGAAATTCGATCCAGAAATTCTTTGGGAGTCCTGTTGTCAAAAAACACCAACCATCGAAAATTCTTTTGAGATTGATGTCTGACACTGGGATAACAATAATCAAAAAACAGCCGGATTCTTTCCTCCATCCAATTGTCAGGATCCAATCCAAGATTGAACGGCACCATTTCGATGTACTGAACATTAAACCTGGAAAAAATAAAATGTTTGATAGCCAAGTGGAATTTATCAGGGTTTTCTGTTCAGATTGGAGGACTCGTTGTTATCTCCTTTGTGTATGAAAATCAGGTTATGATAAAAGTGAATGGAAGTAATGTTAAGATCGTAAAAGTTAGGTTCATAATCTTTGTTCTTAAACTCCATATGATTGAGTCCATCGACCAAAGATTTGAAATATCCCATAATAGTCTCTAGATTGTTTTTCTCTTCTACCTGACCTCCATAATGTTCCCAATAGGAAGTTTGGGTGTCCTCAACTACATAAATCCCCCCTGATTTAAGTTTTGGGAATAAATGATGGAATGTGAACAACACATGTTCATTGAGATGACTTCCATCGTCAATAATGATGTCCAAGTCTCCGATTTCGCTACAAATCGCATCAAGAAATTCCGGGTCTATTTGACTACCCTGAAATATTTTGATTCTTGATTCCTGATGAGCGCTTTTATCATAAATATCAAAGGAAAAGATATTCGCCTTGGAAAAATAGCGTTTCCACATTCTGAGAGAGGAACCTCCGCTATAAGGTTTATTATATCCACCTACACCGATTTCCAGAAGGTTAATTTTCTTTTTTCTGAATTTTTGGAAATGAAATTCATAATGAGGTGTATACCAGTGTTCTCCCCATTTATCCGTACCATAAATCTGGGCTAATAAAGTTAAATCAGAAGTTTTATTTAGAGTCAAAAGCCATTTACCAAAATTCTTGACCCTTCTCAGCTCTTTATTGCTAAGTTTGTCTTTGAAAGAAGGAAGTACCTTATCCCTTAGAAACTGATCTACCTTTTTCAAACTTGATTTGATTAATAAACACCTTCGAATCTTTTAGTCATTTCGAAGGACGCATTGTTTTTATCTACGCTAGGAATTCTTTTTTGCTCTAAGTTAATCTTTAATTTACGAGAGTATTTCCCGAGACAGTTTAGTTACACCCTAAGTAAATTTATACAACGTTTGTAATTACTTTTTCCATTCGACTGCCCTGCAATACTGCGGGATCCTCGGATGGAAAAAACTCACGCGACATCAGCGAAAACCTTCTCCATCCTCCGGAAGTAAAACAAGCCAAAAACAAAGAATAGACTGGCTAAAATCGTCCCTGGCCAGATCCACTCCCAAGGCATGGAACGGTTTAGGAACATGGCCCTGATCCCTTCTATGACCCCTACCATAGGGTTTAGGCTGTAAAGGAATTGATATTGATCAGGAACAGCGGTGGTGCTATACACCACCGGAGCTCCGTAAAGCAGGAGCTGCACGATAAAGCCCAAGGCATACTTCACATCCCGATATTGCACTGCCATCGCGGAGAGGATCATTCCTATCCCTAGGGAACAAAGCAACAGTTGAATTAGCAGCACAGGTAAAAAGACGACTTGCCAGCCAGGAAATACCTGAAAATAGATCAAGAGTACCAGCAGCACTACGAAGGAGATAACGAAGTCCAGCAGCTTGGAAAAGATAGCCGCCAAGGGCAATATCAGGCGGGGGAAATAGACTTTGGTAATCATCCCTGCATTAGCAACCAGGCTATTAGCTGATTCGCTCAAGGTGCCGGAGAAATAGTTCCATGGCCAAAGTGCTAAATAGGAAAACAGGATATAAGGCATCCCATCGGATTCCACTTTGGCCAATCCGCCAAAGACCACGGTAAATACCAGGGTGGTGAACAGCGGCTGTATAATCGCCCAACCTACTCCCAAGATGGATTGGGCATAGCGGGCTTTAATCCCCCTTACAGTCAGGAAATAAAGAAGATCCTTGTACCGCCAGAGTTCCTGAAAATCGACTAGTTTCCAGCCCTTGGAGGCTTGGATGATGGTTTTACTCACTGATTGTTTGATAGGTTATCAAAGCTCTGACTGAAACGATATCGCTCAGTAGGCGTTAGGAATTCTTACCAAAAGCCAAATTTCGTTTGTCTAATTGGTCAACACCTTTATGTATCTTTTCTTCCTCCAGTAGATCCAATAAGCTGCGCCCCCTACCCCTCCCGAGATCAGGAGGTAGCTGAGCAGGGAGGTATATTCTGGTACATGGATAGCCCATACTTGGACTGCCCAGCTGTCCAGAAACTGGGGATTCCCTTCTGCCAGGAAAGCCGCAAGCGTATCCGAATTGAGCGGAAGCCAGCATAAGGAAAGTACCAGGGCCAAGCTTCCACAGGCAATCAGCTCCCTGTCTGTCCAGCGGTATCCTTTGAGCGTCTTGATCAGCACTACTCCCCAGATCGGGATCCAGGCTGCCATAGCGGGAGCCTTAAAGAAGGGCAGGAATACCGCGCCCAGCAAAAAGATCAGGACGACGGCCCCACCCAAATTGCCTGCTTCCTGCAGGAACCTTCTGTTATATACCAGGCTGAACACCACAATGATCCCCCAGTGGAGGGTAGTGGTTAGGACAAAGTCAAGTGGGAAACGAAACGCGCCCGTACCCGCCTCGGTTAGAAATCGAAGGATCCCCAGGGAGTCGTTGTTGCCCGACAGCATCACCAGGATCAGCAAGATCCCGGTAAAGCCCATGATGCCCTTGCTGAGTCTGGAGGATCGGGTTTGTTTCTTTACCTGACGTATCGCCAAGTCCCAGTTGATGGGATTGTTGACCGCCACGTAGATGATGAGACAGGGCAGGGCAAGCAAGGCAAGCCCGTGAAACAGCTGCTCCGAAACCGTAAGCTCAGCCCATCCCCACACTACCCATCCCAAAAGGGCCAGGATCACCACCGAAAAGAAGGAGACCTGCACGGGAACGACGGACTTGGGCCTTTCCACTTCATACAGGGGGAGCTTGTCACCCGGCAAAAAGAGCATCAGCAGACCCGAAAGCAAGAGCAGAGGCGATACAAAGGTACCCAATATGGATACCATGCCCAGCTTGAACTTCTCGTAGCGGAGGTAATAATTCATCTGCCCCATCCCCAGCGCAAAGGCCATCAGGTCCGGGGAAAAAGGGTGGTACCAGACGGACTTGAGCCATGCAAAATTGAGGAAGAAGAGGATAAAGCCCAGGGTGGCCGGCGCGATCTTGAGCCTCAGTTTCTTGGCGATCCTCACATACCAATACACCGCAATACCCAGGTAGATCACCTGCCAGATAAGCATGCCGTTGCCCAGCCCTTCATTGTCCTTGACGATATGAAAGGCCGAAAACGACAGGTTGAGCAGGGCAAAGGGAAGGATGCGGGTGAGCTGGACAAGGTTGTAGCTGGAAGTCTCGATGTCGTCCAGAAAGAACCGGCCTACGTTCCTATAAAACACGCCGTCACCGTAGGCACCTTCGTTGACGGGGATTCTCTCACCGTTTATCTGGAGGTAGACCACCAGTCCCAGAAGGGCGATTAATGCAAATATTCTCAAGGTGTCAGGAGGCGGGGTTCAGTTTGCAGTTGGCAGTGTGCAGTGTTCAATTGGCAGTGTTCAGTTTGCAGTGAGCAGTGTGTCAGGCTGAGCGGAGTCGAAGCCGTATGCAGTGTTCAGTTTGCAGTGTTCAGTTTGCAGTGTTCAGTTTGCAGTAGGCAGTCGGCAAATAGCAGCAGTAGTTTTAAGACAGTCAAATCGTGTCAGTCCGACACTTCGAACTTCCCAACTCTCGTTGGTCAGGTGCTCAGCACAAGAGTTGTAAGGTCGTCGGAACCGCGACTGCGTACTGATTACTGAGAACAACTTACTGCCCACGGCTTCGCCCTTTCAGTCCCAGTGATTTGGCGGGAACTTCGGAATGATGGGTGATCCTGAGGGTTGCATCTCCGCCACGGCGGATCATGATGACGACTGAGTAATAAAATTACTCGGTCATCTGGGATTTGCAAGATACTGGAGAGGAGTTTTGACCGGAAAGCACCTTAAGCGCTGGTTTTCAAGGTCAAAGGGATGAGAACCGGGAGATTGGGAAGTGCCGTATGTAGGGCCGATATGATAGCCTGGGGTTTCACGGTTCGACAAGCTCACCAACCGACCCCAGGTAAATATGGATAATACATTTCATTCTCGGCGCAAGGGATATAGTGAGTAAATTGATGTAGATGCCGAGGGACGGAGACGATGGTTGTTGCACACCTTCCCTGCAGCCTGGCCCCTTCGCTAAATCTTTCCACAGGAAAGATTTTTAACGCTTGATCCTCCTGCAGCCTGGCCCAAACCTAAAACAGCCCACCGGGCTGTTTCCTAACGGTTTGTCCTCTGGAAAAGCAGGACAACGGTAGCAGGTAAAAGCTTGGGTGAGGCCTTGAGAACCTCTATCGTCCATTTCTCTTTGTCCTTTTTTCTTGATAAAAAAGAACGAAAAAATCAAGACGCAACCTGCCCTGCAAGCTGGCCCCTCTCTAGATTAATCCACTGGATTAATCTTTAACGCTCGGTCCTCACCGCACTGGGCCAAACGCTGGCCCGCTTTTGCTTCGGCCCACCGCGCCCACAAAACAGTGATTTGTATCGGCCAAAGGCCCTGATTTGACGTCACGACCCAGAATGGGTCAAACCTCTCAATAGCCGTGGGTGAGGCCTGAGGTACGAAGGCCGTAACCCACGGTAAAATGGATCAGATGTTTTAACCTCGGCGCAGAAATCCGGTGGGTAAGAGGATCTCGCTGCCGAGGGACGGAGACGGTCGTTGAATGGTAAATTGTTCGGCTTTCGGAGAAGCAGGACAACAAGAGACTTTTAAGGGAGAGGTGGTCGCGGGTAAGTGAACCTCGATTCCCCATTTGACCAAGCTCGCAGATTTTTTCCGTCGTCACTTTTTGAAAGCCAAAAAGTAACCCAAAAGCTTCGGGCCCCAGTCTTTACTTCCAATCGGTGGTGTTTTCTGCCAGACAGGTATCGGTGGACGATTGGATTTTTGGCGCTGCTTCAAACCTAAAAACAGGTGGATCTCTCTCGCTTACTCGAGAGCTAACTGGAGCTGCTACATTTGATTGGACAGTAAGTTAAGCCCCATAACTTAGAATCAATGAAAGATGGAACAAGAAGAAGTTTTGACAAGGAATTCAAGAAAATGGTTGTTGAGCTTCACAGAAGTGGTAAATCATCCAACGAGATCGGCAGGGAGCTAGGCATTCCCGGAGATATGGTTCGTCGATGGAGCAGAGAGTATGAGTCCCATGGGGATCAGAGTTTTGCAGGTAATGGCAAGCCGATTCTGAGTCCTGAACAGCGGGAAATAGCCGAATTGAAGAAAGCCTTGAAAGAGGCACAGATCGAACGGGATATCTTAAAAAAGGCTGTGAGCATCTTCTCCAAGAGCGACAACAAATATTCAGGTTCATGAGAGCGCACCAGGGGGAATTTGCTGTTGAGAAGATGTGTAGCGTTTTGGGAATATCCAGAAGTAGTTATTACGATTGGCTGAGAAGAAAACCCTCAAAAAGGGCCTTGGAAA
>Ga0307414_10000955_pt1 | contig 14711 bp, 10 predicted proteins | sample DK1Ometagenome_FD_203804 | JGI IMG/M metagenome (GOLD analysis project Ga0307414, IMG submission 203804) | Maize rhizosphere microbial communities from greenhouse at UC Davis, California, United States - DK15-O-3 | ecosystem: Host-associated > Plants > Roots > Rhizosphere > Soil | place: USA... | reverse complement strand
GGAAACCCTCGCCGCCATCCCAGCGGTTCTGCCAGACGGCGACGCTGGAACTGTGCCACAGGAGCAGTGCCGTCTTGCGGGCGCGGGCGGGGATTTGATATTCGACGAAGCCATGATCGCAGGAGAGATGACCTTTATCGTCACCGATCTTGGTGCCGCCCGCTGAGAAAGAGCCCTGCTTCTCGATCAGGAGAGGAGCGGCTTGCGCGGCTGAGACGAGGGACGCGGCGAGGAGGGCGGCGAGCAACTGGCGCAGGCAATTGATGGCCTTCATGAAACATCCTTTTCCATCGCTGCTCGGGCAATCGCTTAATGACCATTTGCGGATTACCGGAAATATTTCCGATCTGCAACGAATTGAAGATTAATACTATAACATATTGATTCTTCATCACCTTATGGCGATCCCGAAGCATCTCATTGTTGATGGAGCAGCGCCCATACATCATGCCACCTTGCATCAATCATTAAAATGCTGCACTCGAACAGGAATTGCCGGAAACTATTCCGGATTCTTGACCTGGCGCGGGAAACGGGAAACAGCCTCGTTCTCCCTGTCCTGCTGGCAGGCAGTTGAAGATGGCTCGCGGAGCGTATGGATGAGTAGCGAGGGGATCACGGTCACCAAGATCAATGGGCTGATCGGCGCGGAAATTGGGAATGTCGATATTTCGCAGGAGCTTGATGAGCAGATCATCGAGCAGATCAAAATGGCGCTCGCGGAAAATGGCGTCATCTTCTTTCGCGATCAGGATTTGAGCGCCGAGCGGCAACGCGCCTTTGGCGGGCGCTTCTTCCTGCCGGGCGCGGACCGCAGCGCAGGCATGACCGACGCGCAGATCAGCATGATCGAGAAGGAAGAGCAGCAGCTGAAGAATGTGGGTGGCGGCTGGCATGCGGACCAGACCTTCAACCCCATTCCCTCCTGGGGATCGATTCTCGCGGCCAAAACACTGCCAATCGCGGGTGGAGACACCGCTTTTGCGACCTTATCGGCGGCTTATCACGACCTTTCCGATGGCATGAAAGGGCAGCTGGAGACCATGCGCGCAGTTCACAATAATGAGCGCGTCATCACCTCCATGTCGCTGTTGCCGCAATATGCGAACGTCAAGATGAACGTCGTCGAGGCGACGCATCCGGTGGTGATCCGCCACCCGATCACGGGCCGCAAATCCTTGTTCGTGAATCGTGGCTACACCACGCATTTCGAGGGCTGGACCAAGGAAGAGAGCGCGCCGCTGCTGCAATTCCTCTTCCACTGGTGCGAGCAGCCGGAGTATCAGGTGCGGATGAAGTGGCAGCCGGGTAGCGTGGCTTTCTGGGATAATCTGCAGGTGCTGCATTATGCGGTGAATGATTATCACGGCCAGCGCCGGGTGATGCAGCGCATTTCCGTGGCTGGCATCGCGCTCGATCAGGCAGGCTGCACGCCCGCCGCCAATGGCCAGAAACGGCTTTGAGGAGCAGATCGCAATGATGTTCAATCATGTGCTGGTCGGCACCAATGATCTGGAACGAGCCCGCGCCTTTTATGATTCGGTCATGGCGGCGCTGGGGCATAGCAACAGCGCGTCGGCGCAGGCGCCGGTGCTGTCCTATCGCTGCGGCGAGCAGGGATTTGCCGTGCGGGCGCCGCGAAATGGCGAGGATGCGACATTCGCCAATGGCGGGACGATCGGCTTCCGCGCGAAAAATACCGATGAGGTAGACGCTTTTCACCGCGCAGGCCTCGCCAATGGCGGCACCGATGATGGCGCGCCCGGCGTGCGGCCCGACAGCTTTGGGCAGCCCTATATCGCTTATCTTCGCGACCCGGACGGCAACAAGATTTGCGCGATGTGGAAAAGCGCCTGGCAGAGCTGACGGCGTGAAAGCGGTTGCCGGGTGCTTATAGGAGCGAGGACGCGACCTGCTCGATTTCCGCCGCTGCGGTTTGCAGGGGCTCAAGCAGATCCGATATCAGACGCTCCACTGACGCATTGCTGACCGACGTCGCCGCGACGAGGGACGCGGACTGCACGCCGCCGAGCGACAGCGGAACGGCGATGGAGCGCTGGCCCAGAAAAATCTCCTGATCGTTGATGGCGAAACCGCGCTCACGCGCCTGCGTCACCTGATCGTTCAGCTTAGCGAGGCTGGAGATGGTATTGGGCGTGAAAGCCTCAAGCGGCCAGCCATCAAGCCGACGGTTCAACTCCTCGGCTGGCAATCCGGCGAGCAGTACCTTGCCAGGCGCCGTGGCATAGGCAGGCAAGCGGGCACCGACATGCACATAAAAGGGCTCAATCGTCTTGTGTGTGCCACGCGCGATGAAGACGACTTCCCGCTCATCCAGCACGGTAATGCAGCAGGTCGAATCGAGCTGACGCGCCAGCCGCATGAGCATGGGCTGGGCGACCTGTGAAAATGGCTGGGACGAGAGATAAGCGAAACCGAGATTGAGCACGCGCGGCGTGAGGCCAAAGCGCCCATCATCCGAGGCGGCGTAACCCAGCTTCTCCAGCGTGCGCAAAATGCGGCGGGTGCTGCCGGGGCTGAGGCTCAATTCCCGCGCGATCTGGCTGAGCGTCCATTCGGGATTTGCGGCACTGAACAGCTCCAGCACCGCCAGACCCTTTTCTAGCGAGGGGATGAAGTCATCATCGACCGAGCGCTCGGCTGGCGGCTTCCGCTCAATGACCGCAGGATCGGGCTTGGCCATTTTTCTTCGTCTTTCATCTTTACTTGCGCGGCTTTGCGCCATCTGCATTCACGTCGCGACGGTTTAGATCAAGCTGAATGGGGCTGTCTATGGTCGTTTGGCTTCGGCTCTTTGCGCGCGCCCGATGCGAGCCTCTCAACGACAAGGGGCTGGCAAGGATCGATGCCCTGCCAGCCCCATCATCTGCACCTCAAAGCAGGTGACTGCTTTATTACGGGAGGATCAGAATTTTTTCTCCACCGTGAGATAAAGCTGCCGCGGCGCTGCGGGCTGTGCGCCCGTGTAAGCTGCGCCAAGCGCCTGCGAGTCGAACACATTGTAATAATAGAGTTTGTTGAACAGGTTGGTCGCACCAGCAGCAATGGAGAAGCCATGCTCGTCATTCTGATAGGTCAGACGGGCATTGAACACCGAGCGCGCTGGCATGAGATTATCGAAGTTGGTCGACACGCCTGAAACGACCTGGCTGGACTCATACACCCAATCGAGGCGCGGCGTGAACGATCCTGCCAATCCGGGTGCATCAACCTCATATTGAATGCCGGTATTGGCGGTCCAGAATGGCGTATTCTGGCGCCGATTGAATGTCCGCTCGCGGATATCCGGCGCGGTCAGCTTGGTGTAACCAGCAGACCCGTTGATGAGCAGGCCATCGATGGGGTTGATGGTGAACTCAGCCTCGAACCCACGGATCTTGGCGGGCTGATTGCGATAATAGGTGCGGCCAAGGCAAGTGATGCCTGTGCCCGCCGCCACGACCGCTCCGCATGTGGTGGAGCCGGGAGGGCCACCGGGAAGCGGCGCGAGCGCGCGGTTGCCGGGAACATTCTGGCCATTGGCGCCGATTAGCGCTTCGGAACCCTGTATCGTCGTTGGGCGGTTCTTGAAGTCAGTGTAGAAGGCGACAAGATTTAACCGAACCTTACGATCGAACAGATCGAGCTTGGTGCCGAGCTCATAGGCAATGTCATCATTGCCATCGAACTGGGCAATCTGCGAAGGCTGCTGCGGGCGCGGATCAAAGCCGGGCAGCGAGTTGCCGGTCGCTGCTGAGGCATAGATGAGCATGTCCGGCGTCGCCTGAAAGTTCAGGCCAGCTTTCCAATCGAGCCGCTTCTGCTGCGGGATCACGTTGAAGATGGTATCGCTCGCACTTGGGGAGGTATCGAGCACATTGTAGAAGTCGACCGCTTTCCTGTCGTCCGAATAGCGCAGGCCGCCGACGATGCCGAACCGCTCGCCAAATGGACGCACGGTCACGTTGCCAAACACCGCTTTGCTGGTCGGATCGAAATCGGAATCGATCAGGCGCTGAAAGCTGCTTTGCGGCGAGATGAAGACGGCGTGCTGCGAGCCCTTGGCGTTGAAGTAGAAAGCGCCGACGACCCAATCGACAAAATCCATCTTGCCGGAGAGGCGCGTCTCGATCGTCCAATATTTTGACGAGAAGGTGTTGGAGCGCATGACGACATTGATGGGCGAGCCATCATCATCATAGCTGTGCGTCTCCACCATGTCGCGATAGGCAACGACGGCGAGGAAATTGATGTCCGGCGTGATGTCCGCACTGATCTTGCCCGATACGCCCCAATTCTTCAGGTCGATGAAGGGCGAGAAGCTGGCGCCGCCGCGTACGGCAGTACCGTTGGCGCGGTAGCCATTATAGAATGTATTGCCGGGAATGACCGTGCCAGCGGCAATCGGATCGCTGAAGCTGGCGAAGGTGCTGTAAGGATCCTTGGGCACGAAGCGCTGATCGTAGACAAGGCCATAGGTTGCCGCGGCGGAGGCCACCGTGTTGGACACGCGATTGTTCACGATGTTGACGATGGTGTCCGCGCCATTCTCACTGGTGTCTCGGATATAATCGCCGGTCAGCGTGACGCGCACCGTGTCGGCGGGCTTCCACAGCAGCGATCCGCGATAGGCCTGTACATTTTCGCCGCCCTGATGGCCAACGACGCAATCCTTGGGCGTGAAGCCCGCCGTGGGCGCGTTGAGCGTGGAGGAATAAGGCAGCGAGCCTGCCAGCGCGGGCGTACCCTGACGGCGCATCTCGCACGTGAAATCGAGGATCTTCTGATAGCCGGTGCGCTTCTTGGCGAGGGCGGAGACGGTCAGCGCCAGTTGCTCATTGAGCGGCAGGTTGAGCGAGCCACGAATATCCATCCGATCATAGGAGCCGCCCGTGATCTGGACGCGGCCGGAAATGTCGTTGGTGGAGGGCTGCGTGCTGACGATGTTGACAGCGCCCGCCAGCGAGTTGCGGCCAAAGAGCGTGCCTTGCGGACCGCGCAAAACCTCGATGCGATCAATCTCAAGCAGATCGAAGTTGGAGCCGAGCAGCGTGGGATAATAGACGTCATCGAGGTAGAAGGCGACGACCGGCTCGCTGGCGAGGCTGGTATCGCGATTGCCGATGCCGCGGATCGTCACATCGACGCCGGGACCGAACACGCCTTGCGACTTGCGAAAGCTGGAGTTGGGAACGACTGCGGTGAGCTCGCTCACGCTGGTAATGCCCTGCTGCTCCATCGCTTCCGATGTGACCGCCGTGATGGCAATCGGCGTATCCTGCAGGTTCGTCGACTGGCGGGTGGCCGTGACGACGATGTCCTGAATGCCCGCATTGCTGGCAGCCTGCTTGGGAGCGCTAGCCTGATCCGCAGGGGCCGTCTGCGCATAGGTGGGCGCGGCCAACAGCGCCAGCGGGAGGGCCAGAGACGGTATAGCCCCCAATTGCAGTTTATTCATAGCATACTCCCCTCAAACCCTATCGCCAAAGCGCGCCTTGATTGCTGGGGGCTGCCCGGACATCGAGTCACGCAAAACAACCGGATATCTTTCCGGCTTCGTCGACATAGCTATGGCGAGCGTTGACAGCAAATAGAAATTTTGATTTTTTGAATGTAATTTCAACAAGCTTATCAATAGAAAAATTGATATTGAATTCATTATGTGTGTGTATTTATGATATTTCTGTATGTTTATTTTAGTATTGCTTCTTATCATCGATGAGACATGAAAGTTTTAATCAAGAATTACTATAATATTATATAAAATGAACGTGAGCGTTGTTGTCTAAGGATGAGACATCGACTGTTGCGATGCGCAAAGCCACTTCGTTGCCCTGAGATGCAGAGACAAGAAGAACTCTATTTTCTATAGCATAGTTATCTAGGTTTTATGAGGCGGCATCGCCTAGCGCTGGCGGGGATGTGCATCGCCCTTCCCCACCCCGCTTGCCCGTGCCGGCCGCACGCCTCGCTCATGATGCAGGCAAGCCATCGCACAACGCCCTGCTTCCCCTTGCCCCTGCCTCTCAATGAGAACATAAAGAGAACATGATTCGTGAGTCGGCACATAAGCTGGCCGCTCTGAGGGCGCGCATTGGCGCGATCGAAGGGGCGATGCCATCGGGCGATGCAGCGCTGTTTGCGCTCGGCCATGCCCTGCTCGATGCGCGGCTGGGCGGCGGCTTGGCGCGCGGGCGGCTGCATGAGCTGTTTGCCGCCGATCCCATCGATCAGCCCAGCATGACCGGCTTTGCGCTGATGCTGGCGATGCGGCTGGGCAGCGGGCCACTCCTGTGGCTGCGGCAATGTGATGCGGCGCGCGGCTTTGGCGAGCTTTACGGGCCGGGGCTGATCGACCTTGGCCTCGATCCCGCCCGCATCATCGAGGTGCAGGCCCCCGATGAGATTGCGTTGCTGCGCGCGGCGGGCGACGCGGTGCGCTGCCAGCAGCTCACGGCGGTGCTGATCGAGCCCTGGAAAAAGACCCGCGCCTTCGATCTGACTGCCAGCCGCCGCCTGTCCATCTCGGCAGAGAAGACCGGCGTGACCGTGCTGGTGCTGCGCAGCACGGCCGACCCCAGCCCGAGCGCCGCCCATAGTCGCTGGCAGATCCGCGCGATCCCGTCGCAGGCGCTGGAGGCCAATGCGCCCGGCCCGCCTGCAATCGAAATTGCACTGTTGCGCCATCGCGGGGGGATCGCCGCTTTTCATCAATGCCTGGAGTGGGACCGTGACCAATCTGCTTTCCACGAACCGGCGCTATCTGGCGGTCTGGTTCCCCTTCCTGCCCACCGACTGCTTGCAGCGGGCGGGAAAGGTATCGGCTGAGGCGCCATTCGTTCTCGTCGAGAAAAGCAAAGGCATGATGCGGATCGTCGCGCCCTCCCCGCAGGCGCTGCGGCTCGGTATGTCACCCGGCATGCGGGTGGCCGATGCCCGCGCACAACTGCCCGATCTGGCGATCTTCGATATCGACAGGACGGCCGATGCCGCCTTGCTGGAGCGCATTGCCGATGGCTGCGACCGCTATACGCCGATGGTGGCGATTGACGGGACCGATGGGCTGATCCTCGATATCAGCGGCTGCGCGCATCTGTTTAGCGGGGAAACGGGACTATGCGCTGACCTGACCAGGCGGCTGAAGCGGCTGGGCATGCATGTGCAGATTGCGCTGGCCAATACGCCGGACGCTGCCCATGCACAGGCGCGGCATGGGAAAGGCGAGATCGGCGCGATGCCGGTCGAGGCCTTGGAGCTGCCGCCCGAGGAGACGACTGCGCTGCGCCGGGCGGGGTTCAAGCGCATTGAGCATCTGACCGCCCGCCCCTCCGCGCCGCTCTCCGCGCGCTTTGGCGAGAGCGCGACGGATCGGCTGGCGCGCGTCGCGGGCGGGCGGGACATCCGCATCACACCCCGGCGGCCAGAAGCGGCGCTGATCGTGGAGCGTAGCTTTGCCGAGCCGGTCACCCATGTGGTGGCCATGCTCGCCGCCATCGAGCAATTGGCTGGCAATGTAGTGCAACAGATGGAGGATGCGCAGCGTGGCGGGCGGCGGTTCGAGGCGCAACTGTTTCGCACGGACGGACTTGTACGCAGCCTGCGCATCGAGACGAGCCTGCCCACGCGCGATGTGCCGCTGCTCATGCGCTTGATCAATGAGCGGATCGAGACATTGAACGATCCCATCGACCCTGGCTTCGGCTTCGATCTGGTGCGGTTGCTGGTGCCGTTGCTGGAGCCGCTCGATCCGCTGCAATTGCCGCTGGAAGGCGGGGCGGTGGCGCAGGATGAGATTGCCCGGCTGATCGACCGGCTCTCCACCCGCTTGGGCCGTAACCGCGTGCGCCGCTTTGCCCCGCAGGACAGCCATATTCCCGAGCAGGCCATGCTGGTCTTTTCCGCAATCGACCCGCGTCCGATTGAGGCTTGGCCAGCCCCCGAGCCGGGCGAACCGCCGCTGCGACCCATCCATCTGTTCGACCCGCCGCAACGCATCGAGGTTCTTGCCAGCGTGCCCGATGGGCCGCCGCGCCACTTCCGCTGGCGGCGCACCTTGCATGAGGTGGCGCGCGCGGAAGGCCCCGAGCGCATCGGCTCGCTCTGGTGGCGGCGCGCGGACAATAAGGGCATGACCCGCGACTATTATCGCGTCGAGGATCGCAATGGCCACCGCTTCTGGCTGTTCCGGCGTGGCATTTATGGGCGGGAGGCGGCGAATCCGGTCTGGTATCTCCACGGCCTGTTTGCATGAGCGATTTTGTGGAGATGGTGGCGGCCACCAATTACAGCTTTTTGCGGGGCGCATCGCACCCCAGCGAGATGGTGAAAGCGGCCATATTGGCGGGGCTGAAAGGCATTGGCATTGCCGACCGCAACACGGTTGCGGGCGTGGTGCGGGCATGGGATGCCTTGCGCCAGATGAGAGCCAAATTGCCCGAACTCGACTTTCGCCTCGCGACCGGCGCACGGCTCGTCTTTGCCGACGGTACGCCGGATATTGTCGCTTATCCGCAGGACCGGCACGGCTGGGGACAACTGACCAAGCTGCTGACGCTCGGCAACCGGCGCGCCTTGAAAGGCGATTGCATCCTGCGGCTCAAAGACCTGCTCGCGCATCTCGATGGCCTGCTGCTCATCGTGATGCCGACTCTGGATTTTCTAAAGGAGGGCGAGGAAGGCGCGCGGCCACAGACGAATGACAGCCGCAATGACCAGCTGACTGTCGAAGCCCAGCCGCCGCCAAGATTGCGGCTGGTCGACGCCAAGCGTTTCACCGCCCAGACGCAGGCGCTGGAGAGGCTGCGCGAAACGCTCATCTCGCTGAAAGACCATGCGCCCGACCGGGTCTGGCTGGGCGCGAGCATGGCCTATAGCGGCAGGGATGGACGGCGGCTCGCCAGACTGGCGACGCTGGCTACCCAGATGCGCACGCCCCTGCTCGCCACCAATGATGCGCTCTATGCCACGCCCGATCAGCGCCCGCTCCATGATGTCGTCACCTGCGTGCGGGAAGGCACAAGCCTGGCCGAGGCGGGCACGCGCCTTGCCGCCAATGCCGAGCGCCATGTGAAGCATGGGGAGGAGATGGCGCGCATCTTTGCGGATCATCCCCAGGCCGTTGAGGAAGGCGCGCGCCTGATCGCGCAGATCAAGTTCGACCTCGAACAGTTGCGCTATGAATATCCCCATGAGCCCGTGCCGCCCGGCTGGACGCCACATCGCTGGCTGATCCATCTGGTGATACGGGGCGCGCGTGAGCGCTATGGCGCCACCTTCTCCCGTGCGCATATCAACCTCATCCGCCATGAACTCGCGCTCGTCCGCAAAGCCAAATATGCCTATTATTTCCTGACCGTGCATGATGTGGTGCGCTTCGCCCGTGGTGAAGGTATCCTGTGTCAGGGACGTGGATCGGCTGCCAATTCGATCATCTGCTATGTGCTGGGCGTCACCTCGGTCGATCCGGTGAAGCACAAGCTGCTTTTCTCGCGCTTCATCTCGGAAAATCGCAACGAGCCGCCCGATATCGATGTGGATTTCGAGCATGAGCGGCGCGAGGAGGTAATGCAATATATCTACCGCCGCTATGGCCGCCACCGTGCCAGCATCGCCGCGACCGTCATCCATTATCGCCCGCGCAGCGCCGTGCGCGATGTGGGCAAGGTGCTGGGGCTGAGTGAGGATATCACCGCGCGGGTCGGATCGACCGTGTGGGGCAGCTTCTCAAAGCGGATGGATGACCGCCGCTTTCAGGAGGCCGGACTGGACCTCAACAATCCCGATATCGCGCGGCTTGGCCTGCTGGTTGGGCAATTGCTCGAATTCCCCCGCCACCTCTCCCAGCATGTCGGCGGCTTTGTGCTCACGGAAGGGCGGCTCGACGAGATGGTGCCGATCCACAATGCCGCGATGGATGCGCGCACCTTCATCGAGTGGGACAAGGATGATATCGACGCGCTGGGGCTGATGAAGGTCGATGTGCTCGCGCTTGGCATGCTCACCTGCATCCGCAAGGCCTTCACCCTGATCGAGACGCATATCGGCACATCTTACGAACTCCACAGCGTCCCCGAGGAGCAGGAGGATGTCTATGCCATGCTGTGCAAGGGTGACAGCATCGGCGTGTTCCAGGTGGAGAGCCGCGCGCAGATCAACATGCTGCCCCGACTGCGCCCGGCGAACCTGTATGATCTGGCGGTGCAGGTGGCGATCGTGCGGCCCGGCCCCATTCAGGGCGGCATGGTGCACCCTTATCTGCGCCGCCGCGCAGAGCAGCGACGGCCTGATGCCAAGCCGATCACGTATCCCGGCCCGCCCGGCGAACTGGACGATGTGCTGGGCAAGACGCTGGGCGTGCCGCTCTTTCAGGAACAGGCGATGAAGCTCGCCATCGTTGCGGCGAACTTTACTGATGCGCGCGCCAATGAGCTGCGCCGGGCGATGGCGACGTTCCGCAATGTCGGCACCATGCCGGAATTTGAGAGCGAGATGATCGAGGGGATGGTCGCGCGTGGCTATCCGCGTGAGTTTGCCGAGCGTTGCTTTGCGCAGATCAAGGGCTTTGGCAGCTATGGCTTTCCAGAGAGCCATGCCCAGTCCTTTGCGCTGCTCGTCTATGTCTCATCCTATTTGAAATGCCGCTATCCGGCGGTGTTCGCCTGTGCCCTGCTCAATTCCCAACCGATGGGCTTTTATGCGCCCGCGCAGATTGTGGGCGATGCGCGCGATCATGGGGTGGAGGTGCGCGCAGTCGACATCAATGCGAGTGGCTGGGAGAATAGTCTGGAAGCTGTGGGTGACGGCTTTGCGCTGCGCATCGGCTTCCGGCAGGTGCATGGCTTCCGGCAGGAATGGGCCAATGCGCTGGTGGTAACCCGAGAAGCAGAAGGCCGCTTCACCAGCGTCGAAGCACTGGCCCGGCGCGCAAACTTGCCCCGCCGCGCCTTGCGCATTCTCGCCAATGCCGATGCGTTGCGATCCATCGGCCTCGACCGGCGGCAGGCGCTTTGGGAAGCGCGGCGCACGCCCGATGGGGAGCTGCCCTTGTTCGCCCATGCCAAGGCGTGCGAGCTTGGCGTGGAGCCAGAGGTCGCCCTGCCCGCCATGCCAGCCTCCGAGCATGTGGCCGCGGATTATCAAACGACGCGGCTCTCCCTCAAAGGCCACCCTATGCAGTTTCTGCGCGACCGGCTGCATGGCGAAGGGGTGCTGCGCTGCAAGGATGTGGCGCAGGGTCGCAATGGTCGCCGCGTGAGGGTGGCAGGCGTGGTGCTGGTGCGTCAGCGGCCCGGCGAAGGCAATGCGATCTTCATCACGCTGGAGGATGAGAGCGGCATCGTGAATGTGCTGCTTTGGGCGCGCCTGTTCGAGATGCAGCGGCGCGAAGCAATGGCCGCGCGCTTGATGGAAGTGGAAGGCGAAATCCAGAAAAGCCCCGAGGGTGTCGTGCATCTCATGGCCAGCCGCATCATCGACCGGACGGACCTGCTGCACTTTCTATCCGAGGATCATCAGCCACCCCTTGATGGGCCGGATGCCGAGTTGATGGACCAGGTCCATTCCCCGCGCGACCATTTTATCGGCGGCCAGCATCCGCGCAATGTGCGGATATTGCCCAAGTCACGGGATTTTCATTGATTCAATCAGCCTTGGCGGGCGTGCCCTTGCCCACATCGTCACGCTGCTCGCCTTTTGTGGTGCGCTGGCCTTTGGCGGTCGCGCCGCTCAGCACAGGGCCGCACGCTGCAGACTTGGCATCGCCCACGTCCACAAAGGCGAGCACACCGGCAAGCGGCGTCGCCACCAGCGCCAACCCAAGCCCAACCCCGGCACGCGCCATAAGCTGGGGACTGATGACGTTCATCGCAGGCCCAGCGAAGGTGCCGCCAATGCCCACCGGTGACTGGCCAGAGAACAGGCTGAACTTCTTGCCATCGGCCCGCACCGCCAGATCGATCGCCTCAGTGCGGAAACTGAAGCCGCCCCGGCCTGAAATCACATTTTTTCGCGTATCGATCAGGATCGGGTCTGCCGCGCCCAGACCGTTGCGCACCGTGAAGGCGATCAGCCCGCAATTGATGGCGACGGGCTCTTTCAGCCGATCCTCGAACATTTTTTGCACGAAGGTGCCGAGGTCAAGCTCGGCCAGCTGAACGTTGCGCGTCCACAGACTGCCTTGGGGCAGGATGAAGGCGATGCGGCCATTGGCGCTCGCCAGCGAATCATGAATGGTGTCGCCGCGGCCCTCAAGCTGGATGCGGCCCTTGACCGTGCCCGTGGTGCCCGAATCCGAGACGCCATAGCCGCCAAGCAATGTGCCCATCGGCGTTGGCGAGAGGCGGAAGTCATAGCGCACCAGCGTTGGGCGCTGGCGGGTATCGAACAGCATATCCGAGCCCACATTGCCGCGCGCCATCACGAAGTTGAGCGGCGAGAGCGATAGACGGCCCTTGTCGAGCGCAAGCGTGAGATCGATGTTCGAAATGGGCACATTGCGAGAGCCCAGCACGGCGATCTTCCATTTCAGCGCCGCATCGAAAAGCTGCATGGTCTCAATGGGCAGCTCGGCATCTGGCATCACCTTGCTGGGGCCAGCGCCCGTCGCGGCTGCAGCTGCCACCGCGCCCTTGGCCTCCACAATATCCGGATTATAGCCGATGAAGGGCGCCGCATCGACGATATCGAGCCGCTTGGTCGTCAGCTCTGAATCCAGCCGCACGCGATCGGCATTGATGACCGTCAGGCGCCCCGCCAGATCGCTCTTGCCGAACATGCCCTTGAGGTCCGTGAAGCGATAGGTGTCGCCATCCTTCACCAATTGCGCGCGCACAGTATAGGTCCGCGTCTGGGGGATCGCGACGCCGATGATGGCGAGCAATTCGGACATGTCCCGCCCACGCGCGCGCGTTTCCAGCGGTACATTCTCGATCTCGGCGATGGAGGGGAGCGTGCCAGCCACGTCGATCACATTATTGGCGGCCCATGCGCGCATCGTCAGCTTGTTCTTGCCGCGATTGGCCGTGGCATCGGGCGAGAGCAATTGTGCGGTCATACGGAACGGCGTGTCGCGAATGCGGCCGGTGCCTTTCACATCGACAGCCTGGCCGATGCGGGCATTTTTGGACTGGATGGTCTCGAACTGCATATCCGCGAGCAGACGCATGCGCGGATCGAGATAGCGCAGCGTCGTGCCGCTGACATTGGCGACATCGATGCGGGGAAACTCCAGTGGTTTGCCACCCTTGCCGTCCCCAAAGGTCCAGCTGTTGCGATCATGGGAGGCTGTCCATTCCAGATCGATCGCAGCGTCACGCAGGTTGAGCCAGTAAATGTGCCGCTTCCCGAACAGCAGCGAGATCGGCGCGATGCGGGCGTCTATGCTGCGGGCGGTGAACAGATTTGGCCGGGTCGCCCAATCCGGATTGGAAATGGTCAGGCCCTGCGCCACGAATTTGATGCGGAAGGGCGCGAAATAGAGCTGGAAGTCGCCCGCTACATCCACATCACGCGCCATAAGCGAGCCGACGGTGCGTTCGAACGGCCCCTTGAGGAAGCGGCCTTTGGTCACAAACAGCACCAGCCAGACCGCGACAATGAGCGCGAGGATGCCAAGCGCCGCCCTTATGGCAATGCGGCGGCGGCGGCTCATCGGCGTAGGCTTGGGATTGACATTGGGCGCTATGGTTTCCATCGCAGTAGGAAGCGCGCAAAGGACATTTAAGTTGCAGCATGAGCGCGATTGCATCCCAATCCCCCTTTGATCGTTGTCGCAGCATGAGCCTCTTGTCCCAACCCCAGCGGGCCAAAATGTCCGCCTCACTCAGCCAGAACGTCCGCTTCAAGGCGAGCGTGCAGGTCAGCCCCGTCGGGCTGGTTGCCATTGCGGTGCTGGTGTCGTCGATCCTGCTCTCGACCCGCGCGCTGGTGGGCACGGCCATGCGCAAGTAGAGAAGCTGATGATAAGAAGAGTATTCCTTCTGAATTTGCCCTAAGGTGCGGTAAGAAAATAAGAGCAAGGCGAGGTTTGCGGACGGTGGCGCAGAATGGCATTTCCCTAAACGACAAGCTGTATGTCGAGCTTGTCCGCAGCCTTTACAGAAGTGTCACGCCCCCTTTTATCATGGCAGGCGCCTTTGCACTGTGTTTTCTGCTGATCCAAGTGCGTGAAGGCAATGATATTGTCCTGATGATTGGCGTTGTCGGGCTTGTCGCCGTCTCCCTGCGATTGGGCTTCACACTGCGCTATCGACGGCGGGCGCTTGACGATGTGTTGAACCGGGCCGAAGCGCGCTGGCTGGAGCGGGGATTCGCGTTATTCTATAGCCTCTTCTCGATCACGCTTGGACTCTTTGGCGGCTATGTGTTCAGCCTGCCTGCGCCAGAGGGGCATATGATCACCATCTGCCTGCTCGTGGGCTATGCCGCGGGCGTCGCAACGGGTGTGGGGCTTCGTCCAGCGATCGCGATCCCGAACATGATGTTGGCGATCATTCCGGCTGCTTTGGTTGCAATTGTGCGGGCAGACCCGATTTATTTCGGCATGGCGCTGATTGCGCGCTTTTCTGGCGGCGGGCGTGCGCTCGGTCCTCACGCGCTATGCCAATGTCCGCATCTCGATCCGCAATCGGCTGAACTTCAGCTATCTCGCACGCAGCGATGGGCTGACGGCGCTGCCCAATCGGTTGGCGCTGCGTGAATATTTCGATGAGATT
>Ga0307414_10000954_pt1 | contig 14727 bp, 31 predicted proteins | sample DK1Ometagenome_FD_203804 | JGI IMG/M metagenome (GOLD analysis project Ga0307414, IMG submission 203804) | Maize rhizosphere microbial communities from greenhouse at UC Davis, California, United States - DK15-O-3 | ecosystem: Host-associated > Plants > Roots > Rhizosphere > Soil | place: USA... | reverse complement strand
GGCAGCTTTCTTTTCAGCTTTAGGCTTTGGAGCTTCCTCTTGCTTTTCTTCCTGCTTAGGGATTCCAGTTGAGCCACCACGCACTTCTTCAATCTGCTTCTGAATCACACTACCTTCATAGTTACTTGCACGCTTCAGAGTGTTCACCACATGAGCACGGAGTTCCTTGACAGCAGCTTCATCATTCTGCTTATTAAACTGAATCATCATTGGTTCAGTAAGAAGTTCTGGTGCAGACTGACCACGACCAAGACCACTTACAAACTTAATGTATTCGGTGTAATATTTCTTGCCCTTACTCTCCTTGAAGAACACCTGCGCTTCGAACTGGAAAGCTTTACCAAGCAGCTCGGAGATTCGTTGAGGCTTCAGCACTTCACCCGGCTTAATCAGCTTATCAGCTACGGCCATCTTGTAGAACAAATGCTTCTGATCCAAGCTCCAATCACCAAGCTTCTTGTTAACCTTCAGTGGAGTGGGACGACCAACCACCATACCAACTTCAGGAATGTAGAACTGACCACCCAACCATAGACGCAAAGGTAGATGTTTGGAGTCACCAAAGAAGCTGCCCTTATCTATAATGATTTCTGGGAAGTCCACAGCAACCGCTACACACTGCAAAGGCTTCTGAGGCCACTTCTTAAAGCGAACATTCTTTTTGCTTTCGTAGTCATAACCATCTTCAAAGTAAGTGAGGGGCTTTTCAGCAATTGCTTGCCGCTCATCTTCTTCTGTTCCGGTGAAAACCACTTCAGCATCTGGTTGTTCTTGTGTGCCAAGGTCAACAATCATTGAGACATAACCAACCAGAGTTTCACGCTCTTCCAGTTTAGCAGTCTCAACCACATAGCGATTCAGCTCATCGAAATCAACTTTTGGCTTATCGTTAGTTTCTTTCTGATCGGCACCATATACATCAAAGCTCATTTAGTATTTCCTCTTTCAATTAATAACATAAAGTAGAACATTTTATAATGCAAGTTCCCAGCATACATCCAAGCTTAACGCTTGAAATTCTTCTTCAACTCACGATACAAAGCCTTCTGACATTCAGCCAAGACAACTGTCCGCAAGCCAAATTGGTTGTTTGTACGAGTAGCCTCGTAATTATCTTCTGCTGGCGCTTCAGATGTAGCAGCCATTTTACGTAGACGCTTAGCTTGTGTATTTCGCATATTAAATCTCCTCCAAGTCTTTGGCAACCACATACCAGTAATCGCTATGATCCAAGTATTCGGCTGTATATTCATCTTCCGCATCAGCGGCTCCAGTAATTCGCACTACATCTCCCACCTTAAACTCATGACCGTTACTATTACCGATCACACGATACTCTTTACCAACCTCCAACTTAGTGAGTGGCCCTTTTACAACATTACGAGTCTTCTCAACATAAGCAAGAAAGTCTTCAAAGCATTCAAAAGTGATAGATGTAGTCTTAGTTACTTCACCAACATATTCGCTTTCTGTCACTGTTACATAACCCATTAGCTTCTCCTTATTTAAATTTAGTTTTATGTGTAGAGCCACCAAAAGCAGCAATAATGGCAATCACCAACAAAATGGCTAGAACGCAAGCCAGAGGACCATAGAGAGGTAGAAGAACAAACCACCAGCTCCAAGTGATTACGCCACCAAGCTTCAAGCCAATAAACAGAATTGTTAGAAGGCCAAGAAAACCAATACCACCGCTGTTAGAATTAGAAGCACTCGACATCTTACCTGACCTCCTTATCACCAGTCATCTGAATAATACTAACACCATTCTCCTTACCACCCAAATCAGCCTTAACCACTCGTGCCATTTCTCGTGTACGAAGGATGCGTAGGACAGTGTTATCACGAATTACAGCGTAGCTCTTAATGTTCATTTTGTTTCCTCCGGTTGTTTAAAGATATTCTTCATAAGTTTTAACAGAGTTTTCAATCAACACACAATCGTGTGAGTAGTAGCCGTTGTGTTCATTGTAGGCGACAAACTGAAACAACCCCTTGGATGTTAGCACGTTGATGAACGTCACACCACCCTCATAAACATCAGGACAAGTCTCAACGTTAAGTGCCTGATCTACTACATCAACACTGATAAGTTCAGCTCCAACATAGTGCTGTAGGTCGTCTTCTGATGTCAAGTATCCCCAATTCTCACAGCAACTCTGACCATTGGAGATGCCCATCTTAATGTCTTTACCGTCATCGCAGATAATCCGATATCCGTCATACCCACTCCAACCACCCTCAGTCCAAGTAGTTTCCTCAATCACAACGATCTTAGCCATCTCTTTTCCCCTTTGATTTTCAAAACGTACATATATTCTACGTGCTTTCTTGCCATGTTGCAACTGCTTTTTGCAGCTATTTTGAATGGAACGTTAGTCGCAAGACAAGCTTGCTATTTCCTCCCTCGCGAACTCAAACAATTCCCAGTTGCTACGCCTATTGAATACGCTGGAAATGGTGGTGCGTGGAAAATCCATCTTCACCGCAATCTCATTCACACCATAACCTTCACTCTCAAGTTTTGCAATAGTGCAGATGTCAGATTTTGACAATTTCTTGGTGTTAGGTCGTTTCTTAGCGTTAATGCGTCCAGCATCAATACCATCTTTTGTATTTTGTTTCTGTGTTGTCCAGTAAAGGTTTCCTATTTCATTGTGTGAGCGGTCGTGATCCCTATGACCGACTTGATGTTTACCAAGTGGATTATCAATGAAAGCAATCGCAATCAGTCGATGAACATAGCGGATAGCTACATTACTCTTATCTTCGCGTTGCAACCCATAAACTTTATAACCAGCACCATTATCAAAGAAATTCAGATACTTCGCATTGATTAAATCCAAGACTCTACCACGAGAGCTTATAGCATACCTGCTTTGTACCACAGGGTCAAGAATAGGTTTCCACATTTCTTTCATTTTTACACCTCCGTAACATCTTCAGCAACGGCGTCAATAAGTTTTGCTGCCTGATCTAAGTAATATTTATAATCAACACCCCAAGTAAAATCCGCAATGTTGTTGCAGGTTTTTACAGTCCATTCAGTGTCAATCCCCAAACGCCTCCACTCACCACCCTCAACAAGAGGTGGCATAATCTTAATCAGCTTTCCACCTTCTTTAGATGGGTAATAACGGCAGATATTTTGTTGCTCAATATCCTCATCATCGACCACCATCACCAACCGAGAAGATCGTGGAACCTTAGTGCGAAGCATGAAGTCGAATTTATTTTCATGTAGGCGAATAAATTCTTCAAAATCTTCACCATCAACCAGATGAGCTTTAACAGCCATTGGAATCACCATTGCCGAATGATTCTTGTGCCATCCAAGCTTGTCATAATCCATGTACTCATAAGCTCCTTTAAGCTTCACCTTACCTGATTCAGTTACGCTGATGTAATTGTTTACGTCCCTAATAAACATTTGAGAATAATTGTCGCCTTCCATTTCAAGACCAGTAACTTCTTCCCACCACTTGACCCACTTATCAGCCTCCTCTGTCATTTCATTATCAATAATGTATTCAAAACCATCAGTGTTGCACATAACAACGCGAGCATCGCAATGGTTAATCAGCTTTTCCATCAACATGCACAAAGATAACTGACCACCGATGGTAATCGACATTGTGTAAGCCGGGTCATACAGCGGACTAAATTCGTTATTGCTGTCCCCATACACCCCGTTCAGTGCAAGTTTAAGTGCCGCATTTGCTGCTGATCCTTTTGGTTGTCGTTTACGTTCCACATACAAATCTTTATACACTTTACAGAAAGTTTTACCCAAATGTTCTGGGAAAATCTCATTAGCAATTGCCATGTTTGGATAGTAACTGGCAACGTCGAGAGTTCGGATGGTTCGTTTTTCTGTGGTTCGAATGGTTCCTTGGATTGCTCCATGAATTCCACCAACACCATAATCATAACGAAAACCATTAATCACAACATTGAGTGTTTCAGCTACGTTGTAGCACCAGTAATAACTCTTTGCTCCTTTGGGGCTTTTTAATTCCTTCTCTTCAATCCAACCCATAGGCTGTTCTTTCTTTAAGTCTTTAACTTGTTGTTCTGTGGGATAATAAGTCTTGCTCCTTGTTCCCTTCCAATCATCGAAACCATACTTAATGCAATCGGCCTGATTTCCAATTTTCTTTTTCTTTACTACCATTTCCGCATACTTGGCAACATCCCCAAGCTGGTGCTCAAGCAGATCGCTGAATACACCTTTAGTTTCTGTAATGACCTGACGCTTGAACCACTCGTGTACAGCCTTAAATTCTGGTCGATCAAATTGAATATACGGGAACAAACAATCTTTAATTACAATCTTTTTCCGTTTAGTTTGATTGATCTTCCTTCCATACTTACCAGTCGTATAGCAGCAACCCGGACTCTCTTTCTCAAGTGTTCGGATGAACAACTCTTTACCAATCTTAGTATCGTTGAAATTTGTACAGTCGAACCCAAACTGCTCGGACAACTCCGCACGAAGTTTCAGTGCTTCATACGAGTGCCAGTAGAATTTTAGTGTCTCGTTAACATCGTGCTTGTTATATTTCAAAAGTGTTTCTTTTTGAGAATTATCAAGGCTCTTTCCAACAGGAAACGGTAAGTCTTCAATGTTGTTAGAGCGCATATTAAATTCAAGCATTTTCAAGCTTGTTGAACGAGCCTTATTGTCAAAGTGATGAATCTTGAAAAGATCGACTTGGGGAATGACTACATCTGCCTCCTTGATTGCATTACCAAACTTCTCGTCTTTCTGAGAATTAATCAAATCCATTGCTACGCCGTATATCTCTTTAACTGTGATGTCAACAATTGTGTTGTTAGTAAAAGCATCACGAGCTTTCTGGAGAATGTAATGCATCACGGGATAGTCAAATCCTGCGTTGTTAAACCCAACAAGACGATGCCCGTTAGCTTTGACCTTTCGTAGAAAATCAAGCATCTCATTCAATTCGTTTTTACGGTCGCTGATTTCAAATGCTCGGATTCCTTGACCGTTGGCATACACAGCACAGAATGTAAAAATGTTCGGATAAGTCTCAATGTCGTATATCCAGTCACCCTTGAAGAATTTCTTTTCCAAAATCTACCTCCTCAGTTGAATCGGAGGATTTTACTCCTCCTTATTTCAAAAGTCAACCTTCTGCTGAACTTGATTACTTGTGTCAATCTCAAGTGATGGTTCTAGCTCAATGTATGGATCAGAGGTCGCATACATGTGTGTAGTGTACCCATCGTAACGCAACCATCCTGCATCACCTGTATTACCTGTGCGGCGACACTTGACCAGTTGAAGCTTTGTTGCTGACCGCTTCACGGGGTCTGGATTCATCTTGTCTCGACTGATTAGAATTGTATTAAATGCAATCTGATTCAGCGATGAAGAACCCATGAGCTGGTATTCCGTTACAGCGTGAGGGTTCTCTTCAGAAGGCTTTTTCATGTGACTTACTGCAATCACACAAGTATCCGTTTCCTTAGCGAACTTTAACAAGGTGTCCATAAATTCAATAATGGCACCGTTGTCACTACTGTTCACACCAGCCTGTACAGGGTCGATGATAATAACATCGCAATTTTCAGCCTTCGCCAAATAACTCAGTTTATCAAAAATCTCATCCGTTGAGATGCTACCTTGGTGGTCAACATAAACAAACTGATCTTTCTTTGCAAGATTTTCAAAGAAGCGATTTTTCAACCCCTCCAAATCAATAGTTGCACGATCAGCAGTCCGAAGGTTTACACCAGCGTCAAGTGACAACAGATCGCGCACAACTTCTCGTTTGGTTCCCTCAAGATACATGGCACCAACTTTGAATCGAGTGTTCTCAATTAGATGGTACACTACATTGTTAATAATGGTGGATTTCCCGATACTTGTTAAGGCACCTATGATCGTGATTTCACCCTTCTCCATGCCCCCGTTCATCATTTCATTCAGATGTGACCAAGAAGACGGCAGCGGGATTTTTACGTTGTTGTCCTCGCTCTCAAAGTCTTCCCACATCTGACTAAGGTGCAGCACATCGACACGACTAAACGGGACTGCTTTCCAGAACACTTGCTTGAGTTCAGCAACACGACCAGTACGCAGCATGTCAGAGGCGTCTTTAATACCGGCAGGAAACTTAGCAATATACGCTTTACCCGGACTCAAAAGACGCGCTGCTTCTTCAAGATAACGCTGTCCCGGTTCGTCGTTGTCAAATGCAAGCACCACCTTATCGAAGGAATTCACGTACTCGAAATTAGCCTTCAATTGTTTGATAATACTACCGTCACCGCAAGTAACACTAACACACGCTGTCCAATACGGTGTCTTCTCTCCATTCTTTTCCACTTCCGAGTAAAGAGCCTGGGCAAAACTCATTGCATCTTCTTCACCGGTAGTTATGACAAGATACTTTTGACCTGACTCAAATACAGATTGCCCGAATAATTCGTTAGTGGCCTTAGTGCTACCGATACCAACGAAATTTTTCGGTATTACGCGTTTTTTGAATCCTACAATCTTACCTTCTACAGTTGACGGGTAATATCGTGCAATTGCTTTGTCATCCCCCTCAATTTCTGTGTGGACTCCATACTTACGAGATGTGATGCGTGTGATACCACGCTCCTTCCACCCTCGAAAGTGAATCTTTTCAATCTCTGAAAAATCTACAACTTCATTCACCTTAGTTTTAACTCCTTCTTTGACCTTCACACCAGATTCTTCTACTTTGTCTGGACTGAAGTATGTATTACATGAAAAACAAAAGCTGTCAGTAACAGCCTCTCCTTCTACTTCTTTACGGTACACTGCCATTCCATCAGACGATGTGCAACCAATACAAGACGTATGATACATAAGTTCACCGTCTACAGCTTGCTGTTTACTACTCACCAAAACACCTCCAGCTTATTCATAATAGCTTCGACAGAAGCGTCTCCCTAAATATTATTTAACCCGCTTCGAGATGTCATCTGTAATGTCTTTCATTGCCCACCAGATATCAGCATGAGCTTCATCATCTTCCAGATCGGACATAGTGTCCATTGCGCTATTCAAGTAATCCATCACTTCAAACAGAATCTCTTTCTCTCCACTTGTCATAAAATCCTCCTAAATTTATTTAGCCATCAAGCCCAACGTTGGGAATCTTTCTCTTCCTGTACACCATCAGCGTACCCTTCATCATAAGCCCTCTCCCCTTCAGCTAGAGCAATACGTGTCGCTTCCTCTTCCGTTATCATCCCTTCGAAGATGTATTCAAGGAAGGAGGACAAGTCTTGTCTCCCACTACATCAAGAGCTGACCAAGGCTCACCGTGACGAAATGCTTCTACACTGAATGTAACGTCATCACGAACAATAACATACTTACCACCCTCAAACTCAAATGTTGTTTTACTCATACAACATACCACTCTTTAAGCTTTTCCTTGAATTGCTCATACCCCTGAGCAAACCGATACTCATCACCCACGGATACACCAAGACCATACAGCATATCGTTGATCCACGTAACCTCAGTGTAAGACTCATAGCAAGATTGATTGCGGTAGGTGTTGACGTAGTTTTCCATAAACTCCAAAGCTTTCTCAATGTTGAACTCACTCATGGTATCTTATCTCCTACATACAAACCACCAAACCACGCAGAAGTAAAAGCAACCCCCGTGAACAACCAATCTAGGTCAACATGAACGTCTCCAAGATGGAGAAATACAGCATGTGCAATTGCTGCTACAACCAAAATGACGTATTGCATTATTCAATCTCCAATCGTGCATTGACAGGAGTAAATTCTGAGTCAATATCGTAGTCAAGGGTATCTTCAACATTCCCCGACTCCAGACTTACAATCGTATCCATGAGGGTAGCAATAACGTACATACCAGTTTCAGTGATATAAACTTCACCGGGAGTTAAGTTGTCTCTATCAACCTTTTTCGTCTTGTGTCGCATGTCATTAATCTTCATCACTCTTCTCCCGATTCAGCAACATATTCAAGTATCATCTCATGTGTAATAACACCAGCTTCAATAAGCTTACCAACAATCTCACTCTGCCAGCAGTTATAGAGAAGTGTGTCTTCTAGAAACTCAACAGCCAGTTGATAAGCCTCTTTAGGTTCCAGAGTATCATAAATTTGACAACCATTACCACTCACAGTGATATCGAAGTGTTTATGATCTTTACCGTTGTAGTGTAGAACGTAACCCGTGCTCTTAATATCCATGTTCACTCTCCCTTGTTTATTTTCTTGAATAGCACTTTAGACTCATCAGGTTTATGCACAATATACCCTGCAATCAAGACAATAGGGCCAAGCAAAGCCACAAACACTCCCTCAGACAGCATCCTATGCAACGTAATGTCGTTGTGCTTACGTTCATAATGGGTGTAGGAGGTTATGCCTACTGCATACCAAAGTATAACAAGCATTAGCAATGTAAAGCTAGTCATTTGTTTTCTCCTTATCTTGCTTCGAATTCCTGAAACAATTCATCCTCCCAGTTCCGACCAACATGTTCAATTTCATCTTTAGGAGACCCCATGAACACATCAATGTCTGTTGGACCTTTCAAAATCAACTCATTTAAACATTCCCTACAAAGATAGCCGTACCTCGAACTGTAGTGGTCACACATGATATTCTCACAACCATTCCTGTCACAAGCTAGAACACCCATACCTAATCCTTCTCAGTAAAGCGTAGACCGGCGTCATAGAGGGCTTCCGCCATATCACTCCTATTACCACTACGTTCAGCCTTACACAACACGCCATAAATCCTATCACAATACGCTGACCGTGCTTCTGCTTCCATTTCTTCTGGCCTAGGGTATGCGGTATAAAGCCTACCTTCGTCTTCTTTGTACCAACACAGTCCCTCTTCATCCTCGTAACTATCCCCTATATCTCGACACCACCCCGACCCATATCCTCCATCATATGAACCGGCTGTTTCAATCCAAACAGAGAAGCTCGGTGCCTCATCCCAATTAATCTCTTTCATTCTTCTTCTCCTTAAAACCAACTCATAGCTTGCTCAAATAGTCGCTCTGCGTCAAAGAATATACTACCAGCATCGTCAACGCTGTCAATCGAATTGTAGTAGCTGTCTCCGTCGTGATTATAGTCCCATCCTAGTTGGTAGCTGCAAACCTCACCCGTCTTGTGATTGATGTGTGCAGTAAAGTAGCTGACGTAGCTGTGGCAATCAAAGTGGGGTTGATCCCCCATAGTAGCATCCCGATTGAATCGAACAAAAGCAGGATGTTTTGGATAAACATATAGGTAGACACACCATTTGTTTTCTCCTTCATAACCAACATGCTTGGTTACAGAGACAAGAAAATGCTTACCCTCTTTCTTCCATTCAAGCTTTGGTTTCCAACCTTCTAGATTTGCCATTACTTTCCCTCCTTCGTAAGGCGTAGACCAAGCGTGTCAACGATGTGCTCCGCAAGATTCCTTACGTTCAGCTTACCCATTTGTTCTAAAATTTGTTCCTCTACTGCACCAACAGCTTTCTTACGCCCTTCTGCTTCAATTTCTTCTGCTGTCTTCTTGATGGGGCGGAGCTTATCCAGCGTTAACCAATGAGAAGTATGCCAGTTATGGTCACAGATAACAACCTCTAAACCAAGTTGAGCTACAACTTCACCCTCATTCCAATTACCAGTGAAATTGTGCCGATATTCACACACCGTCCCAACTTCAGGTAATTCTCCCCGCTCAAACCAAGCGTTATTGTCTAACATTGGCTGACTATCCCGCTCACCACTATCGTCGTTTTTAGGGGTGGTTTTCTGCACTAAAGAGGGGGTTTGGTTGGATGTCTGAGCAGCTTCTACAAGCTCAAATTCATCATAAGAAAAATAAACCGGATCACCAAAACCATACATTGCTACAATAGCACCATCTGTCCAATTTGTGTCGGTTACTGTTCCCATACAACCAACTTGGAAGAATCGGTCATCATCTTCGTCACAGATGTAGCCATGATCTGTTGTCACAAGCCTTACACGATCACCCACTTTCAAATTGTTCATTCTTCCTCTCCTTGCTTAAATTTCTTTGGACGTAGCTTCTGTTCTTTCTTCTTGTCTATCTCTTGCTTGGGCTTATTGTATTCCCAAAGATGCTTTGCTGTAAAGTTATTTTTCACTCTATATAAATCCAACGATCATCAAAATCTTCTGTAACGGACTCTGAGCCGTCATACTCCTCAATCATGTACCGATTCCCGCTGAGCTGATATACCCGTAGCTTTGCACACGATCCACTGGCTACTTCTGATCCCAGCTCCTCGACAATAGCTACCAGATCGGGGTCATGACGGCAATAGGTTGGATAGTAAAAGCTCTCATCACTCAGCGATTCGTCTGTGTAGTACTTGTGGCTACCAAAGCTTTTCTCGCCTTTAAATAGCTCGATCCCTTTTCGCTCGGCATAAAGCTCGGTTGCTTTTGCACTCAGACCAAATCCGCCATAGCATGCGTTGTAAACTACTTTATTACTCATATCATTCTCCCTCAACAATCCAGTGTTTGAATTTACCCTTATACGCCTTACCAAGACGTTCGTCAATATTACCTGTCACCTTTGAATTCCTGTTGACAGCTACAGACAATTCATTGAAATCAAATTTCACATACGCAAGCATAGGCATTATTTGCAACAAGTCAATAGATTGTTGTATAGCATCAGCGATATCTGTGCCTGCCAGAAAGGAGACTTCGATTTCCATACTTGGACGTGTCATTTTACTTCCTCCAAAAATTCTTTTACCGCACGTTCAAGGGAAGGGTCAAGCCAATCTTTGTTTGGTAGATACTTGACAGCTTCATACATTTGGTTTAGCAGGTATATCGCTATGTCATCTTGTTCGCCGCAGTCTTCGCAGGGGTACAATTGTTTTACTTTTCCCGTAACAACAGGGCACTTTTCATCAAAGTATTTACAGCCGTGTTGAGCACAGCAGTGACTGGTATGCACGCCAATATTACTCATTTTATTCTCCTCTGCCTTCCGGCTTTGCTATTCGTTAGGACACACATTAGGAGCTATGACTCCCCATGTCAACACATTCACACCAATCCTCTCTATAAAGATTTCTATCGTGTAGGGAGGAAGTGATAGGGAAAATCAATTTATTGTCTGTGCTGCCTGTGTGTAGAATAGATAGGAGATTTAAAGGCAAAAAGCCTAATATACCATCCATTTAAAAAGCTACAGACCTAGTGCTGTCTGGGCTAGAGGCATTTAACACTTATTATTTTGCTTGATATGATAGAGAGGAGGAGGAAGTTGAGTACGGAAGACGAAGAGGACAGTAGTTACAGGGTAGCGAATACGAGGCTGTTGACGTATGATCTTAAGGTTAGGGTAGACATCATACACAAGACAAGGGCTATCCAATACCGAGAGAAGAGGGCTATCAACGTCATCTTTGCCAATCTCCTTGCTTGTCTTAGGAAGGGGCAGTACCTTGTCTATTCACGGGACACAAAGCATCAGAGCAGCGAGAAGAAAAGGCTAAACCCCAGAAAAATCATCAAAGCTATTGAGTTTTTATCTGACGAAGGGTATATTGTGAATGTTAAGGGTCAGGGACATATCAACCCTGAGAAAAGGCGTATCAGCTACATTTACCCTACAGAGAAATTCACTGATCTGTTTGATGTGCAGATGGTAGCCCCAGCGTATGAAGAAATTTATAATCAAACTTGTCCAGTGGTTGAGCTTAGGGACGAGAAAAAGAAGCCTATTTCATTTAGGAGCAGTAAAATGACTGTAGATATGGAAAATATGATTCGTAAGCTAAACGAAATTAACGAGAAAGCAGAGATTCGAGATGGTAATGGCGAACTACTAACTAATATCTATTGTCGTGTGTTTAATGAGAATTTTGAGTACGGCGGTCGTTTCTATAAAGCAGATATCCTTCGTCTTAAGCATAAGAAAAACCAAGAGCGATTCAGCGTAACGATTAATGGAGAAGCTGTTACAGAGGTGGACTTCTCTAATCTCCACTTTCGCATAGCCGCAGCTAAAGAGGGGATACCAGATTCAGATATTCCAGCAGATGTGTATACCGGCATTCTGGAAGACACAGATAATTATGTAGATAGAGAAATTGTAAAGCTTGCAGTCAACATCATGTTCAATTCTTATGATGATAGGGACGCAATTAAAGCTATACAGGGTGAAATTAACAAGCTACCTGCCGATGAGAAGTTGATTTATACTCTAGGGTTAGGTAAGTCTGTATTTTCCTTGGTCTGCGATAACTACCCAGATTTTGTTGATTTGTTCTGTAATGGGGATAGCTACGGGCGTCGTCTACAGAACGATGATAGCAATCTGGCAGCAGACATCCTCTCTGTCTTTGTAGAGCGTGAGATTCCTATCCTACCTGTGCATGATAGCTTCGTAGTGGCAGAGAAATATGAAGAACTTCTCATTCAAACGATGGGAGATTGTTTTCGTGCAAGATTTGGTATTGACACAATGATTCCTGTTACGGTAAGCTTCAAATCAGACGGCACAGTGTACAAAAACCACATTTTGGCGTAAAAGGGAGAATAAAATGAAAGATGGTGATGTTTTCCGCTGGTATTTTAAAAATGATGTAGAGTATCGCAAGAAGCACGCTGGTTCTGGCACCGCCTATTGGTGTTTAGACAATCAATGCGTCTATCGAGAAGGTAAAGGGTTGATTGACACCTACTGGACGGGTTTAGATGGCAAATATTCGTCAGGTTGTGAAAAATATGTTCGGTTGGAGGAAGCTGACCTTGAATTTGTATGCAACCTGAATGAAGTGGAATTTATTTGGGAGCAAAGCAAGGACGAATATGACAAGGTGTACAACCTCAGTCATCAGAAAAATAGTTATAAAGTGTATGCTGTGGATCGTGGTGTAGGGAAGAGTAAGAAAGCAATTCTGGCTAAGAAAGAGCAAGAGCTTGCCGATGTAAAGAGTGAACTTGAATACCTACAACGTAAGGTGGTTTGGCTTACAGAAGAGGTTGAGCAATTATCCTCATAAAATCCTTGCATTCATAAGGATTTCTGTGTAAAGTCTACTAAAATCAGCAAAATCTACAAGATCATGAGGGTGCGAAATAAATTCGCTATACGTTCAAACGCCACTATGGCTTTTAAATCCAAGGAGGACAAGATGGACAGAAGTTTCCGCCCTACTACAAGAGAAATCAACGAGCTTCGAGAGCAAGGTTTGTCTATTCAAGAAGCTGTTCGAGTAATCACAAAAGCAAATTACATGAAAGCTTGCCAAGAAGCCACCACTGCGCAAGAATTAGCTGAGATTTTGTTTCGTCTTATTGAGGAGAAATTCTGATGAAAACTTGGGGTGAAATGAGCAAAGAGGAGAAAATCAATATCTTCTCTGCATGGCTTGATGGGGAAGAGATTGAGGCTTTTGTTTACCGCTATCAAAATGATGAGCTTGTTGAGATTTGGGGCAAGACAAATTGTAAATTGTTCAGGGATGAAGTCCCTGTGAGGGTAAAGGTAAAGCAATGAAATCTTATTGGAGTCAAAGCAAAAGCTACCGCGAAAACTATGATCGCTTCGTGTCAGAGCTTGAAGAAGACACACGCCCTTGGATTACAGATCAAGAGCCACCAAAAGACGGAACACAGCTTTACTTCATGTGTCAATCAGACTATAAAGGTGATACCCAATATGATGTCGGATATTGGGCAGACTACACAAAAGCTTGGTGGTATGATGGAAGTGCTGAAGCAGATTGCCCAGAGGGTGAATTCGACACTGAGTTTGGTAATTGCGAAGAAATCTTAGGGTGGAAATATGCTAAGTAGGTGGCAGATTCTCAAAAGAAAGCTTTCCGTGAAGTATTTTGGTAAGGAGTTCTGCACCCTTGAAAACCGTAGCGGACACGCTTTTGAGATTTATGATCGTGTGGAGTTTATGTTGATGTGTAAATGTTCAAAGTGTGATATGTTAGCCACCTACGACCCAATCACCGGACTTTGTACATGAAAACATTCTATTCGAGAGTATATGATATCCTTATTGAAAGTGGATTTGTGATAGCTAAACGTAATGATTTGTGGGTGTTGCTTGACGCAATTGACAATGAAAACGAAGAGGGTCGCAACAATGTGTTGCTCTCGTCACGGCGTCTAGGTGATTTATTACATAACGCAGAGAAGGAGATGGGGTTATGAAAACTGTTTGGGTAGTTACCAAGGAAGTAAATGCTTACGATCAATTTGGCGATTATTTTGAGGGCGTGTGGGCTAACAAACCAACCTACAACCAAGTAGAGAAGTTCTTGATATCTGCACGCGTAATTTACCCAGAAGGTCCAACAGAAGGTAAGCGTTTTCATATTGAACACCTGTTGGCTGGCGGTGGTCGTAAGGATTCTGAAGATGTTTGGTACAATTTACAAGAAATTGAATTACAGTAGCACATTGCCACGATTGATCTGCCCACAAAACCTGATAAACTAGATGCAGCCCCCTCATTCTGAGTTGGCTGCTTTTTTATTTCCTGAGGAAAAATAAGCCATGACGCAAGAAGAAATGAAAGAAAGCTTACTACAAGCACTATCCCCTGTGCTTGATGTGCTAAGTGCTGCCTTAACATCGAACGAAACGCCTGTGATGCCGGACATTTCTGCACTAGAAACGGCGATAGATGAGCTGAGGCAAGGCAGTACCTCCC
>Ga0307414_10000953_pt1 | contig 14764 bp, 7 predicted proteins | sample DK1Ometagenome_FD_203804 | JGI IMG/M metagenome (GOLD analysis project Ga0307414, IMG submission 203804) | Maize rhizosphere microbial communities from greenhouse at UC Davis, California, United States - DK15-O-3 | ecosystem: Host-associated > Plants > Roots > Rhizosphere > Soil | place: USA... | reverse complement strand
CTGCTGACCATGGCCCGCGGCCTGCCCAACGACATCTACTTCAAGATCGGCCTGATCACCATCATCGGCCTGGCCGCCAAGAACGCGATCCTGATCATCGAGTTCGCCGTGGAACAACGCCGCGAAGGCAAGACCCTGCGCGATGCGGTGGTCGAGGCCGCCCACCTGCGCTTCCGCCCGATCCTGATGACCTCGTTCGCCTTCATCATGGGCGTGGTGCCGATGGCGATCTCCAGCGGCGCCGGCGCCAACGCGCGCCATGCGATCGGTACCGGCGTTATCGGTGGCATGCTGTTCGCCACCTTCCTCGGCCTGTTGCTGATCCCGGTGTTCTTCATCGTGGTGCGGCGCATGCTTGGCGACAAGCTGGATGAGCCTTCCAGGGAATACCTGGAACACAAGAACCGGCCGGCACCGCGCTGATCTTCCCGATGCAACGAACCCCGGCACCGCCGGGGTTTTTTTTGCTTCTCCCGCAGGAGCGCCCCATGCGCGCGAGTTCTTCGTCCAGATAGCCGATACCTTCGGGAAGAGCTTGCGCCCACGCTCCTACAGGCGTGGGGCGCTCCTACAGGGGTCCGGCAATCCGCGGAGAACCTTTCCACCGCGGCACATTGGACGGTAATCACCGTTACTCACTGAGTATGAAAAGACAATGTCGGCAAACCGGCCGCGCGTGCGCCGCTATTGTCGAACTTGCAGCCACTCGTTCGTCGTTGCCTTGAATCCAGTGCGTCGGCTCGCCGAAGAACGGATGCGCATGTCGCAGCGCCTGCGACCACCGGTGCGCAATCTTCATCAACAATCATCCCGGAATAATCATCCCGAATCGGGGGACTTTTCTTGTACTGATGCGTTCTGTATCGTTCGCCTACATCGCTCCCCCAGCCATGCCCTCCTTCCTGCATCCATCCACGCGTACGCCGTTGATGCGATGACCGGCAACGCCCGGGCCTGGCGCCCTGCAACGATCCGCGACACGGCTACCAGGTCGTGCCCACACCCGTTCCCCGAGGTCCGACTCCATGGTCCAGAAACACAAGCAGAAGAAACCCGCCTCCTTCAACAAGCGCCTGTTCTGGATGCTGCTGCTCGCCCTGGTGGTCTTCGGCGGCGTGTTCGGCTTCAAGGCCTTCATGGGCGCGCAGACCAACGCCTTCTTCGACAGCATGCCGCAGCCCGCTTCGGCCATCACCGACTTCGCCGCCAGGCAGGAGGAATGGGCGGACGCGGAGGAATCGGTCGGCACGTTCGTGGCCATCAACGGCACCGAGGTCACCACCGAAGCCGGCGGCATCGTGCGTGAGTTGTCGATCGATCCAGGCCAGCCGGTCAAGGCCGGCACCGTGCTGGTGCAGTTGAACACCAGCAACGAACTGGCGGTGCTGCGTTCGCTGGAAGCCGCTGCCAAGCTGGCCGTGGTGCAGCGCGACCGCTGGCGCGAACTGGGCAAGGACAAGCTGGTCTCGCAAGCGGAGGTGGAGGAGCGCTCGACCACCGCGGCCACCACCCTTGCGCAGGTGGAGGCGCAGCGCGCACTGATCGCGCAGAAGACCATCCGCGCGCCGTTCAGCGGCGTGCTTGGCTTGCGCAAGGTCAACCTGGGCCAGTTCGTGAATCCAGGCGATCCGATCGTCACGCTGCAGTCGATGGACCCGATCTTCCTGGATTTCTCCCTGCCCGAGCAGCAGGTCGGCCAGGTGGCCGAGGGCACGCAGATCCGCGCGACCGTCGATGCATTGCCTGGCCAGGTGTTCGAAGGCACGGTCACGGCGATCGAACCGCTGGTCGATGCCAGCACGCGCAACTTCAAGGTGCAGGCGACGCTGCCGAACCCGGACAACAACCTGCGACCGGGCACCTTCGCCCATGTCGGGTTCGACAGCGGTGGCGTGCGCAAGGTGGTCGTGATCCCGCAGACCGCGGTCAGTTTCAACCCCTACGGCAACGCGGTCTTCGTCATTTCCAAGGCCAAGCGCGCGGAGGGCGAAAAGGACATGCAGGGCAAGCCGCTCACCGGCGACAAGCTCATCGTCAAGCAGCGCTTCATCAAGACCGGCGCCACCCGCGGCGACCTGATCGCGGTGACCGAAGGCCTGAAGCCGGGCGAGCGCATCGCGACCAGCGGCCTGCTGAAATTGCGCAACGACGCCGAGGTGACCATCAACAACAAGGTGCAACCGGCGGCGAACGCCAGCCCGACACCCGAGAATCGCTGAGGATCACTGGATGAAATTCACCGATATCTTCATCAGGAAACCGGTTCTGGCGATGGTCGTCAGCCTGTTCATCCTGCTGTTCGGCCTGCGCGCGTTCTCCGAACTGAACGTGCGCCAGTATCCGGAACTGCGCAACGCGGTGGTCAATATCAGCACCACGTACTTCGGCGCCGATGCGGACCTGATCCAGGGCTTCATCACCACTCCGCTCGAACGCGAGATCGCCAGCGCCGAGGGCATCGAGTACATGAGCTCGACCAGCTCGGCCGGGGTCAGTTCGATCCAGGCCTACATCCGCCTGGACCAGGACCCGAACGAGGCGTTGACCCAGATCGCGGCCAAGGTCAACAAGATGCGCGGCCAGTTGCCGCCGGAGTCCGAAGACCCGGTGATCGACCTGCAACAGGGCCAGCAGATCGCCGCCATGTACGTGTCCTTCGCCAGCGAGACGCTCGACAACAACCAGATCACCGACTACCTGACCCGCGTCATCCAGCCCAAGCTGGTGACCATCCAGGGCGTGCAGCGCGCGGACATCCTGGGCGCTGGCACCTTCGCCATGCGCGTGTGGCTGAAGCCGGACCGCATGACCGCGCTGAAAGTGACCGCCAGCGACGTCTCGAACGCGCTGCAGAACAACAACGTGCTGTCCGCGGTGGGTTCGACCAAGGGCGAGATGGTCGCGATCGACATGACCGCGCGCACCGACCTGCGCAACGCCGACGAATTCAGGAAGCTGGTGGTCCGGGAGGAGAACGGCGCCATCGTCCGCCTCGGCGACGTCGCCGACGTGGTGCTGGGTTCCGAGAACTACGGCACCTCGGTCCGCATCAACGGCGAAGCGGCGACGTTCATGGGCATCTTCGTCTCGCCGGACGCCAATTCGCTGGACGTGATCAAGGACGTGCGCAAGCTGTGGGACGGCGAGATCGTCCCGCAGCTGCCGCAAGGGATCAAGGCGACCATACCCTACGACAGCACCGAGTCGATCCAGGATGCCATCGACGAGGTGGTCAGCACGATCATCGAGGCCGTGATCATCGTGATCGTGGTGATCTTCCTGTTCCTGGGTTCGTTCCGCAGCGTGCTGATCCCGGCGGTGACCGTGCCGCTGTCGCTGGTCGGCGCACTGTTCCTGATGCTGCTCATGGGTTTCACCATCAACCTGCTGACCCTGCTGGCGATGGTCCTGGCGATCGGGATAGTGGTGGACGACGCGATCATCGTGCTGGAGAACATCCATCGCCACATCGAGGAAGGCATGTCGCCGTTCGATGCGTCGATCCGCGGCGCGCGCGAACTGGCCTGGCCGGTGGTGGCGATGACCACCACGCTGATCGCCGTATACCTGCCCATCGGTTTCCAGGGCGGCTTGACCGGCGTGCTGTTCACCGAATTCGCCTTCACCCTTGCCGGTTCGGTACTGTTGTCGGGCGTGATCGCGCTGACGCTGACGCCGATGATGTGCGCCAAGATCCTCAAGCCGCATGCCGAGGGCGGCAAGGGCAAGCTGGAAGCCTGGCTGGACGACCGCTTCGAATGGCTGCGCCATGGCTACCAGCGCAAGCTGCACGGGACCCTGGAAACCAAGGGCGTGGTCGCCATCTTCGGCGTGATCGCGCTCATTTCCTGCGGTTTCCTGTACATGGGCGCGCCCAAGGAGCCGGCGCCGATAGAGGACGAAGGCTTCATCTTCTCCATCGCCAACGCCGATCCGTCCGCAACGCTGGACTACGTGGAGCGCTACACCGAGGAAATCACCGAGATCGCCAAGGGCGTGCCCGAAGTGCAGGATTATTTCCTGTTCAACGGTGGCTTCGGCGGCAGCGGCGGCGGCGCCAGCCCGATGGCCATGGCCGGTTTCGTGCTCAAGCCCTGGAGCGAGCGCGACAAGTCGACGAATGCGGTGTTGCAACAGGAACTGCAGCCGAAAATGAGCCAGGTCACCGGTCTCAACGTGTTCGCGCTGGTTCCGCCCTCGCTGCCCAGCGCCGGCGGCGACGGCGGCGGCGAGTTCATCATCGGCGGCGTCGGCGAACTGAGCCAGCTGAGCGAGCTGGCCGATGGCATCCTGGCCAAGGCGATGGCGAGCAAGCGCTTCATCTTCCTGGACAAGGACCTGAAGATCGACAAGCCGCGCATCGAGGTGCAGATCGACCGCGACAAGGCCGCCAGCCTCGGCATCGACATGCGTACCCTGGCAGCCGACATGTCGGCGATGCTGGCGGGCGGCTACATCAACCGCTTCGCCATGCAGAACCGCTCCTACCTGGTGATCCCGCAGGTGCAGCGCAGCGACCGCCTCAACGCCAGCGCGCTGGGCAACTACCACACGCGCACCCGCGACGGGCAGTTGATCCCGTTGTCCACGGTGGTGACGCTGAAGGAAAGCGCGCAGCCGCAATCACTGAAGCGCTTCCAGCAGCTCAACGCGGTGTCGATCACCTTCGCGCCGCGACCGGGCGTGAGCAAGGGACAGGCGCTTGAAATCCTCGACCAGGCGGCGAAGGAAATCCTGCCCGCCGGCTACAGCGTCGATTACTCGGGCGAGTCGCGCCAGTTCAAGCAGGAAGGCTCGGCGATGCTGCTGACCCTGGCGCTGGCGCTGGTCGTGATCTTCCTGGTGCTGTCGGCGCAGTTCGAGAGCTTCCGCGATGCGCTGATCATGCTGCTTACCGTGCCGATGGCGATCTGCGGCGCGTTGCTGGCGCTGAACGTGCTGTCCCTGGCGTCCGGAATCCTGCAGTTCATGGGCATAGAAGCCTTCCCCGGCATGAGCATCAACATCTATACCCAGGTCGGCCTGGTGACGCTGGTCGGGGTGATCTCCAAGCACGGCATCCTGATCGTCGAATTCGCCAACAAGCTCCAGTTGGAGAAGGGATTGTCCAAGCGCGAGGCAATCGAGGAAGCCACCGCCATCCGCCTGCGTCCGGTGTTGATGACCACGGCGGCGCTGGTGTTCGCGATGATCCCGCTGCTGATCGCCAGCGGCCCGGGCGCGGCGTCGCGCTTCTCGATGGGCGTGGTGATCGCCTCGGGCATGACCATCGGCACCGCCTTCACCCTGTTCGTGCTGCCTGCCTTCTATCTGTTCCTGGCGCAAGACCACAACGAGGGACGCGAGAGCAGCCAGGAAGACGGCGACTCAACTACCGGGCAAACGGTACAGCCAGCCCACTGAAAACCGGACCCCGGCAAGGACCAGCCTCCTTGCCGGGATTGTCAGGGTTTGGCGCCATGAGTTCCGGCACTGCAGTGCCAGGCGGGGTGCGTGCTAGGGTCCGGCCACTTCCATTGGAGCCCGACCGATGCCACGGAATCTTCCACTGATCCTCGCCCTGGCCTGCCTGGCGGCATGCAAACCCGAACCCGTCGCCAACCCGGCCGCGACACCAATCGGCGCCGCGAACTCCGCACCCGCCCAACGCATCGAGGCCGACGTCCGCTACCTGGCCGACGACAAGCTCGAAGGACGCGACACCGGCACCCGCGGCTATGACCTTGCGGCCGAATACGTCGCCCGCCGCTACGCCGAACTGGGCCTGGAACCGGCCGGCGACGATGGCACCTACTTCCAGCGCGTGCCGCTGTTGAAGGCGCTGCGCCAGGAACAAGGCGCGCAACTCGTCATCGAGCGCAGTGGCACGAAGCAGTCGCTTGCGTTCCGAGATGAATTCCTGCCCGGCCTCAATTACAACGCGCCTTCGCATTCTCTGACCGCACCGGCGGTGTTCGTCGGCCAGGCGATTCACGCGCCGGAGCTGCAGCAGGACGATTTCGCGGGTGTCGACGTACGCGGCAAGATCGCAGTGCTGTTCCCGGGCGCGCCGGCGCGCTTCGACAACGACCGCCGCGCCTTCTATTCCTCCGGCGCGCAGAAACTCCGGACGCTGGCCGAGCGCGGCGCGGTCGGCGCCGTATTCGTGGGTACGCCCGAATACGAAGAGCGCGGCCCCTGGAGCAGCGCGGCGGCGAAATGGAACATGCCGGGCATGCGCCTGCGCGCCGAAGACGGCAGCGGCATCGACACTTTCCCGCAACTCAAGGCCACAGCATCGGTCAGCGCGGCGGCGGCCAGCCGCCTCTTCGCCGGCAGCGGCCAGACCGCGGAGTCGCTGTTCGAGGCCAGTGCGGCCGGGCGGCTGGAGCCCTTCGACCTGCCGGGCACGCTGACCCTGGCCGGCAGTACCCGGATCGAACCCGCGGAATCGCGCAACGTGGTCGCCAGGCTGGACGGCAGCGACGCCGCCCTGGGCCGCGAATTCATCGCCTACACCGCGCACCTCGACCATATCGGCATGGGCGCCGCGGTCAACGGCGACAGCATCTACAACGGCGCGATGGACAATGCCCTTGGCGTCTCGATCATGCTGGAGGCCGCCAAGGAACTGGCCGATGCGGCGACCAGCCCCAAGCGCTCCCTGCTTTTCATCGCCCTGACCGGCGAGGAAAAGGGATTGCTGGGCGCGGAATGGTTCGCCTCGCATCCGACCGTGCCCAAGGCCGGCCTGGTGGCCAACATCAACATGGACATGCCGGTGTTGCTGACACCGGCCAGGGACGTGGTGCCGATCGGCCTCGAGCATTCCACATTGAAGACCGCGCTGGAGTCGGCGGCGAAGGAAATCGGCGTGGGCCTGTCGCCCGATCCGTTCCCCGAAGAGGTGGTGTTCGTGCGCAGCGACCAGTACGCCTTCGTGCGCGCGGGCGTGCCCGCGGTCTACCTCGATGGCGGCATCGAACCCGCCGTCGCCGGCGGCGCGAGCCCGAAGGACGCCCTGGACGGGTTCCTGCGTAACTGCTATCACCAGCCCTGCGACGACGCATCGCAGCCGATCCAGTACCAGGACGCGGCAAGACTGGCGAAACTCAACGCGAGAATCGGCGTCCTGGTGGGCGACGCGGCCGAACGGCCGCGATGGAACAAGGGCGACTTCTTCGGCGACCGTTTCGCCCCTGCCGAAAAGGCCGACTGACTTTCCCCCCTGAAATCGGGAAAGATCGTCACCGCCGTAGGAGCGCCCCATGGGCGAGCTCCTGCTCTTCAATTACGTCACGAAGAGCTCGCGCCCATGGGGCGCTCCTACGTAAGAATCATAAGAAAGGCCCGGAAATCCGGGCCTTTTGTTGAACAGGCGAACAGCCGGGATCAACCCGCCTTGCGGCTGGCGATCCACTGGTCCACGCGACGCTCCAGCAGGGTCAGCGGCAATGCGCCGCCGCCCAGCACGGTGTCGTGGAAACCCTTGATGTCGAACTTGTCGCCCAGTTCGGTTTCCGCCTTCCTGCGCAACTCCTGTATGCGGATCATGCCGACCTTGTAGGCCGTGGCCTGGCCCGGCATGATCAGGTAGCGCTGCACTTCCGACTTGATGGCCGTCAGCGGCACCGCGCTGTTGGCATCGAAATATTCCACCGCCTGCTGCTCGGTCCAGCCCTTGGCATGCAGGCCGGTGTCCACCACCAACCGGATCGCGCGCCACATTTCCGAGCTCAAGCGGCCGAACTCCGAATACGGGTCCTGGTAGGTGTTCGGCATCTGCTTGGCCAGCCATTCCGCATACAGGCCCCAGCCTTCCGCATACGCGGTGAAGCCGGCCTGGGTGCGGAACTTCGGCACGCCTGTCAGTTCCTGCGCGATCGAGATCTGCATGTGATGGCCGGGCAGGCCTTCGTGGTAGGCGATGACCTCCAGCTCGGGTTTCGGCATCGCCTTCATGTCCGAGAGATGTGCGTAGTACACGCCCGGCCGCGAACCGTCCGGCGTGCCCGGGAAGTAATGCTGCGCCGCGCCGTCCTGCTCGCGGAACGCTTCGACGCGCTTCACTTCCAGGTCGGCCTTCGGCAACAGGCCGAAGTAGTTGGGCAGTTCCTTCTTGATATTGGCGATGGCTTTCGACGCCTCGTCGATATAGGCCTTGCGGCCCGCATCGGTGTTGGGGAAGTTGAACTGCGGATCGCTGTCGATGAAGGCGAAGAAGGCATCCAGGTCGCCCTTGAAGCCTACCTTGTCCTTCAACGCGGTCATCTCGCCCTTGATGCGCTCCACTTCCTTCAGGCCCAGCGCGTGGATTTCCCCGGCGGTCATGTTGGTGGTGGTCATCTGGCGCAGCTGGTACTCGTAGTACGCCTTGCCGTTGGGATGGGTCGTGCCGACGCCGGTCGCGTCCACGGCAGCCTTGGGCAGTTCTTCCTCGCTCCAGGCGATGATGCGTTCATAGGCCGGCTTGAACTGCTCCAGCAGCGCCTTGCGCGCCTCTTCCTTCAATGCGGCCGCGCGCGCGGCATCGATCTTGCCGTTCTTGACCAGCGCATCGGCCTTGGCCTGCGCATCGGCCCAGATCGCCGAATCCTTGCCGGCGGAGAATGGCGCACCGGCAATGACCTTGCGCGACTGGTCGATGACGCCTTCATAGGCGAATTTCGGCGGACGGATGCCCTGCCCCGCCGACTTGCGGGCGCGTTCCAGCAACTGGTCGAACGCGCGCGCACTGGCCTTCAGGCGTGCGACATACGCCGTGTAATCCGACTCTTCATCCACCTTGTGGAAGCTGATCAGCACGGTCGGCAGGAAGCTCTGCGCGCCATTCATCTGGTCGAAGGCATAGCCGTCCGCCAGGAACGGAACGCCATCGCGCGCGTTCTCGTATTGCAGCTTCCACAGATCGTAGGAGAACTTGCCTTCATCGCCGAGCTTGGCGTAATCGAAGGTCTTTTCCATTTCCTCGACGCTGGCCTTCTGCCATGCCACCTGGTCCAGCGCGGCTTTTTCCGACAGGTCGTCCAGTTGGTCGTACAGATCCTTGCGGCCCTGGAACGTCAGTTGCAACGGACTGAACTGCAACTGCTCCTCGTACTTCTTCTCGAACCACTGGTTGAGGCGTTCGGTCTCGGCCTTGATATCGGCCTGCGAGACCGTCGCGGCGGGTGTCGAAGCCGTGCCGGCCTCGGGCGTAGCGGCACGGTCGCAAGCAGTCAGGGCAAGTGCGAGGGCGCAGACGAGCAGGGTTTTACGCATCGGGTTCTCCTGTTGGGATACGGGAGACAGACTCCCGCATCAAAGGACTTTAGCGGACCCGGCGCCAGCCCGTCCCATTACTAAAGATAGGGACGCGCTGCCAGCCCCGTGACCGGGCGCCCACTCCGGCAATCCAGCAGAAGAAACGGGCGCCACCCTGAGGCAGGGGCGCCCGTCGGGTACACGGGCGCCTCAGCGCAGCCCGGTCTCGTTGCGTGCGATGACCAGGCGCTGGATCTCGCTGGTGCCTTCGTAGATTTCGGTGATCTTGGCGTCACGGAAATACCTTTCCAGCGGCATTTCCTTGGAATAGCCCATGCCGCCGTGGATCTGCACCGCCTGGTGGGTGATCCACATCGCCGCTTCGGACGCGGTGAGCTTGGCCATGGCCGCCTCGTTGCTGAAACGCTTGCCCTGGCCTTTCACCCACGCCGCGCGCAGGGTCAGCAGCAAGGCCGCGTCGAGCTTGCACTTCATGTCGGCGATCTTGGACTGGGTCATCTGGAAGGTGCCGATGGCCGCGCCGAAGGCCTTGCGTTCTTTCACGTAGGCCAGCGTCGCCTCATAGGCCGCACGGGCCAAGCCGACGGCCTGCGAGGCGATGCCGATGCGACCCGCGTCCAGCACGCCCATGGCGATCTTGAAGCCCTCGCCTTCCGCACCCAGCACGTCTTCGGCGGTGGCCACATAATCCTGGAACTCGATCTCGCAGGTCGCCGAAGCGCGGATGCCAAGCTTCGGCTCGGTCTTGCCGCGATGGAAGCCTGGCCTGGTGGTATCGACCAGGAACGCGGTGACGCCGCGCGCGCCCTTGTCCGGTTCGCTCATCGCGAACAGCACGATGTACCTGGCCACTGGGCCGGAAGTGATCCAGCTCTTCTTGCCGTTGATGACGAAGCTGCCGTCGCCCTGCTTGGTGGCGCGGCATTTCATCGCCGTGGCGTCGGAACCCGACTGCGGCTCGGTCAGGGCGAAAGCGCCGATCTCGCGACCTTCGGCGATCGCGCGCACGTACTTCTGCTTCTGCTGCTCGGTGCCGTTCAACAGGATGCCGTTGCAGAACAGCGAGTTGTTGACCGACATGATCGTGGAATGAGCCGCATCGCCGGCGGCGATCTCGACCATGGCCAGCACGTAGGCGATCGGATCCATGCCTGCACCGCCGTATTCGCCGGGGACTTCTATGCCCATCAGGCCGTTTTCGCCCAGCAGGCGGATGTTTTCCAGCGGGAACTCGCCAACCCGGTCGAAGTGCTCGGCGCTGGGCGCGATCTTTTCCTGGGCGATGCGTCGCGCCACGTCCTGGATCATCAACTGTTCTTCGGTGAATCCGAAATCCACGGGCAACCCCTTCCATTGTTCTGATCGGCCCATTGTACCGGGGCACCATGCGCGGGCGTACGCGGCTTGACCCAAGCGGATGCGGGGCGGAGAATATCTTTATATCGCGATAGGAAGATATTATGGATCTGGAAGCCTGGTCGACCCGGCTCAAGGTATTCGCCGATGCCACCCGGGTACGCCTGCTGGTGCTGCTGGCCCGCGAGGAACTGACCGTGGCCGAACTCTCGGCCATCACCCAGCTGGCCCAGCCGCGCGTGTCCACCCACCTGGCCAAGCTCAAGGAAGCCGGCCTGGTCCGCGACCGTCGCGCCGGGGTTTCTGCCTACTACCGTTTCGACGAGGACAACCTGGACGCGACCCAGCGCGAGCTCTGGCGCAGCCTGCGCGAAGGCAGCGACGATCCGCTGTTGCGTCAGGACGCCGAACGCGTGCCTTCGGTGCTGGCCTTGCGCGCCACCGAGCAGAACTGGGCCGACACCGTCGCCGGCGACATGGAGCGTCACTATTCCCCGGGCCGCACCTGGGAAGCAATGGCGCGCACAGCGCTGCCGCTGCTGGAAACCGGCGACGTGCTCGACATCGCTTCCGGCGACGGCGTGCTTGCGGAACTGCTGTCGCCGCACGCCAGGCGCTATGTCTGCGTGGATACCAGCGCGCGCGTGGTCGCCGCCGCCGGCGAGCGCCTGCGCCGCTTTCCCAACGTGGAAGTACGCGAGGGCGACATGCACGACCTGCCGTTCAAGGACAACAGCTTCGACCTGGTCGTGTTGATGCATGCACTCACCTATTCGGCCAAGCCCGCCCAGGCCGTCGCCGAAGGCGCGCGGGTCATGCGCCGCGGCGGGCGCCTGTTGCTGAGCAGCCTCGCCAGGCATGAACACCAGGCCGCGGTGCAGGCCTATGGCCACCTCAACCTGGGTTTCAGCGACAAGGAACTGCGCAAGTTCGCCGAGAAGGCCGGTTTGCAGGTTTCCAACCTGGGTACCGTCACCCGCGAACGTCGCCCCCCGCATTTCGAAGTGATCTCGCTCATCGGAGTAAAGCCATGAACCAGCTCCCCTGGTTGAATCCCGCCCGCGTGCAGGCGCTGCAGCAGGCGCTTTCCGAACGCATCCTGATCATCGACGGCGCCATGGGCACCATGATCCAGCGCCACCGGCTGGAGGAAGCGGACTACCGTGGCGAACGTTTCGCCGAAGGCTACGACAGCAAGCACGTCCACGATGGCCAGTGCGGCCATGCTGTTGAAGGTCATTCTGTTGAAGGTCATGCTGTTGGAGGGCATGCCGGCGAAGGGCATGACCTGAAGGGCAACAACGACCTGTTGCTGCTGAGCAAGCCGGAAGTGATCGCCGGCGTGCACACCGAATACCTTGAGGCCGGCGCCGACCTGGTCGAGACCAATACCTTCAACGCCACTTCGGTCAGCCAGGCCGACTATCACCTGGAACACCTGGTGTACGAGTTGAACAAGGAAGGCGCCCGCGTGGCCCGCGCCTGTTGCGATGCCGTGGAAGCGAAGGAAGCCGCCGAAGGGCGGCCCGGCAAGCCGCGCTTCGTCATTGGCGTGCTCGGGCCGACCAGCCGCACCGCCTCGATCAGCCCCGATGTCAACGACCCCGGTTTCCGCAACACCAGCTTCGACGAGTTGCGCGAAACCTATCGCGAAGCGGTCGAAGGGCTGATCGACGGCGGCGCCGACACGATCATGGTGGAAACGATCTTCGACACGCTCAATGCCAAGGCCGCGCTGTTCGCTATCGAAGAAGTTTTCGATGCGCGCGGCGGACGCCTGCCGGTGATGATCTCCGGCACCATCACCGACGCCTCCGGACGCACCCTGTCCGGACAGACCGCGGAGGCGTTCTACGCTTCGGTGTCGCATGGCAGGCCCTTGTCGATCGGGCTGAATTGCGCGCTGGGAGCGAAGGACCTGCGCGAGCACGTGGAGACACTGGCCACCATCGCCGACGGTTACGTCAGCGCGCATCCGAACGCCGGTCTTCCGAACGCCTTCGGCGAATACGACGAGACTCCCGAGGAAATGGCCGCGACCCTGAAGGAATTCGCGGAATCCGGCCTGCTCAACCTGGTCGGCGGTTGCTGCGGCACCACGCCCGCGCACATCAAGGCGATTGCCGAAGCGGTCGAGGGAATCGCGCCGCGCGTGCTCATACGTCTTGCGCAGGCGGCTTGAGATTTTTTGGACACGGATCAGATCTGATGAAGGCGGATAAGAGCTTTTATATGGTTTGTTTTCTATCTGTGTATCAGCTCTGATCCGTGTCAAAAAACGCTTTCCCGATATACAGAAATAAGCATAGGTGTACCCGCATGACCCGATATACCCGTCTTTCCGGCCTTGAACCGCTGGTCATCACTCCCGACCTGCTGTTCATCAACATCGGCGAACGCACTAACGTCACCGGCAGCGCCCAGTTCAAGAAACTCATCAAGGAAGACCGCTACGAGGAGGCGGTCGAGGTGGCGCGCCAGCAGGTCGCCAACGGCGCGCAGATCCTCGACGTGAACATGGACGAAGGCCTGATCGATTCCGAGAAGGCCATGGTCCGCTTCCTCAACCTGATCATGTCCGAACCCGACATCGCCCGCATCCCGGTGATGGTCGATTCGTCCAAGTGGAGCGTCATCGAGTCCGGCCTGAAATGCCTGCAGGGCAAGAGCGTGGTCAATTCGATCTCGATGAAGGAAGGCGAGGAAGCCTTCATCGACCAGGCGCGCAAGGTGCTGCGTTATGGCGCCGCCGCGGTGGTCATGGCCTTCGACGAGGCCGGCCAGGCCGACACCTGCGAGCGCAAGGTCGAAATCTGCACCCGTGCCTACCGGATCCTTACCGAGGAAGTCGGGTTCCCGCCCGAGGACATCATCTTCGACCCCAACATCTTCGCCATCGCCACCGGCATGGAGGAACACAACAACTACGCGGTCGATTTCATCGAGGCCACGCGGATCATCAGGAAGACGCTGCCGCACTGCCATATCTCCGGCGGCGTTTCCAACGTGTCGTTCTCGTTCCGCGGCAACGAAGTGGTACGCCAGGCGATCCACTCGGTATTCCTGTACCACGCGATCAAGGCCGGCATGGACATGGGCATCGTCAACGCCGGCGCGATGCCGATCTACGACGACCTCGATCCGGAATTGCGCGAGCACGTCGAGGACGTGATCCTCAACCGGCGCGCGGACGCGACCGAACGCCTGCTGTTGCTGGCAGACCGCTACAAGGGCAAGAAAGGCCAGTCGCAGGCCGAGGACCTGGCTTGGCGCGACAAACCGGTGCAGGCGCGGCTCAGTCACGCCCTGGTCCATGGCATCGACCAGTACGTCGAAGGCGATACCGAGGAAGCGCGCCAGTTGTCCACGCGCGGCCTGGACGTGATCGAAGGCCCGTTGATGGACGGCATGAACGTTGTCGGCGACCTGTTCGGCGCCGGCAAGATGTTCCTGCCGCAGGTGGTCAAGTCGGCGCGGGTCATGAAGAAGGCGGTGGCTTACCTGCTGCCCTTCATCGAGGCCGAGAAACTGGTGACCGGCGACGCCGGCAAGTCCAACGGCAAGATCGTGATGGCGACGGTCAAGGGCGATGTCCATGACATCGGCAAGAACATCGTCGGCGTGGTCCTGGCCTGCAACAACTTCGACGTGGTCGATCTCGGGGTGATGGTCCCGGCGCAGAAGATCCTCGATGCGGCGATCGCGGAGAAGGCCGACATCATCGGCGTTTCCGGCTTGATCACGCCCTCCCTGGAAGAAATGGGCCACGTCGCCCGCGAGATGCAGCGGCAGGGCCTGACCATTCCGCTGATGATCGGCGGTGCGACCACCTCGCGCGCCCACACCGCGCTGAAGATCGATCCGTTCTACAAGTCGCCGACGATCTGGGTGAAGGACGCATCGCGCGCGGTCGGCGTGGCCCAATCGCTGATTTCCCAGGACCTGCGCGCCAACTTCGTGGCCGCCAACGAAGCCGACTACGCCGAGATCCGCGAACGCCACCGCAACCGTGGCGACGCCAAGCGGCTGGTGTCGCTGGAGAAGGCGCGCGGACAGAAGTTCGATGGCGGCTGGGCCGACTACACGCCACCCATGCCGAAAAAGCCCGGCGTCACCGTGTTCGACGATTATCCGCTCGAGGAACTGATCGGTATCATCGACTGGA
>Ga0307414_10000952_pt1 | contig 14793 bp, 14 predicted proteins | sample DK1Ometagenome_FD_203804 | JGI IMG/M metagenome (GOLD analysis project Ga0307414, IMG submission 203804) | Maize rhizosphere microbial communities from greenhouse at UC Davis, California, United States - DK15-O-3 | ecosystem: Host-associated > Plants > Roots > Rhizosphere > Soil | place: USA... | reverse complement strand
TTAATAGACGACCTGGTAACTAAAGGAACAGAAGAACCATATCGCATGTTTACTTCGAGAGCAGAGCACAGACTATTACTCCGTCAGGATAATGCAGATATCCGTCTCTCCCCTATCGGCCATGATTTAGGCCTGATCAGTGATGAGCGCTTAGACATTGTTAAACAAAAGGTAGCCAACTCTGATGCTATTGTAGCCTTTGCAAAAAAGCAAGGCATTGAAATGACTGAGGCAAACCAGAAGCTCGAAGAATTGGGTACAAGTACCCTGAATCAAAATGTAAAAATATTCAGTCTGTTAAGCCGGCCACAGGTGGGTATTGAAGACATCAGAGAAATCAGTCAAAGCTTTAGAGACTACCTTAGCCCTTTTGATCAGGAAACTTTAGAACAGGCTGAAATCAAAATCAAATACGAAAGCTATTTTGAGAAAGAACAGGAGATTGTAAATAAAATGCAGAAGATGGAAGATAAAGACATCAATCCAAATTTTGATTATTCTCAATTGGTATCTTTATCAAAGGAAGCAAGAGAGAAGTTGCTGAAGATCAAGCCAAGAACTTTAGGGCAGGCATCCAGAATTTCAGGTGTTTCTCCTTCTGATATCTCCGTTTTAATGGTTCATATCAGCAAGTAAAATATAACAAACTGAAAATGAGTCAGTTAATTCGTAATTTTAGTCGTTTTAACCTGACTCATTTAAATGAGATATAAGAGAGTTTTAAAAAATTTTAATGCTATCCATTAAAAAGAGTAATAAATTAAACACAACGCATATAAATGGCCAAAAATAGCAATGTATCCAACTTCCGGCTTTTTGCATCCCTCCTACTGCTAACTTCGCTAATTTATAGCTGTGCAAGCATCCAACAACCCCAGGGCGGACCTCGCGATACGACTCCACCGAAGGTTTTAAAAATGGAGCCCAAAAATTTAACGACAAATTTCAAGGCGAAAAAAATTACAATAGAATTCGACGAGTATTTTAAACTTCAGAATGAGTTTAAAGAATTTTCCATTTCTCCGGAACTGAAAATTGCCCCAACGCTAAAAACCAAAAAGAAAACACTGGAAATATCCTTCACAGACAGCCTGGAAAAAAATACAACTTACACGCTGAACTTTGGTAAAGCCATTGCCGATATCAATGAAAGCAATGCCCTTAAAAATTTCTCCTATGTGTTTTCAACCGGACCGAAATTAGACTCCCTTAGCATCAAAGGTAAAATTACCAACTCCTCCACCGGAGAACCTGAAATTGAAGCAGTCGCATTTATCCTTCCTATAGAAAGAGATACCATCTTCGGAAAATCCAAACCTTCTATCTATACACTTACGGATAGCAGTGGCAATTACAGCCTCAATAATTTAAGAGAAGGCACCTATAGAATCTATGCTTTGAAAGAAAAAGGAGGCGACAAAATCTATCAGCAAAGTACAGATGAAATCGGATTTATAAAAGATTCAATCGTATTAAAGCACAATCTCGACACGGTAAATATGCGTGTTTTTAAAGAAGATGCGAAAGTCTTCAGAATCCTTGACAGACGTATAAATGCAGATGGAAGCATCAGCTTTGCACTCAATCAAAAGTTAAAAAAACCAGAAGTAACCATCGTTGAACCTGCAGCATTGGACGCGACAAAGTTTGTAAAATTCAGTAAAAATAATGACTCCCTGAAAATCTGGCTAACGGATCTTTCTTTTGATTCCACTAAAGTCAGCCTCAAATCAGAGGGTAAATTACTCCAGTCATCGACACTTACAAGAGGAAAAAAGGAAACCTATAACAGGACATTATCTGCTTCGGACAACCTGGAAGATCGAACCTTAAATCCAAACAAATCTTTGAAACTTACGTTTAATTTTCCTGTCCTAAGTGTAGATGCCAGCAAAATAACATTACTGGAAGACTCTGTAGAAAGAACAAATTTTACAGTAGTTAAAGACAGTTTAGACTTTTTATCTTACCATGTAAAATATCCATGGCGCATAAAAAAACCTTACCAAATGAAGTTTGGAGCTGGTGCATTTACCGCGATCTTTAATACAAAAAACAAGGAGTTTACAAAAGATTTTAAGCTTGGAAGCAAGGACGATTATGGCAGTCTGATCGTAAAAATCGTTCCTCCGGAAAAGAACAAAAGCTATATTGTTGAGATTATCGATGGCAACAAAAACCCGGTAAATACCATGGTCATTACCAATGATACGACCGCAAAATTTGCCAATTATAAGGCAGGAAAATACTTCATAAGGATCACTTACGACAACAACAAAAATGGAAAATGGGATACCGGAAATGTGGCAGAAGGCCGTCAGCCGGAGAAGATTTGGAATGAACCAAAGGAACTCTCTATAAGAGCCCTTTGGGAAAGAAATGAAACAATTACCATTCCTAAAGAATAGCGATGCTTATCTGAACCAGTCAGCATACATGATATAATTGTCTGGTAATTTATTTAATAAAGCCCGTTGCTCTTCAGTAATGGGCTTTATTTTTTTAGCGGGAGTTCCAGCATAAATATAGCCACTTTCGCATTGCGTATTCTCCAATACCACTGCACCTGCAGCGATGATACAATAAGGTTCTACTACTGCATTATCCATAATAATTGCGCCCATTCCCACCAAAATATGGTCTTTAAGCGTACAACCATGAACGATTGCATTGTGTCCTACAGAGACTCTATTTCCAATCACAGTGGCTGCTTTTAGATAGGTTGCATGGATCACAGCACCGTCCTGAATATTGCTGTCATCTCCAATAGTAATGCTATTTACATCTCCCCTGATTACGGCATTAAACCAAACGGAGCAATTTTTTCCCATCACAACGTCGCCAACGATAGTGGCATTTGGGGCAATAAAACAATTTTCATCCCATTTGGGATGTCTATCTTTAACTGGTAATATAACTGGCATGATCTAAAAAATTGTATCTGTTAACTGTTCTGAATGCTTAGGATAATCGGTAGTGAAATGCAATCCCCTACTCTCTTTTCTTGTTTTGGCCGACTTAATTACGATGTAAGCAACCTGGATTACATTGCGCAATTCACAGAGTTTTACCGAGACTTTATTCGCTTTATAGAAATCTTCTGTCTCCTCATGCAGCAAAAATAAGCGTCTCATCGCACGGTCCAATCTAAAATCAGAACGTACAATTCCAACATAATCACTCATTAATTTCTGTGTTTCTCTCAGGTTATGTGTCACCAAAATATCCTCATCTGTCTGTGTTACTCCGTTCGCATCCCATTCAGGAATGTCGTCAGGAATACTGCTATTTTTAAAAGCAATAACCGCATCTTCATAAATACGGTGAGCAAAAACAGGAGCTTCGAGCAAAGAATTTGAGGCCAAACGATTGGCGCCATGCAAACCTGTTGAGGAACACTCCCCGCAAGCATATAAATTTTTTATGGAAGATCTTCCGTATTCGTCTACCAAAATTCCTCCACACATATAATGAGCCGCAGGCGTAACCGGTATTAAATCCTTAGTCATGTCAATACCTATAGATAGACACTTGGCATAAATGTTCGGGAAATGGGCTAAAATATCGCTCTTTTTTCGATTAGTAATGTCCAGATAAACGAAGTCTTCTCCTGATTTTTTCATCTCAGAATCGATCGCTCTGGCTACAATATCCCGAGGTGCAAGCGAGCCACGCTTGTCATATTCGTACATAAATTCATCCCCGTTTTTCCTTCTCAATACCCCTCCAAAACCTCGGACTGCTTCCGAGATAAGGAAGGCTGGATACTCCCCAGGATTGTATAAAGCGGTTGGATGGAACTGAATAAACTCCATATTCCTCACTTTTCCTTTAGCACGGTATACCATCGCCATTCCATCGCCCGTAGCAATTACAGGGTTTGTTGTACTGCTATACACATGTCCTGCTCCGCCTGAAGCCATGATAGTCACATTAGCTAAGATCTTTTCCACATCGTTAAGCTCTGTGTTAAAGGCATATATACCGTAACAGTGGATATCTTCCGAACTCTTATCCACATGCTCCCCCAAATGGTGCTGAGTAATTAACTCCAAACAGAAGTAATGTGTTAATATCTCTATGTTTTCGTTCTCATGAATCTGTTTTAATAACACACTCTCAATCTCGTAACCTGTGACATCTTTATAGTGTAAAACGCGGTGTTCTGAGTGCCCTCCTTCTTTGGCCAGGTCGTAAACGCCGGTCTGATCTTTATCAAAATTAATCCCGTAATCAATGATTTCCTGGATCCTTTGAGGCCCTTCTTTTACTACAATTTCTACTATCTCTCTGTCACACAGCCCATCTCCCGCAATTAACGTATCTTCGATATGTTTTTCAAACGAATCATCTTTATCCACAACGACAGCTACACCGCCTTGCGCATATTTTGTGTTTGACTCATCCTCGTTTGATTTTGTAACAATTAATACCTTACCATGCTGAGCTGCTTTTAATGCAAAGCTTAAACCCGCTATACCCGACCCTATTACTAAAAAATCTACTTTTCTCATTGAATTAAAGCTATTTCCGTTACTTTGTTAACAACGTTGATATAATTGTTAATTTCTTGTCTAAACATTTAGAACAAATAATTTTGAATGTTTAAATCTAAGCTAAAAAGGCAATTTGCCACAATATTTTAAGTTATTTTTGAGCAACTTTGCAGAGGTTATTAACTTTTTACACACAGATTAAGAATAAACATATTCGTATGGATAAGTTTTGGAGGTAAAAAATATAATGCTGTAAATCAGGGTATTTTTATCATAAAAAAGTCATTCAAATGTTGATAACTTATGAATAACTCAAATAATCGACTAAAAAAAAGTTTTTTACAAACGTTATTAACACACTAATAAACAATAGAAATCTATTTATATTAAATAATTATAATTTATTGAACTGTTGAAAATGGATACCTTAGAGGAATTAAATCGAAAAGGTTTTGTGGATGAAAAGATCGATCCGACACTTGATCTTTTCCTGGAAATCGAAAAATTAAAAAAGGAAAAAAACGCAATTATACTTGCGCACTACTATCAAGATCCTGATATTCAGGATATTGCTGATTATATTGGAGATAGTTTAGGACTATCACAAGAAGCGGCAAGGACTGATGCTGAGGTGATTGTGTTTGCTGGAGTACATTTTATGGCAGAGACGGCGAAAATTCTTTCTCCTGACAAAAAAGTGTTGCTTCCGGACTTGAAAGCAGGCTGCTCTCTGGCCGATAGTTGTCCGCCACATTTGTTCAGGAAATTCAAAGAAAAATATCCTGATCATGTAGTGATCACCTATGTGAATTGTACTGCTGAACTGAAGGCTTTGAGCGACATTGTTTGTACCTCTACAAATGCGGTACAGATTGTAGAAAGCCTTCCAAAGGATACCAAGATTATTTTTGGTCCTGATAAAAATTTAGGCGCCTGGGTGGCTAAAAAGACTGGGAGAGATTTGGTGCTTTGGAATGGCGCCTGTATGGTTCATGAGATTTTTTCAAGAGAAAAGATTACAAAATTGAAAGAACGTCATCCAAATGCGAAGTTTATCGCTCATCCGGAGTGTGAAGAAGCGGTGTTGCAAATGGCAGATTATATTGGATCGACGACTGGATTGTTGAAATATAGCACCAATAGTGACGCACAGGAATTCATTGTGGCTACTGAAAGTGGAATTATTCACCAGATGGAGAAGGCAAACCCAACGAAAACCTTTATCCCTGCACCACCTAATAATAGTTGTGCATGTAATGAATGCCCATATATGAAAAGAAATACGCTGGAGAAGTTGTATTTATGTTTGAAAAACGGGTCTCCGGAAGTGACGGTTCCTGCTGATATCATTGTTCAGGCAAGAAAACCAATCGAAAGAATGCTGGAAATTTCAGCAGCATTAGGTTTATAATCTTTCTGTATGGATGTGGGATACTCCTGGCAGCTAAAATGAGAAAGAAATAGGTATAAGAATTAAAAGGTAACAAGAGAGAAGATTATGTTTGAGAATAAAGAGCGTACCGATATTGCGGAACTTGGAGAATTTGGTCTGATAAAACATCTGACAGAAGGTTTCAAAATCAGGCACGAAAGTAGTATTAAAGGAGTTGGAGACGATGCTGCAGTCTTGAATTTTAAAGATAAAGAGGTACTGATTTCTACAGATTTATTGTTGGAAGGCATCCATTTTGACCTGGCTTATGTGCCTTTAATGCATTTGGGCTTTAAGGCTGTTCAGGTAAATTTAAGTGATATCTATGCCATGAATGGTATTGCTACTCAGATCACCGTTTCTATAGGTATTTCAAGCAAATTTCCTCTCGAAGCTGTGGAAGAAATTTATAAAGGAATTGACCTGGCTTGCAACAAATTTAACATTGACCTGATTGGAGGAGATACTTCCACAAGTAAACAGGGATTAGTGATTAGCGTAACCAGTATTGGTTATGCAGAAAAGAAGGATGTTGTTTACAGAAATGGGGCTCAGGAAGGTGATCTTTTATGTGTTTCCGGCGATTTAGGCGGTGCTTATGTGGGATTACAGATTTTAGAAAGAGAAAAACAGATCTTTTTAGAAAATCCTAATATTCAGCCAGATCTGGAAGGTAAGGATTATATTATCGAGCGTCAGCTGAAGCCTGAAGGCAGAAGAGATATTGTTGATTTACTTGCTCAAATGGAAATTGTGCCGACTTCTATGATCGATGTTTCAGATGGTTTGGCTTCTGAAATTATGCACATTTGTCAGCAGTCAGAAAAGGGATGTACCATTTATGAGGAAAAAATTCCAATTGATCCAATGACTTACGAGACTGCCCGTGAGCTGGGCTTAGATCCAACCGTTTGTGCTTTAAATGGTGGTGAAGATTATGAATTGCTGTTTACCATCAAACAGGACGACTATACTAAATTGAAAAATGACGTGGATATCAGTATTATTGGCCACATTACAGATAAAAATTCCGGTTGTAAAATGATTTCCAAATCCAGTGTTGTTCATGAATTGAAAGCACAGGGATGGAACGCTTTTAAATTATAGGCTGTCCTCTTCAGCCAGCAAAGGATCTAAAAATTTGGTGTCAATTTGCTTAGTTGCTTTGGCACCTAATTTTTTGATCTTTTCAGAAGTACTGGAAAGATTTCCTGTCCCGGTAGAAAGCTTGTTTAGCGCTTTATCATAAGCATCCTGGCTTTGCCTGATGTTTCTTCCAATGCTCTCCATATCGGTTAAAAAGCCTACAAACTTATCATACATGCTTCCGCTTAAACGTGCAATTTCTAATACGTTTCTGTTTTGTCTTTCTTGTTTCCAGATGCTGGCAATGGTTCTTAAAGTTGCCAGTAAAGTAGAAGGACTTACAATGACCACTTTTCTATCCCAGGCATAATTGAAAAGCTCCGCATCCTGCTGAACAGCAATACCAAAAGAAGATTCAATAGGAATGAAAAGCAATACGAAATCAGGAGAATTTATTTCGTTCAGTTCATGATAATTTTTTCCGGAAAGCCCCTGAATGTGGTTTTTTATAGATAGGATATGTTGTTTAATATAGAGATCTCTTTCCTCATCAGTCTCCGCAGCAACAAGTCTCTCGTAAGCAACCAGAGAGACCTTAGCATCAACGATCACATGTTTATCATCCGGAAGGTCAATAATTACGTCCGGCTGCATCCTGCCCCCCTCTGAAGAGCTTAAACTGGTTTGTATCCGGTATTCCCTGTCCTTAATTAAACCGGAGCGTTCCAGTACACGTTCGAGGATGACCTCCCCCCAGTTACCTTGTTTTTTAGAATCTCCTTTAAGTGCTTTAGTCAGGTTATTTGCATCTTCCTGAATCTGTTTGCTCTGGTCCATCAATTGGGAAATAACGCCTTTCAGGATGTTGCGTTCGTCAGATTCAGATTTGTAAACTTTGTCTACCTTTTCTTCAAAAGCTTTGATGTTTTCTTTTAACGGATTTAAGATGATATCCAGATTCGTTCTGTTCTGCTCTGTAAATCGGGCTGTTTTCTCATCCAGAACTTTATTTGCAATATTTTCAAATTCCAGTTTGAAGCGCTGCTGCAGTTCCTCAATATATTTCTCCTGTTCTGCCTGTTTTTGTCTTTGAGCATTGAGGATTTCTTCGGATTTGATGACTCTGCTCCGTTCAAAAAGGAAATTACTGCGAAGATCATTTAACTCATCTTCCAGGCGTAATTTTTCTTCTTTCAGCCAGTTTAAAGATTTTTGATGCTCTGCTTCCTTTAAATCCAACAGCGCAATGTGGTTATCATTTGCTGCCGGCTTTTTTAAATACAAGACAACCAGTGTTACTAATATTATGATCAATAATATGATTATTGCTGCTTCCATACTAATATTTTTATCAAAAGTCTAAAAATAAAAGTGATCTTGCAAGAAGAGATCGTAAATAATACAGATTTTAAAGAAAAGGAAGGATGAGGTTGGCTGCATCTTCGCCTGTTTGCGTACCCATGGCAATACCCATCCCATTGCATCTTACTGCACAAAAAATACCTGGACGGATGGATTTTACTATGGGGTAGATGTCATGACCGAAAGCCATGATGCCACTCCATGTTTGTTCAATTTCAAAAGCAGTATCAGGCAAAATGACTTCTTTTAATAATGTTTTTAGTGCATTCTGGATCAATTGGGTACTTCCAAAAACAGCTGTTTCTTCCCCTTTAATATCAAGATTACGACCGCCGCCAAGTAGGATTCTGTGGTCTATATTCCTAAAATAATAGTAACCTTTATCGTAGTGAAAGGTGCCTTTTATTTTTAAATCTTTGATCGGTTGTGTCAGGATAACCTGACCGCGGCCGGGAACAACATCCAAATCAGGAACGAGGTCTTTTATAAAAGCATTGGTACTCAGCAGCACTTGTCTGGCTTTAAAATTTCCATGGTTACTGAGCAGTATCTGGTAGTTTTCTTCCTCCTGAAGTTCGTTTACTTCACAGTTGTTGTAGATCATTACACCTTCAGCCGTTGCCTTTAGAATCAGGGCTTTCATCATTTTGCCGGTATCTATTTGTGCTTCCAGTTCATTTTCAATCAATAATCCTGTGTCATGGAAACCAAAACCCTGAATTTTTGTGTTTGCTGTCTTGAAAGCATTTTCCTTTCCAACAATGTCTTTAATGAGTTCATTAAAGTGGCTGATTTTAGCTACACAAAGTTCGGCTAGCTGATGATCAGCCTTCTTAAATAATTCATAGCCACCATAATTATGATAGGAAAGTGATTCATCTCCGAGTAATTTTCTAAGTTTTAAAAGCCCTTTCCAGCGTCTTTCTATCAAATTATAAAGTAAAGCTGTACCCCCGTTTTTCTCCTGTTCCATCAGTTCTGATATACTGCCGAAACAAGCAAATCCTGCATTCTTTGTGCTGGCACCAGAGGGGAGAAATCCCCTTTCAAGGATGGCTACACTTGCTTTTGGATTTTTAGATTTTATTGCAATTGCTGCATTTAAGCCAACAATTCCACTACCAACGATGATCACATCATAAGTGAAGAAATGCTGTTGTTCCCAATAAGATATGGCCATTTTCATAATTTAAATTTATCATTATTTTTTTTGGTCAGGGAAATTAGGCGCGCTTTTTGATTTGAATAGTTTGAAAAACATACACTACGGAAATGGGAACTTATTTATTTTTAATAGTCCCGATATTACTTATTAGCATGTTCGTGCAATGGAAGTTTAGAAATAAGTTTTCAAAGTATACTGAAATGCACTTGAGTTCGGGATTTTCAGGGAAAGAAGTGGCGGAAAAGATGCTACATGATAATGGTATCTATGATGTGAGGGTGATGAGCACTGATGGTCAGCTCTCTGATCATTATAATCCGGAAGATAAAACAGTGAACTTAAGTACAGATGTTTACCATGGAAGAAGTGTTGCCGCAGCTGCTGTTGCTGCACATGAATGTGGACATGCCGTTCAGCAGTCGAAATCTTACCATTGGTTGCAATTGAGAACTAATATGGTACCTGTGGTTAGCATATCCTCAACTTTATTACAATGGGTATTGATTATTGGTGTATTGCTGATTGGATTCACCGGGAATCCTGTCGTATTGAGCATTGGCGTAGCCGGTCTGGCCTTACTTACCTTATTCAGTATAATTGCTTTGCCGGTGGAGTTTGATGCCAGTAGAAGGGCGCTAATCTGGCTAAGAAACAATAACGGAGTGATGCATACCGTAGAAGAAAACAAACAGGCCAAGGATGCGCTATGGTGGGCAGCAATGACCTATGTAGTTGCTGCTTTAGGTTCGTTGGCCAACCTGATCTATTATGCTTCAATGTTGTTCGGAAGAAATAAATATTAATTGAGCCTGTAAGGTACAATCAGGTTAAATTCGGGAATATCTACTGTGAAATCAGTACTGTCTATCATACGGTGCATCAGGTAATTTCCGCTCATTGCACCCATATCTGTGCTCAAATGGCATCCAGAAACATAAGTATGACTTTCGCCGGGTTCCATTATAGGTTGGAGACCTACTACACCTTCTCCCTCTACTTCTCTTTCCGTGCCGTTAGAATCAAAAATAAACCATTGACGCCTCATCAGTTGTATAGAATAGTCTGATAGATTTTCAATAGTAATGCGGTAAGCAAACATAAAATGCTCATTGGCAGGATTAGAATATTCATCCTGATACATGGTTTCTACTGAAATTTTGATCCCTTGTGTGATTGCTGTTACCATTTTTAACTTTATTTAGGAAATGTTTTTCAAAAATCAAGCCATTTCCCCATCGGGGTAAATATGCTGATATTTGTCTGCCACTTCGTCTAATATACTATGAATAATTTCAATGTTATCTTCTTTTACCAATAACATTCTATAGTGTTTAAAATCAGGAAGTCCTTTAAAGTAATTTGCATAATGGCGTCTCATTTCAAATACACCTACTTTAGGTCCTTTCCAGGCAATTGATTTTTCAAAATGTGTCCGGCATACCGTAACACGTTCTTCTACGGTTGGTCCTGCCAGGATTTCACCGGTATTGAAAAAGTGTCTGATCTCTCTAAATATCCATGGATAGCCAATTGCAGCTCTTCCAATCATTATCCCATCTACTTCGTATTCTAAACGCCAATCTGCTGCTTTTTGAATGCTATCCACATCCCCATTTCCGAAAATAGGAATTTTTATCCTTGGATTTCTTTTGATTTCGCGAATCAGGGTCCAGTCTGCTGCTCCTTTGTACAATTGTGCCCGGGTTCTGCCATGAATGGTCAATGCCTGAATTCCGATATCCTGTAAACGTTCGGCTACTTCTTCGACATTTTTTGTGGTATCGTCCCAACCCAGGCGGGTTTTAACGGTAACGGGTAAATGCGTTGCTTTAACCACTGCTTCGGTCATCTTCACCATTTTATCGATATCCTGTAGCAGTGCTGAACCCGCACCTCTGCAAGCCACATTTTTAACAGGGCAACCATAATTGATGTCCATCAGATCAGGGCCAGCCATCGTAGCGATTTCTGTAGCTTCACGCATGTGATCAATTTCACTTCCGAAGATTTGAATTCCTATCGGACGCTCATATTCAAAAATATCCAGTTTAGCCCTGCTTTTTGCCGCATCCCGGATTAATCCCTCTGAAGAGATAAACTCGGTGTACATCATATCTACCCCGCTTTGTTTACAAACAAAACGGAATGGGGGATCACTTACATCTTCCATCGGTGCAAGCAATAAAGGGAACGCTCCCAGATCAATATTTCCTATCTTTACAGACATTTTTCTATCTTCAAACCAAAATTCAAAGGACAAAGGTACAAATATTACAAATAATGAATTTGAGAGAAAGCGAAAGCGCAGAAAAAAGTCCTTACCTACAATTACTTAGCCTGGTGATGTATGCGATTGCAGGAGTACTTATCAGTTTGATACTTACCCTTCTGGCTTTTTATGTTATGTATGGTGAATTTATGAATTACAGCTGGTTAGAGGCTGCTAATCCAAAGTTTGTAACTGTTAACCGGGTAATGATTTCCTTACAGCAAATGGGATTATTCTTGGTTCCTGCGTTATTTTTGTCCTTGGGAGAAGGAAAAAAAATGAATGTTTTTTATGACTTCAAGACCACAAAAGCGACATTCTTGCTGCTAACTATTGCGTTGATGGCGGTTTCTATGCCGCTAGTAGAACTTAGCACGCAACTTAACCAGAAAATGGCATTTCCTGGATTCCTTAAATCTATAGAAGAGTGGATGAAGAGTAAGGAAGATGCGGCAATGGCGACTACTGAAGCGCTTTTAAAAATGGATCATATTGGAACGTATTTGCTCAATATCATTTTGATTGGCATTTTACCTGCTGTATGTGAAGAATTGATGTTCAGGGGAGCCATACAACGTACGTTGGGTAGAATATTTAGCAACCCTCACGTTGCCATCTGGCTTTCTGCATTTGTCTTTAGTGCCATACATCTTCAGTTTTATGGGTTTTTACCCCGCTTTTTATTGGGTGCAAGTTTTGGGTACATTTATTTCTGGACTAAGAGCCTTTGGTATTCTATTTTTGCTCACTTTTTAAATAATGCTTATGCCGTGACTGCAGCATGGTATATGCAAAAAAACAATATACCTTTGTCGGAGTCAGATAAAACAGCCCATTTTCAATGGTATGGTTATGTCATTAGTGTGATTTTAACTGTTTTGCTATTCAAATATTTTAAAAATAAAACATCAATAGCCGATGGAGAGCAATTGGATAAAAGTATTTAGCACTGAAGATGCTTATACTGCAGAAATACTGAAACAAGGATTAATTGAGAGTGATATAGCAGCGGTGGTAATGAACCAGCGGGATTCTTCTTATCAAACATTTGGAATGATTCATATTTTAGTACATCCGGATAATTTGGAAAAAGCGGAAGCTTATATCAAGGAAAATAATATCGCATAAAAACACCTTACTTACATGAAGACCAGAGCAATTACCGCTTTCTTTTTTACTATTGTGATGTTGGGCTCCATGTTTCTGGGACCTTATGTCTTTTCTATATTTTACCTGTTACTGAGCCTGGGTGCTTTGCTGGAGTTCTTTAAGCTGATTAAAACAGCCGGAATCCGGCCACACCGGAACATTGCATTGGTTGCGGCAACATTGATATTTCTAATGACTGCAGGCTATCATTTTTTGCAATTTGAAACTAAATTTCTACTGCTTTTAGTTCCGCTGATCTTTTCTGTATTTATTAGTGAATTGTACAAGAAAGAGAAGATTCCATTCGCAAACATCTCCTATACTTTTGCCGGATTTATGTACGTAACGGTACCTTTTTGTTTCTTTTATTCCCTGGGTTTTATTGGTCATGCTACAGAATATAGCTTCCATTTACCATTGGCTTTTATGCTCATGCTTTGGGCTAATGACACCGGAGCCTATATTTTCGGTTCTAAATTTGGAAAAACCAGGTTGTTTGAACGCCATTCACCTAAAAAATCATGGGAAGGCTTTTTTGGAGGCATGTTTACCAGTCTGGTAGTTGCTTATGTGCTTTCTATTTTCTTCACAGAGTTGCCGATATGGGCATGGGGAGGGATGGCTATTCTGATTTCCAGCTTTGGAACCTTAGGGGATCTGGTGGAATCTATGCTTAAAAGAAGCCTTAATGCAAAAGATTCTGGAAATATCCTGCCAGGACACGGTGGTTTTCTTGATCGCTTTGATGGGCTCTTGATTGCAGCACCTGTCATATATGCCTATTTATATCTTATTTTATACTAAGTTTTCAAAGAGAAAACTAAGTTGAATTTAACCTTTGGTTAACCTTGATTCGGATTAAGTGAAGGTATAGTCCGGGTTGAATCCAGAGCTACTTCATCGTAAGTCCACAGTGAGTACAGCTTTTACCGTAAAAACGTGGACTCACCGTGGACTTAACGTGGACTCAGTCCGAGCGCATATCGGGCTGAATGCGAAGGATAATTCAACTGGAAAAGAAAATGAGTACAGCTTTTATAAATTAGAATGGCAATTGCTATGAATAATTATACGTGCTTATATAGAATTAAATTTTCTTAGTGAAATTTTTAATTTCTCCTTAGGGGTTGTAATAAGTATTCCAGCCCATTTAACTTGATCTCATACAAAGTTCCGAGCATTTCCCCAAGTTTGCCCGGAGGAAAGCCTTTGGTATGAAACCAGATCAGATAGGACTCGGGAAGGTCACAGATGATCCGGCCTTTATACTTGCCAAAAGGCATTTGCATCGTAACCAGATCATTTAATATTTGAGGATTCATCATCTTTAGTTATTTACTTTGGCCACCATACCCAGCATCTCCACAGCTTCGTCTACTGTATTCAGGTTTTCAAAAGCAATGCGTAAAGAGTTTTTCACCTCTTTTAAGTTGCAGATCCGGGGATGCATTTGCGCAAAGTGCAAAATTTGATTGAACATTATAGAATCAAAAAATGCGGATTGTTTATCTGCAATAAAGTAACCCCTCAATACCCCTTTTTTGAAGCTTAGTTTTTCGAAAGCTAATTTTCTGGCTACCCATTGTAAGCGCAGAACGTTTAGCATAGTCTTTACAGGCTTTGGAACAGGTCCGAAGCGGTCTTTTAAAGCACTTTCAAAGGCTTTTAGCTGATCTTCATTTTCCAGCTTAGAGAGTTCTGTATAGAGGTTATACCTTTCCGTAATGTTCGTCACATAATCATCAGGGATGAAGAGTTCAAGATCGGTATCCACCTGTGTAAAGGTGACAAAAGGACGTGTAGGTTCATTTTTGAATAAATCCTTGAATTCATC
>Ga0307414_10000951_pt1 | contig 14797 bp, 18 predicted proteins | sample DK1Ometagenome_FD_203804 | JGI IMG/M metagenome (GOLD analysis project Ga0307414, IMG submission 203804) | Maize rhizosphere microbial communities from greenhouse at UC Davis, California, United States - DK15-O-3 | ecosystem: Host-associated > Plants > Roots > Rhizosphere > Soil | place: USA... | reverse complement strand
TTATTTTCAGCTGCTGACTTCAGACAGTAAAGCAGATTATGATAAGTTTAAGACGCGCAGATCAGAAAGGATAGATGCCCTGGAAGAAAATGACGAGAATTCGCCTTATTATTTGTTTGCCCAGGCAGAAGTATACCTGCAATGGGGCCTGATCAAAGCAAAATTCGGAGACTATACTTCCTCCACCCTGGATCTGAGGAAAGCTCAGGGCCTGCTGAAAAAGAACAATGAGAAATTTAGTGATTTTCTTCCGAACCAAAAAAGCCTGGCATTGATAGAAGTAGTTTTTGGCGCAATTCCTTCAAATCTGAAAGGAATAGCAGATTTTATAGGTGTCCGGGGCAACATTTCAAAGGGTGTGCGGCAGCTGGAAGCTTTTAAATCAAACATCGCCGGAACAAAATATAACTTCTATGATGATGAAGCGATCTTTTTGTTGTGTTTTATGGATATTGACCTCCTGCATAACCGGGGCAATTACGCCAAACTAAATTCTTACCTGAGGGAGATGAGCGACAAGAGTATGCTTAAAACTTATCTGCAGGGCTATGTTGCCTTTAAAACCGGGCATAATGATACTGCGATCACTTATTTTGAAAATATTTCTGAGTCAAATCAGTATACACCTATGCCCACTGTCCAGTATTTGCTGGGCAATGCCAAGTTGTGCCGTATGGATAGTGATGCACATGTTTATCTGACCAATTACCTGAAAAGCTACCGGGGCACAAATTACATCAAGGATACTTATCTGAAACTGGCTTATCATTATCTGTTAAAGGGTGATATGCTGGGATATTCAAATTATTTAAAGCTGGTGCGTACCAAAGGTTATGCTATTGACGAAAAAGATAAGCAGGCGCTGAAGGAAGCCAATGATGCCAAACCTGACGCAGATCTTTTAAGAGCAAGGTTTTATTTTGACGGAGGCTATTATCCTAAGGCGCTCGCGCAGCTGCAAAACAAGCGTCAGAATGAGCTCAAGCTGCTGCGTGATCAGATAGAGCTCTATTACAGGCTGGGAAGGATCTATGATCGCATGAATTCTTTTAACGAGGCCGTAACCAATTATCAGAAGGCCATAAATCTGGGTAGAAATGAAGCCTTTTATTATGCTGCCAATTCGGCATTATTTTCAGGAATGTTGTACGAGCACAAAAAAGACCATGCAAAAGCCGCTGCTTACTACAACATGACCCTAAAGATGAAAGGTCATGAGTATCAAAATAGTATTGATACTCAGGCAAAGGAAGGGCTGAGCAGAATTAGGCAATAGGTTGTTGTGAAACAGGTTCTTCTGTGAACCGGATATTTTTTTTCATGGCATTGTAGTGATGCAGGTTTACCTTTTTTTGCAATGCTTCAAAATCAAATTCCCTGTTGCTACCACAGTCCAGCATATTGAAATGGATAGACGGCTTTGTACTTTCAAAGTATTCGATCAGGTTACTGCTCCAGATGAGCTGACATTTGCCCTGGATTTGCGGGACAATCTGCCTGAGGCCGTCCTCGAACTGGATATGTCTGATATGAATGCTTTCCAGGTTCCCCTGCGGATAAAAAAGCAGGACATTTCCGGGAGTGGACAATACTTCGGCTGCATACTCAAAGCTTTGTTTAATGGAGCGTTTCCGGGGCTCAACAGAGAAACAACCGCAGTACTTGAGCCATTTATTTTTTTGCATCTGTTTTTTCAATACCATGATGTACAAATTCTTCATTGCGTCTTTCTTTTTCAGGGCTTTGTTGCAAAGGTAATAGGCAAGGAACCCGTCGAGAAAGCTGAAATGGTTGCACATCAGCAGGTAGGAGTGATCAGGTTTAATGGCGATACCCTTAATGACAATTTTGTTGAAACGCCTTTTGAGCAGCCAGCCGATCAGAATGGCACCGCACCAGAAAAAGAAGGGGCTGAGTGGTCTTGCTTTGATCATCATAAGAGAGATTGGGCTAGTCTGTTTACAAAATTAAGGTTGATCATTTCGTGGTTTTCGTCGAGTATGATCACTTCATCCGGTTTGAATTTGGAAAAGAATTTCTTTCCGATTCGAGGTAGATACATTTTGTCGTATCGCCCAAATATAAATATACTTTTGATCTTATATAAATTGAGCAGCCTGATGAGTTTGTCTTCATCTGTTTCCAGCAGACGCAGATAGGTAAAAGACGCATATAAAGCAAACCTTAGTTCAGAGGTTCCTACTTCTTTTTGTAAAATATCCCGGCCTGTAGCGTCTATGAATCTGGACCATTTAAAGAAATTGATGATCCTGCTCGTTGCTTTTTCGCTGAGCATCAGTTTTTCGAGAATCTTGTTGCCGGCTTTGTTTTTGCCAAAGAATCGCGTCAGCATACCGGGATTAATGGAGGATGGTGCAGCAATAATATATTCTCTGACCATGGCAGGCAGCTCTTCGACAACAGCTGTTGCATAGTGGGAACCCATGGAGTATCCTATCACTGAAAAAGTGCTGATCTGTTCATGTTTGCAAAAAGCGAGGATCATTGCTGCAAGTTCAGCTTTTTGCATCCCCTTTTTTACGGTCGCGAGAGTCTGATCTTTTAACCGGGTTTCTTTATGAAAAAAAAGGTCAAATCCCCAGAAAGTGTATTGATGTCCCAGGGTGGCTTCCAGCAGCTTAAACTGCTTTCCATGCATTCCAAATCCGTGAAAGCACAACATGTGTCTCGGTCCGCTGCCAAATTTATAGTAATGGAGCTTTACAAACTGGTCTTCAAAGTAGTGTTCCGTCATTTCAGTTCAGCAATAGCTATCGCCCAGGCATAATCACCATCGTGTGACAGTGTTAAACTGACCCGGAAAGGATTTGCGGGACTATGGTGAAACACGACATGGGGACGGCCGCCTGTCTTTTCCCTGATGATTTCGATTTTTAACCAGGACAAGGTCGAGGGATCGATCTGTTTGATGGCTTTATATACTGCTTCTTTTGCGGCCCAGGTAGATGCATACCGGAGCAATGAATCATCAAAGCGGTCACAGTAAGTGATTTCTGCTGCGGTATAGACTTTGCTCTTGAACAGCGGGGTCAGCGAATGTTTAAAATCAGGGACAAACACCAGGTCATTGCCTACGGCAAAATTCTGATCTGCGGTCAATCCTTCAACTGATTTCAACAGTTTGCTATTCATCGATTGCCACCCCCATGATGTTAAAACCCCCGTCGACGAAATGGATGTTGCCGGTTACCTTTTTAGAAAGGTCTGAAAAGTAATACAGGGCAGCGTTGCCCACATCCCCGGCATCAATATTGCCGAGGGGTGCGGTTACTTTTCCCAGCTTCCGAAGTTTGCGCACACCGTTAATCCCGCCTGCCGAGGTTGTCATCACCAGGCCTGCCGATAGCGCGTTCACCCGTATTTTCTTGTCCCGGAAATGACTGGCCAGGTATAATACCATGTTTTCCAGCGCCGCCTTATTGATTGACATGCCTGCATATCCGGGGAATACCCGCTGGGAAGCATTATAGGTCAGTGTCAATATGGAAGCATTAGCTGAAAGGAAAGGCTCTGCAACTCTCGCGATCCTAAGCAATGAATAAGCGCTAATGTTGAAGGAATCCATGAAATCTTCGAAGGGAATGTTCAGGTAGTTCGGAGCGGGGATGTCACTGCCAGGAAGACTGTAACACATGACCTGCTGGCTGCCAAATGCTACCCCATGCAGGACATAGTCGATCGGGCCAAGTTCTGCGTAAATATGCTGCATAAATGCGGTGATTTGCCCCTCGTCTCTGACATCAACATGCATAGCGAATTTTTGAGGGATACACAGCTCGTCCAGCAGGTGCAAGACGTTTAATTTGGTATCATCCACATAGCTTAACGCAATCCTGCATCCGGACTGGTGGAGTTTGACTGCAACATCATAAGCGATGGAACTGTCATTTCTGACCCCGAAGATAACGGCGACTTTATTTTTATTGTCAATCATTTCTACAGATGTTTTGAGATGGACATTGCACTGTTGGTGCCGCCAAAACCATAGTTTAAACAAACGATCTGGTTGATCTCCTTGCGTACTATTTCCTTTGAGATCAGGTGCCTGTATCCTTCAAGAGGTTTTTCAGGTCCTTCCCATTCAGGTGATTTTTGAAAGCTCTCCGGCTCCGGATTCAATACGTCTGAGTTCAGGCATGGCAACACCTGTTGTTTTTCAAGCATTAATATGGAGGTAATGAGTTCTACAGCCCCGGCTGCACCCAGCATGTGGCCAAATTGCGATTTCGGAGCTGAGATATGATAGCCTTCATCACCCATAATGTCGACGACACTCAGCAGTTCAATGGCGTCCCCGACAGGGGTTGATGTGCCATGGACCTTTACTACCTCAGGTTTAATCTGCAGGTCGCCGATGAGCCCTTTCCATAATCTCTTCTGACCGGAGAACGAGGGGAAGAACATGTTACCCGCACCATCGGAATTGTTGTGGTAATTGTCGATCACAGCCAGGATCTTCGCACCTCTGGCTTTGGCCATTTCGTATTCTTCCAATGCCACGATGCCACATCCAAATGAGCATACAAAACCATTTCTGCTGGTGTCAAAAGGACGGGAGCTTTCACCGGCGGCAAAACCTTTGCTTAGGACCTGCATGGCATCAAAGCCGATGAATGTTTCCAACGAGGTTCCTTCTACTCCGCCTGCCACTACACGGTCCTGGATGCCGAATTTGATCAGCCGGTAGGCGTAACCAATATTGCCCAGTCCAGTGGCGCAGGCAGAACCGATGGCCTCACAAACGCCTTTATTTTTGATCAGACAGGAAACATTGGCTGCGTCCCTGTAGACCATTGCCCTGTCTACGGTATGCGAGCCAGCGATCCTGGTTTTACGTTTCAGTTCAAAAAAGTTGTGCCAGGCTGTTCTTAAGATAACATGGCCTGCGCCACCTGAACCGATGACGACACCTGTTTGTTCGGATTCAGTTTCGGCATCCGACCACCCAGCCATTTTTATGGCCTCCTGTGAGCCGATCATAGACCAGATACTGCCCACATCAGCGGTAGACAAATTGCCGTCAGGAATTCTGCCGAGATGATCAATATAGGTTTCCGGATATCCTGCTGCAAGGGTAGAATAGATGGCTTCAAGGCCCATTTCAGCTTCTGTAATGTAACCGGAAACTGTGGAACGGATATTTTTTCCATGTGCCCTGGCCTCATCCCAGTCCCTGATCAGGCTTTCGCCGGCAAATAGTTTCTGTTTGAACTCACTCAAATCCTTACAGTTGGGGAAAGCCCCGCCCATACCTACTATTGCCACTCTTCTTCCTTCTGCAGCCATGGCTATGCCCTTTCTTTAGTTCTGATGATGAGGTCAACAATATCTTTAACCGTCGATCCGAGGTCGTCGATGTCGTCGTCTTCAAACTCGACATCAAACTTCTGCTCTGCTTTTGCGGCAATATTGATCATTTCCGTAGATGGGGTCTTGAGGTCCGCTATGAAATCCGTTTCTTCGGTTAGGTTTTGCAGTTTTTCCTGATCTATTGTTCTTACAGTCTTTAAGATTTCTACTAATCCGTCAATAATTTCTTGTCTTTCCATATGGGTTATCTAGTTATTTTATCTCTTTTCATTCCTTTTCCGGTCACGTCAAACAGCTCTGTGATCAGGGTAAAGTCATCACCCAGTTCATAATTGAGAAACTGTTCTTTAGTATAATTGCGAAAATACGAATCAAGGTCCAAACCTTTAGGTACTTTGTAAATTCTGCCGTCACAGGTCATTTGCCTGAACTTGTAGAAAGTGATCTTTCCCATGCTGATGAAAACATCGCCTTCTTCGAGGTAGCTTCTGAAATTTACCTGTCCGATACTGATGAACAGCGGAATAAGATTGGCCTTGAGGTATTCAGGGTCACATTTTTGCTTAATGCATTCTAAAAATCCACTGCAGGATACAATGGTTGCCTGGGCAAATGCCTCGATCTGATCTACACCCCTGAAAACTCCGAAGTGATCTTCTACATCTCTGGCGGTAGGAGAATAGCTGGCTACAATCCCGGTATCAGGTAAATGCCAGTGGTAAGCATTTAAAAGTGTTTTTTTTGGTCCGTGGATTAATAAGCCTGCCGGAGATATTCCTAAAAGGTTATTCATAATAAATGTATCTTGATCAGGCCAGGCCTCCGTTAATGTGAATATTTGTCCCGTTGACATAAGCGGATTGTTCAGACAGCAAAAAAGAAATCAATTCTGCAACGTCTTCAGCTTTGCCAAATCTTTTTGACGGGATCATTTTTAAATACTTCTCCTTTTCTTTTTCCGGTAGCTTATCCGTCATATCGGTTTCTATGAAGCCGGGAGATATGCTGAGCACCCTGATGCTGTGTTCCTCATTCAAGGCAGCTGCCTCTTGTGCCAGCGATCTGGAGAGCGCAACTAAGCCTGCTTTTGTGGAAGCATATACCGCCTGAAATGCATTGCCTGTTTCTCCAACTACCGAACTGATGTTGATGATCACGCCCTTTTTACTAAGGCTAAAAATCTTCATCGCGGTTTTGCAGATCATGATCGGAGCCCTCAGGTTGACATTAAGCATGGTATCTATTGCCTTTTCCGGCTGAAATATCAACGAGTTGTCGAAGGTAACGCCTGCATTGTTGATGACACCATAAAGCTCGCCACCATGTTCTTTTTTTAATTGTTTGCAAAAATCAGATACCTGTTCAGGATTCGAAAGATCGGCACACAAGATATGACTGTTTGGAAGTGTTGTGGTAAAACTTTCTTTGCTTGATGCATGCAGGATCAGTTCGTATTGCGAAGAAAGTTTCTTAGATATCGCTAAACCAAGACCCCTGCTAGCTCCGGTTATTAATATCTTTTTATTCGTCATGTAGAGTTCAATTTAGCTTAACAATGATGTTGCAACTACCGGTAAATGTTCTGGGAATAAGTAATGGTTAAATATGCTTATTTTTTTTAAATTATGTGGTAAAGATTTCTAAATAGCGTCTTTAGCGGCCTCAAATTCGACGTCAATTGCGAGTTCCGCCCTGTTTTTTGAGGCAGCAACTGCAAGTACATCACAGCGTTCGTTTTCCGGATGGTTATTGTGGCCTTTAACCCAAACGAATTTTACATGATGCAATTTGTAAATGTTTAGAAACTGCATCCAGAGGTCTTTGTTTTTCTTGCCTTTGAAGCCAGTCTTTACCCATCCAAATACCCATTTTTTTTCTACGGAATCGATCACATATTTGGAATCAGAGAAAATCGTGACTTCCTGTCCATGCGCTTTTAAGGCCTTCAGCCCTACAATCACTGCAAGGAGTTCCATCCGGTTATTGGTGGTGAGCCTGAAGCCACCACTGATCTCTTTATAATGCTGACCGGACCTTAAAATAACCCCATACCCTCCCGGACCGGGATTTCCACTAGCTGCTCCATCAGTATAAATTTCGATCATATGAACGCAAATCTAGCTTTTTAGGCGTTAAATGCAATTTTTTGAATTGAATTCGCCTGACAGTAAAAATTAAATCAACTGAGATTTAACCGGTTAAAGGAAATTGTTAAGCAAAATTTAAAAATATTTGAATAAAATGTTTTAAATCGTACTTTTGTAGCGTTGAAAAAACACGGTGGCTGTAGCTCAGTTGGTTAGAGTATTGGTTTGTGGTGCCGAGGGTCGTGGGTTCGAGCCCCATCAGCCACCCGTTAATTTTTAAAGCAGTTCTGAAAAGAGCTGCTTTTTTTGTTTACCAGGGTTTGAATCCGTTCTTCCGGACAATGTCTATGGGGGGTGATCGGTTTCTTTTAGAATCTTCAAAACATCATGTATATAATCTTTGCATGATTAAGTTGTCATGTATAAAAAATTAAATTATCTTTACATGATGAAAGTCTCATATATAAAAACTTTGCATGAAGAAATTAGCCAAATTGAGAAGTGATGTACCTTTTAATGAATTGCCTCCATTGCCTCCTGAGCAAATTAAAGTGGAGACCATTCCTGTTTTAAGACAAGTCGTCCAATCTTCAATAGCCCTTTCGGAATTAAAAGGACTAGCCTATACACTCCCTAATTCTTCTATACTTCTGAACGCCGTAATACTTAAAGAAGCGCGTATGAGTTCTGAAATTGAGAATGTAATTACAACTCACGATAAGCTCTATCAAGCATTATCTGCAAGTGGCTCGCAGATTGATCATGCTACGAAGGAAGTTCTACGCTATAGGGAAGCTATGCTCGCCGGATTTAAAATGATCGTTCAAAAGGGATTTTTGAATACAAACGGAGTATTGGCTATACAGGAAAAACTGGAAGAGAATAAAGCAGGACTAAGAAAATTGCCTGGAACCTCATTAAAAAATGCTATTACTGGTGAAGTTATTTACACTCCACCGGATGATTATGATACAATCCTTGCATTAATGAAAAACTTAGAGGAGTATATAAACGAAACTGATGTACTTTCTCCATTGATTAAACTGGCAGTTCAACATTACCAGTTTGAAAGCATACACCCATTTTATGACGGTAACGGTAGGACGGGAAGAATTATTAATGTTCTTTATTTGTGCTTGCACGGACTTTTAGATAGTCCTGTACTTTATTTAAGTGATTATATCATAAAACATAAACAAGATTATTATAGGTTACTTGGAGAAGTTAAGACCAAGGATAATTGGGAGGAATGGATATTATTTATACTAAAAGCTATCGAGGAAACTTCTAAACAAACCACTGATCAGATTAAATCAATTAATCAGCTCTTTTTAAAATTACAGAATAAAATAAAGGAAGAAGCATCTAAGCTATATAATAAGGACCTATTAGAGTTGTTATTTGAGCAACCATACTGTAAAATAGAATTTGTTATTGATCGACTTAACGTTTCAAGGATAACAGCTTCTAAATACCTTAACGGATTAGAAAAGATCGGAATATTGCATTCTAAAAAAGTCTGGAAGGAAACTATATATATCAATATCGAGCTATTTGAACTTTTGAAAAAATAAACTACTAGTGATGTTATGACATCACTAGTAGTGATAAATTCAATCCGTGTAAAATATCATCTTCGTGGACTAAAATATAGGGCTAGCCTTTTAACCGTCTACCAATTAAATCCATTTCATCCATTTTTCTCTTACAATCGGCCAACCGCTTCAAATCAACAAGAAAATGGGAATTAATTAGTACCATATTCCACCCCAACATTTTGAAAGCAGCTCTTTTAAGAGCTGCTTTTTTTATGTAATAATCTTTATATCATTTAGTTGTAAAGTAAAAATTTCCTAAAAGGGGTTCGATGTTTGTGGTGAAAAATTACAAATGGCGTTCTGAATGATAGAAAAACGAAGACCAATACACCAACCTTAGAATAGCGGTTCCCACAGACTACAAAAATGTTTTTTCTCATTTTTATTTTGCCGAAAACAAATCTGAAAGCATCATTACCTCCCTCACAAAAAAAAATCATCTTTTTTCTAATCTACTCAACGTTTCTCTTGATACACCCAAATAATGAGCTATCATGGTTTTAGAAACTCGTTGAAATAATTCGGGATATTGATTGAGCAGTAATTCGTACTTTTCCTTGGCCGAGTTTTTCATCATCGAAAGCACTCTTTTTTGGAGGGAAACGTATCCACTAAACGATTTTCTTCCGTGAAATTGATACATTTTGGGTACGTTTTTGCACATCGTAGTTTTATCTTCCAAACTCAATTCCAAAACAAAACAGGGTTCTAATGCTTGCACACACATTTCGCCTTTTGTTTGTTTGGCATACGCTGGATAATCGGAAACCCACCAACTTTCCAGTGCAAATTGTACGATGTGTTCTTTCGCCAAATCGTCGTGCATAAAGGCTTTTAGCAAACCTTGCTGAACCAAAAATTCTGATTTTACAGTTTGTCCGCTTTTTATCAAATACTCTTTTTTGGCTACTTTTCGAGGTTTAAAATAGGTGCAAACCAAGACGAATTCTTCGTCGGTTAACGAAACAATTTCCTCTATATGCGAACGTAAAAAAACAGCAAATTCCATTTCGTAAAAGTACAAAATGGAACTTGCTGAATAATTAATTTTACTACTTACTTCGCCAAAACTTTTACCATAGCTTCGCCCACCGCTTTTGCCGATTGTGGGTTTTGTCCAGTTATTAAACGTCCATCAACGGTAACGTGGTTTTGCCAAGGTGCCGATTTTTCGAAAATGCCGCCTCGTTCTTTCAATTTATCTTCCAATAAAAACGGAACGATGTTAGTTAAGTTTACAATCTCTTCTTCTTCGTTGGTAAATCCATTCACTTTTTTGCCCGAAACCAAGTAAGAACTATCTTTCAATGTAATGTTTGCCAAACCAGCCGAACCGTGACAAACAGCTGCAATAACGCCATTTTTCTCATTAATTTTGGCTGCAATTTTTGCAATTTCTTGGTTGTCTGCCAAATCCCACATCGCACCGTGTCCGCCTGCAAAATAGATGGCTTCGTACGTTTTTGGGTTCACTTCGCTTGGTTTCATACTGTTGCTTATTTTGTTGTGATAATAGGCATCTTCCCAAAATAATTTATTGGTTTCGTCTGTTAAATCAAAGCCATCAACTGGCGGATTTCCACCTTTTGGACTTACAAAATCGATCTCGTAACCGGCTTTGGTAAGCACTTCCCAAGGATGTGACACTTCCCCCATATAATAGCCGGTTTTTTCGCCAGTGCTACCTTTTGTGTCATGGCTGGTTACTACAAATAATATTTTCTTTTTCATTTTATTGTTTTTTGATTGTGCAAAGCAATTTGTGACCAATAACAGTGCTGCTAAAATGCTTGTAATGTTTAAAATTTTATTTTTCATTTTTGAGTTTTTTAGGATTTTTCTTATTTAAAAGCAAATTTTGTTTTCCAGCGCAAATCTGCGCCCCGATTGGAACGATCCCGATGTAAAATTGGGGGGAGTGGAAAGCGGAAATTGGCACCCAAATAAAAATTAAATTAATTTCGTTGTGTAAATAATTGGGTTTTCTTGCAGTTTTTCGTCAATTAAATTCACAAATTCTTGCAAATACGGTTGTTGATTATGCAAGTCTAAACCTGCTTGATTTTCCCAGATTTCATAAAACACAAAGGTGTTTTCATCTTCATTACTTTGGTGTAAATGGTACAATTCGCAGGCGGTTTCTTTGTTAGATTGAAATACCATATTTTGTAAAACCTTTAAAACTTCTGTGTTAAATACAGGCTTTGTTTTGACGATTGCGGTGAGATATATTTTCATTTTTTAATGATTTGATAAGGCAATTTTGGTGCTTGCTACGTGGCTAACTGCTTGATTTAAGTGGATTAAATAATCGTTTTTATAGGTTTTGATACGCTCTTGAGTGGCATTTTTTTCTAAATCGTGAAAGTGGAAACCTTGTATTTTTTCCATTCCTGTAAAGGCATTCATTCTGTGAAAACCGAACAAAACACCATCATCTACCGAGGTTTCGTTGAAGAATTCACCGGGCAAAGTAAATGCAGTATCGGGTGCGTTCCAGGTAGAATTGACCATATATTTTTTGCCTTGCATTAATCCGCCCGTTCCGTAATTGATGGTAGGGTTTTTTCGAGAACGACCATCGCTGTGGTAAATGCCATTTTGATGTCCGGCGGTGAGAACTTCGTCGATGTATTTTTTCATTTTATTGGGCAACTGAAACCACCAAATAGGCGTGTTGTAAATGATTAGATCTGCACATTTGAAATTTTCTACTTCATCTATGGCAACAAAATCATCGTTAATGTCGGTTACTCGAACTTCAAGTCCTTTTTCCAAGAAAAAATCACTTGTCCATTGCGTTAAAGTCTTGTTGAAAGCACCACCAGAATGTGCAAAATGTTGCCCACCGTTGATTATAAATATTTTTTTCATTTCTAAATTTTGATGTTGCAAAGTTGCAACTCAATTAGAAAAATGACCTGTGATATAGGTCACAAGTTTTTTGAAAGGCTATTTTGTTCGCTTATAGTTTTCGAAATATTGATTGAATGAGCAAGTGGAATTTTGGGAGAACACGTCCTACATGCGTTTATTCGGCTTAATCCCCAATGAAAATTGAAATATTCATTTACAGAAAACGTGGTTTAAGACCTTTACAGGCCAGCTTGAAGCAAAATAAAGCGTCAGTTCTGAAAAGGGTTGCTTTTTGTTTGAAGATCTTTCACATCTCTATCTCAAAGCAAAGAAGCGTTCTGCATTCAGATAAAAAATATTGTCCTTTTGCTCTTTTGATAAAAAAGTAAGCCCCTCAACTGCAGCAATAACTCTTTGCACATCTCCATTATCAGTACCAAACATCAGCCGGTCATCAAGCCCTTCTGCTAAGAATGTTTTCATGATAGTTGCAAATCGATCTGATGCCACAATATCCGGATTGGAAAGAACTGAAATGTCTGCATAGACCTGTTTATTGTGCTTCATAATAGAAATGGCTTCCTTGTAATATTGGTCTCCACTGTGCATGATCCAGATCTTTAACCCAGGTAACTTTGAAAGCAGTTTTTCAAGATGCGATGGGTTGCCAAGTTCTAACTTAAAGTTCGGACTGCCATGATTTGGACCAGCCCCTCCGGTGTGTATTCCAACAGGGAGGCTATATTTATCTGCTAATGCATAGTAGGGTAATAACAAAGAATCAGAAGCAGCGATACCATAATACTGGCTCAATACTTCGCCCAAAAAATTAATTTTTCTTTCCTTTATCTGCTTCTCGACCCAACTAATCGGGGGCCATTCTTGTCCATCTTGATAACATGGTTGTAGGCTGTATGGAACTTTTCCATTTGGGCAGGGGAACATTAAACCAAATAAGAAATTTATTTTTGATTTGCCCCGGTAACTATTTTGCAAATCCCACGAAGTACTTATTGCGGCTTTATATACGCCAGCCTTCTCCAAAGCTGTAAGCTGTGCTGATATGTTTTTATCTCCATGAAGGTGGACGTCGAATACCCTTTGAGGGCTTTTACTCTTTGGGAAAAAAGATAAAAAACCGAAAGACAACAACAATAATAGTAATAATATCTTCCTCATACAGGGATTAAAACAGGTCTAATTGCAATGCTTATTATTTAACCAAGTCTTAAATATAAGCAATAAGCTAATTGATTTTTAAAATTATTTAAGCTTCGTCATCGACCAGGCAAAAAACTTACAATTAATCGCCTTAACGGACGTTGAAAAATGAAAAAATCAAATCACTACTAGTGTAATAAACATCCCCGGTAGTGATAAATTTAAGCCAATTCTAAATCATTTTCGTGAACTAAAATAGTTGTGTGAATTTAACAGCTTCCCAAGGTCATCAAACTCATCCATTTTTCGTTTCACATTGGCCAACCGCTTCAAATCAGCCACAAACCTCGATGACATTTGTAGACAAATCCACCCCCAAAGCCCTTTAAGATACCTTAAAGGGATTTTCTTATTTTTGGCTATTTTTAAATCGTAGAATAGGGTGAATAGAGACCGATTCTTGGTTCGAACTCCACCATCGAATTGCCTCAAAAACATTGAAATTAGTTGTCCAAATTGATAACCCGAACATGATTATCTCAGCGCCCTGAGCTAAAACGGGCCCCTTTGGTTACCTGTAAGATTGATAAAGGTAAAGCTTGCTGCCGGTTGAATCAAATAAAATGATACAGGAATACAACACTACCTGTATAAGCTGGTTTTGGCTGATCCTTAATAATCAGTGTAGCTTCGATAATGACTTTGGTAACTCCTCTTAAATTTGCTATCGAATTCAATTTGGCCTTTAGCTGAATTTCACTATCTACCAGGACTGCCTGGCCAAATTTGAAACTCTCAATACCATAGTTTATTTCCATTTTAATGTTGCGGACATCTGCAATCTGCTTCCATAGATATGGAATTAATGATAAAGTTAAATAGCCATGTGCAATGGTGGCTTTAAAAGGTCCTTCAGATTCAGCTTTTTCCTTGTCTACATGTATCCATTGGTGATCCAGTGTCGCGTCAGCAAATTTATTAATCTGTTCCTGATCTATTTTATGCCAGTTCGAGACACCTATTTCTTTGCCTAAAAGTGCGGCATATTCTTCAAAGCTATTGATTATCAGCATATATTTTTATTATCGGTTGAACCAATCAGGACAAAAGTCCATTTTTTCCTTACTAACCATTCATAAATATATAAGTTTTAGCTTAATTCACTAAGGGAAAGACATATTTTCTCTTTAGCAGCATCGGGGCATAGCCAGTCCGGGACCAGGGTCTGTCTTAACAATATTATAGAAACTTATCAACTTATTGTTAACTTTAATTTTGGGAGAACTTAATATCATGGCTGCTTATAGTTCATACACCGATGCGGAACTGATTGCTTTACTGAAAAGTGGAGATAGGGCTGCGTTTTCTGAAGTGTACCAACGGTACTGGCCTTTGCTGTTCAGGCATGCGCGGAAGTTATTGCAGCAAGATGAAGGCGCTAAGGATGTCGTGCAGGATGTGTTCATTTCCCTATGGGCCGCTGTGTTTGGGTTTAACGAAGATACCGCATTGTCAGCTTACTTATATGCCAGTACACGTAATAAGATTCTGAATATGTTCAGACGAAACAAGGTGGCCGCGGCACATCTGGAAAGTCTGGGAAAGTTTATGGACCAGGGAACCAATGTAACGGACCATCTGGTGCGGGAACACATGCTGGCCAAACAGATTGAAGATGAGATAGCGAACTTGCCTGCAAGAATGCGTGAAGTATTTGAACTGAAGCGGAAGCACAACCTTTCTTACAAGGAAATCGCCACAATG
>Ga0307414_10000950_pt1 | contig 14802 bp, 14 predicted proteins | sample DK1Ometagenome_FD_203804 | JGI IMG/M metagenome (GOLD analysis project Ga0307414, IMG submission 203804) | Maize rhizosphere microbial communities from greenhouse at UC Davis, California, United States - DK15-O-3 | ecosystem: Host-associated > Plants > Roots > Rhizosphere > Soil | place: USA... | reverse complement strand
CTGCATCCGATGGATGAAATGACGGCGATGGAATTCCTGCTCGACAAGATGAAGAACACCAAGTCCAACGACGAGTTCTTCGGTTCGATGAAGCGCTGAGTCAGCCGGCCGAGACTCTCAAGCCCTCCTTCTTCTTGGAGGGCAAGGGACTCAGAGAGGGGGACGACAAGAGTCCCCCGACTCTGACCATCGAGGAGCTAGAAGCCCCCTAACCTTGAAGGCAGGGGCCAATGAGCAAAACGCGGCACTTACAATAGCTTGGGCATCCCCGGCATCTACGGATGAACGACCCCCAGCTCTCCAGGAACTCGTGGGCAACACCCACATCAGGAACGCGCTGGGCACCAGTGACTTAGACGAAGCTGCGCGACGCAAGTGGGCAGCACTGGCGCAGACGCGGGCACATCTGGATGCTCTCTCCCGTCACGGCACCGGCCTGCGGCACTCCCCCTCGCGCAGTTGCAACTATCTGCAATCCGCTGGCTTCGCTGTCCGTGCAATTAATTGCACATCCTAAGGGGCGCGACACCAGACTAGACGCACCGCTGGGGCAATGGCTCGAATGCATGGGCTGCCTCAAGACAACCACCCTCCAGGGTCAGCGGGCCTATAGCGAACTTCGCGCTATTCTATAGCGGGGGTCTGATCTTACCCACTGAAAACGAACGCAATGGGGCGGTTTCAGACGGCAGCCTTGAGCTGCCGCGCATGGGCATTTGGCGACTGATAGGCAAGCGTCGAGTGTAGTCGGGCGGATTGTAGAAACCGTGGACGCAGGCAGCAGCGGACTGTCTGGCCTGTTCCCGGCTCACGTATGGATCAGCAGTTCAGCCTTGAACCTGGCAAAAAAGCTCGTGGCCACTGCGTTGTCGCGGCAGTTGCCCGGGCGGCTCGTGCTTGGGACCACCCCGCAGGACTGCAGGAGCTGTCGATACAGGTAAGCATGGAAACCAGAGACCAAAACGCCGCCGCTTTTTTGAAGAATTAGCTACACTGCCAGCGCAGGGGAGTGACTTGAAACCCGCGCCCCTGAAAGGCTTCACTATTGCGAATCCTTTAATCGCGCCCGAGAGACACCCTAGTCATGCGCCTGCTGCATTACCTCGAAATCGAGAACTTCAAGCGCTTCGGCGAACAACAGCGGATCGAGCTTGATCACCCGACCGTCCTAATCGGTCCGAACAACTGCGGCAAGACGAGCGCCATCCAAGCCCTCGCGCTATGGTCGCAAGCCGTTAAGGCCTGGTACGACGCACGGAAGGACTCATCGGCCAGAGAGCGCACCGCCACATCTTTGAACCGCCTGAACATCGTCGCCGTGCCGGTGCAGCGCACCCGTTCATTCTGGCACAACACCAACGTGCGAAAGGGGAACAAAGACATCCCGCTCGTCATCACAGTGGCAGTGGAGTTCAAGGGCCAAGTGCGCCCCCTTGCCATGCGGTTTCGTAATCAGGGCGACGAGCTCGTCTACTGCTCGCCGGACCCGGCGGTGATAACAGACCTCGAACTGATCGCCCACGCGGCTTCGCTCCGCGTCGAATTGCTATACCCGATGTCCGGCCTCGACACAGAGGAGCCGATTCTCCAACCAGGCCGCATCGACGTGCTCCTGGGACAAGGTCGCACAGCCGACGTTCTCCGCAACCTGTGCCTATCGGTGTCGAGGTCGTCTCCCGACGACTGGAGTCGCATCGTGAGCCTAACGAAGCGCCTGTTTAATGTGATCCTGGAGGAGCCTCAGGAAACCGCGCGCGGCAGCATCTCGCTGCAGTATCGACAGCCAGGCGTGAAGGAAGCCTTGGATGTGTCCTCAGCGGGACGAGGCTTCCTTCAGATGCTGCTCGTGTTTGCCTACCTGTATTCGCACAAGGGCAGCATCCTGCTCGTTGACGAACCAGACGCCCACTTGGAGATCCTGCGGCAGAAGCAGGTCTACGTGTTGCTGCGCGACATCGCCCGCGAGAACAGCTCCCAGGTCGTAATCGTCACACATTCCGAGGTCATCCTTGATGAAGCCCTCGACAACAATTTGACACTTTTGCTTGAAGGGCGCGCCGACAACCTGGCCAAAAAGCATGACATCCGCAACAGCCTCAAGCATTTCGGGGCTGAGCACTATGTAAAGGCTCGGGAGCGCGGCTACGTCCTCTATGTCGAGGGCGGCACTGATGTAGACATGCTGCGCGCGCTAGCCCAGCGCCTGAATCATAGAGCTGCAGCCATCTGGGATGAGCGTATCAACTCCTTCTACGTCCAGAACAACTATCCGCTTCAGCATGCAGAAGCCGAGATTGAGCGAGTTGAGGGGGGATTTGGCGTAACGCCACGCGATCATTTCAACGGACTCCGCAACCTACTGCCCGGCCTGAAAGGACTTGCCGTCTTGGACAACGACAGCCAGAACCGCCAAGACCGCGATGAGGGCGCGCTGAAGCTGCGCTACTGGCGACGCTACGAGGCAGAGAATTACTTCATTTCTCCCGAGCTCCTGCGTGAGTATGCTATCAGCTGTTATCCAGCCGACGACCTGTTCCAGCATCAGGCACATACGGCCATTGATGAAGTCCTGGGAGAAGTAATCACTGAAAAGGTCTTCGACGGCAACGTTGATGACTACGGGCTATGGAAAGAGTCCCCGCCTGATGCCAGCCGCTTGGTTTGGGAAGCAAAGACCGAACGACGCAAGCTGAGCTCGATTGCAGAAGAGTTCTTCCGGCGCCTTGCACAAAAGCTTGGTGGCGGGATGCTGCTAACCAAAGGCGAACTTCATCAGCTCGTGGCAGGCGCAACCCTCACCGCCTCAGCGGAAGCTGAGGTCCGAGCAAAGCTGGATCTCCTCGCGGAGCTCTTCGCCCCCGCGCTGGAGCACGGCGAGCAGGTGGTTGAACCGGATGAGCTATCGCATGACCAAGTGACTAAATAAGCTCGGCCTGACTTTGGCAAGGCACACTTAGACCGGAAGAGAAGGAGACGCTCATGGGTCAACTTGTCATTTCAGAAGCCGTGATCACGGCTGTGTCTAGGCTCGTGGACGATGGACAGGTCCAAGTAAAGCGCGAGCCGACACACTCCACCATCGAATTCCATATCACCAAAGCCAAGTTGTCGGCGGGGGACCCCGCAAAGGCGGGCCCTATTGGCAAAGCCAAGCGGGTAAGGGGCGTTTAGCTGGGGAATGGAGAATGCTCCGCAGAACGCCAGCCAGTTCGCTGAAGCCCTGGTGGGTTTGATTAGGGGCTGTGGAGGCTTCAGAGCGGATTCTCCAAACTACGTGGGCCACGAGGCGATCCGTAATGCTATTGAGGCATTTCGGGGCGAAGGCTACGAGTTGAACTCCGCGGGAGAGCTGCGCCCCCTCCTGCTGGACTCGCTATCGGGAAAGGCGCTGACCGAAGCTCTTGGCGCATACGTCAGGCGCGCGCGAGCAGGCTCGTTCGATGCCGCATTGGTCACCGGAACTGGCAAGGACCTGCTAGAGGCGACTGCAAAGCACGTGTTGACCACCAAGTATGGCACGGAACCCACTATCAACAACTTCCCCACCCTCCTTGCACAGGCCTTCATAGCGGTCGGGCTGTGCTTGGACAAGTCCGTGGCGCGAGGGCCTCAAGATCGAGTGGACGCTGCACTGTACGAGCTCGCGTGCGGCGTCAACGCCCTCCGTAATGACCAGGGCACGGGGCACGGGCGCGCGTTCCCAGCGACCGTTAACGTGGACGAAGCGCGGGTCGCAGTCGAAAGCATGGCCGCGGTGGCGGATCGCTTGCTATCGACTCTCTGAGTGCGCGCGGGGCCGTTTTTGCAATCAACTGCAAATCCGACAGAACCCAAAGAATCCCGACATAGGCTGGCGATAGCCAGCGGAACCATCTCCGTCCTGGAGTCACGAATGAGAGAATTGACCCTAGGGGAAAGAGAGAAGATTTTGAACCCCTAGGCTTACCCCCGATCAGGCCAAGGACCTGTGTAGATCCTCGGAACCCAGGGCTTTTGCCGCATCCGATGGATGAAATGGCCGCGATGGAGTTCCTGCTCGACAAGATGAAGGACACCAAGTCCAACGACGAGTTCTTCGGTTCGATGAAGCGCTGATCCACGGCATAGATGGAACGAGAAGAGGCCCCGCGATGCGGGGCCTTTTCATTGGAACCAGCGCTCCCGTCCGTGGGCACCATGGAGCTATCGGCAGATCTGCCGCGGGTCCAACTCCAGATCACGACAGATGCGATCATGCGCCAGGTGCGCCGCCCGATGCCTGAGGCCAACGGCAGCCAGCCAGCCGGGAATGGAGGGCAAGAGCATCTCCCATACATCAGCCTGCAATCGCCCCCTCAATGCGATCAGCAGCTGGCGGGCCTCATCCTTCGCACCAGCGAAGTACGCCGCAAATGCAAATGTCTCCATGCAGATTCCGTGATAGCTGTCGCCATGAAGGGATGCAATGTCCCGCAGACGACACTCCAGGGTTTCAGCCGTGGCACCGGCCCATTTCAGTATTGCGCGGCGTAGCCACGCGGCGGTTTCCTCGTTTCCGAGATGGCGGGAGATTGCTCGCATCGTGCTGAAGCCGTCCGCCAAGGTCAGGGCGTCATCCAGCACCGCTTGTGCAGCCACGATGTGCGAGCAGCTGCCAGCGGGTGCGTTCTCAACCACCCAATCGGCAAATCGAAAGTGATCATCCGGCTCGCCTCCCCAGCGCTGCCATGTCCCTCTCGCATACTGCACAATCGATGGGCAATGGAACGGCTCGGCCGCCATCGCCGCATTGAGCCAGTCATCCCTGTTTCCGTCATCGGCGCCGACCACGACGTTACAGTGAATCAGGCCAGCCAGCGCCATTGCATTGCCAGGCTCCTGGGCCACGATGTCCGAAAGCTTCCGATATGCCTGCATCATGATCCCGGGGTATCCGCGTCGCCGCAACATCGGGATATCCGCTGCGTAGCTCTCACCACGAACTGCCCATGCCTTATTGATGTCCGCATATGCAGAAACCAGTAGAGGATGAGAGGACTGTGGCAACGCCTGCGTCCACGCCTTGATCCATCGACCAACCCGACGCTCCACCGACAAGCACCAGACAAGGTGCTCATGGGTTTCAGCCGGCACCCCCACCATCACGGCCTCGGCCGAAGCGTGGTCACCGGCATTCAGGTGCATGCGAACCCGCGAAAGATGGGAGTCGACAAAGTGACTTCGATGGGTTGCACAAGGAAGAACTCTCAAGCTCTGCAGCAGATATCGCATGAACGTGCATCCTCCAAACGCACCATGCTTTCAGTTGCCGGGGGCAGGTACCATGCGAATAGTTGTAGATTTCCTTGACCCGCCAACCAGACTGGCCTTCCGTCCACGCGTCCAGGCACCAAGCTCGCTGCGGCAGGTTTTTTTTGCCTGCAGAGCGACCCACTTCACTTTGCCGCCGCCGACTTTTGGCGATAATTCGCCCGATACCCTGCCCGGCCCTGCGGGCGTGGCCACCGATTCCCGCTGTCGCCCCTTCCGGAGAACCGGTCGGGTCCAGCCTCCTGCCGGATCCGTCGACGCATGCGAACGCTGTCCCCCCGCCTCAACTTGGGCAAGCTGATCCTTGCCCTGGCCCTGCTCAGCGCCGTCATCGCCCTGGCCAATACGCTGCTTGCCAGCTATCGCGTGCAGCGCGACCAGCTGGTGGGCAACACCCTGGAAGCCAACCGCGTGTACGCCACCAAGCTGGCCGAGACCACGCAGAACTTCCTGCTGGCCGCGCAGCAGCAGCTGGCCTATGCCGCCACCCGGCTTGGCGACAGCGACATGGATCCGGCCCAGGCGCAGGATGAGGCCCGTCGCCTGCAGCTGCAGTCCAGCAGCTTCAACTCCTCGCTGGTGGTGGCCAACGACGGGCGGGTGATCGCGACCTCGCCGCAGAGCCTGCAGCTGCAGGGCGAGATCCTGCGCAGCGCTGGCAACAAGGCAGCGTTGGAACGGCGCCAGCCGATGATCAGCGATCCCTACCAGTCGGCCACCGGCAAGCTGCTGATCTCGATCTCGCACCCGGTATTCGACCGCAGCGGCCAGTACCGGGGCTATGTGAGCGGCACCCTGTACCTGCGCCAGCGCAGTGCACTCAACACCCTGCTGGGTACGCACTACTACCGCGATGGTTCCTACCTGTACGTGGTGGACCGCCATGGCCGCCTGATCTATCACAACAACCCCAAGGAAGTGGGCACCTACGCGTTGAACAACCCGGCGGTGAAAGAAGTGATGCGCGGCCAGCGCGGTGCGCAGCAGGTGCGCAACAACCACCAGGTGGCGATGCTGGCCGGTTACGCGCCCGTGGCGGCAACCGGCTGGGGCATCGTCGCGCAGCGCCCGACCGAGGCGACGCTGCAGCCGCTGTCACGCCTGATGTCGGCGGTGATCTGGAATGCCATTCCGCTGGGCGTGCTGTCGCTGCTGATCACCTGGTGGTTCGCCCGCCGCATTTCGCTGCCGCTGTGGCAGCTGGCGCGCAACGTGCAGGACGGCGAAGACACCGGCAATGCGATCAGCCACGTCAATGGCATCCGCGCCTGGTACTTCGAAGTGGCGCAGCTGAAACAGGCCGTGCTGTACAGCTTCAATGCGCTGCAGGACCGGATCGGCACGCTCAACCGCGCCAGCCGTACCGATCCGCTGACCGGCCTGCTCAACCGTCGCGGGCTGCAGCAGGCGCTCGACGCGCTGCAGGCGCAGGGCCTGCCGTTTGCGATCCTGACGCTGGATATCGACCGCTTCAAGTCGATCAACGACAGCCACGGTCACGACGTCGGTGATGCGGCCATCGTGCATATCGCCGAACAGATGCGCCGCCATTCGCGCGAGACCGACGTGCTGTGCCGCGCCGGTGGCGAGGAGTTCCTGGTGCTGCTGCCGGGCGTTGGCATCGAAGCGGCCCGGCAGACCGGCGAGCGCCTGCGCCAGGCCATCGCCGACGAACCGTTTGCTCCGGTGGGCACCATCACCGTGTCACTGGGAGTGGCCCACTTCCCCAGTTTCCATACCGATCCGGAACAGGCACTGCGCTTGGCCGACAAGGCCCTGTACCTGGCCAAGGAACAGGGCCGCAACCGGGTGGTGGTATACCCGCACGCCGATTGAGCACATCGATTCGAGCGGGATGCGCCGGGGCAGGCCCGGCGCATCCCGCAATGACGCATCAGCCCAGCGGGGTCAGCAGGCGCGGGCCTTCCTGCGCACGACCGACCATGTACACACCGCCTTCGGGCAGCAGGTCGCTTCCGGCGGCCAGGGTTTCCTCGCCGGTCTTCCACGGCGCCTGCTGGCGCGGGCCGGGAATGTACGCGGTCCAGCGGCCGTAACGCTCACGCGAATCCTGGAAGGCGAAGCGCACCGGTACGCGCACGGTCCAGAAATCGCGATCCTTGTCCTCGCCGGTAGTGGGCGGGTTGAACGTCCAACGCTTGGCGCTATTGACGCTGGCCTTGGCCAGGATATCGCGCAGCTGGTTCATCGCGCGCGCGGTACCAATCACGGTCAGATTGGTCTGCTCGGCAATCACATCAGCCACCCTGCCATCGCGGCCGACCTTGACCATCAGCATGACCGTGCCCTCCCCCTGCATGGTCACCGCCTGCGGTGGGTAATCCGGTCCCCGCAGTGCATTGCTGGTCACCCTGTCGGTACCGACCTCACGCTCGCCATCCACCTTGCTGAAATTGGCATCGACCAGGCGGACCCGCATGGTGCCCTCGGCAGCATTGTCGGCCATCAGCCGCAGGCGCACCGCAGTGCGTGCCTGCACGGGCGCGCCATTGACCAGCACCGGGTCGAAACGCCAGCCCTGCACGGCCTTGCCCACGAAATCGGCGATACCCGCGTCGATCTTCTCGCGACGATCGAGCTGGAACCCTTCAACCTGGCCTTCGCGGCCAATGTCGATGACGCCGCTGAGGGTCATGCTGGCCTCGGCCTGCCTGCGTACCTCGCGCGCGGTCTGCGCATCGGCGGTATCGATCAGGGCGGCACCGCCCGACACCGCAAGGGCCAGTGCCAGGAAAAGAGAAGAACGCATCACAGCCACTCCTTGTGCATGAAGTTGATGAAGTCTGCCCCCCGGGCAGGGGCCGATGAAACGCGGGGGCGGTTGACCGGCATCATTGCTCGGCAAGCGGAGTCAACAGACGCAGCCCGCGGGTAGCGCTATCGACCATGTAGACGCCACCGGCCGGCAACAGATCGGTACCGACCTGCGCGGCATCGTCGGTGGTGCGCCACGGGGCCTGCTGGCGGGGGCCGGGAATGTAGGCCTGCCAGCGGCCGTAAGGAGTGGGGGGTTGCTTGCTGCCCTTGTCGCTCAGCGCGAAGGTGACCGGCACGCGCACGGTCCAGAACGCCAGGCCTTTGTCCCCGCCGGAGGTCGGCGGAGTGAACGTCCACTTGCGGGCCTCGCTGATGCTGGCCTTGGCCAGCATGTCACGCATCTTCTGCATAGCGTGCTCGGGTGCCACCACGCCCATGTTCACCTGTTCGGCGGTGACGTCGGCAACCGCACCATCACGCTCGACCTTGACCAGCAGCATCACCTCGCCCTGTGCGCCGACGCGGAATGCCGCCTCCGGATAGCGCGGAGGCTTCATCTGGCTTCCGGTCACCGCGTCGGTGGCCTTGTCGTCATACTCGCTGAAATCCACGCTGGTCATGCGCACTTCCGTGCTGCCATCGGCGCCGGGCCTGCCCAGCAGACGTACGCGCAACGGTGCATGTTTCGCCACGGGCTTTCCGTCCACCAGGGTAGGTTCAAACTGCCACCTGCGGATCGTGCCATCCACGAACGCGGCGATGGCCGGTGCGATCGACGCCTGCTGGTCCAGCACAAGGCCACTGACCGCGCCATCTGCAGCGACATCGATGTTGCCGGTCAAGACCATGCTGGCTTCGGCGGTGGCACGCACCGCGCGTGTGCTCTGCGCTGCCGCATCGGTGCTGAGCAGGGCGCCAGCCGAGCCGATCGCAAGCGCGGAGGCGAGAAACAGGGGAGAACGCATCATTGCCGATCCTTGGTGATGAAAGTGCCGAGATTACCCGAGTTCCTCGCAGTCGGCGCGGCCAATCACGCCAACCGCTGCGCAGCCGAATACGGTGGCGTGTCCGGATAATCGCCCGCCGCAAAGCGCGCCTGCAGCCCCTGCCACCAGGCGGGATCGAACAGATGGCGATAGTGCTCGCGCACCGCTGCCAGTTCCTGCGCCGGCAAGCCCATGAACGGCCCGAACCGCTCGGGGAAAACATCGCGCGGACCGACATGGAACCAGGGCTCATCGGCCATCGCTTCTTCCGGAGAGCCTGGCTTGGGCCAGGCCCGGAATACGCAGTCGCTGACCAGGCACAACTCGTCGTAGTCGTAGAACACGGCACGGCCGTGGCGCGACACGCCGAAGTTCTTCGGCAGCATGTCACCGGGGAAGATGTTGTTGCGCGCCATGTCGGTGATCGCCTGCGCGTAGTCGAGTACCGCTGCGCGCACGGCCTCGCCAGCCTGTTCGCGCAGATAGAGATTCAATGGCCGGAAGCGACGCTGCACGTAGCACAACGCGATCTCCACCTCGTCGCCATCCACGCGCACGCTCTGCGCGCACTGCTGCAGCAGCTCCTCCAGCAGCGCCGGGGCGAAGCGTTCGCGCGGGAAACGCAGGTGCCGGTAGGGTTGTGCATCAAGCAGGCGACCGACGCGGTCTAGGTTGAACACCAGGGCGTACTTTTCCTCCACCTGCTGCCGCGACATCGTCTTGGGCCAAGCGAAACGATCGCGGATCAGCTTGAACACCAGCGGGTAACTGGGCAGGGTGAACACCGCCATGACCATGCCCGGCGTGCCTTCGGCATGCGCCAGACGCTCGTTCGGGTGTTCATTGAAGTGGCGGAAGAACGTCCGGTAGCGCTCGGTCTTGCCCTGTTTGGCGCGTCCGAGCACGGTATAGATCTCGTCGATCGGCTTGCCCGGCAGCAGGCTGCGCAGGAACACCACCGCATCGCCAACCGTACCCAGGTCAGCCTGGAAATAGCTGCGCGACACGCCGAACAGATGGGCCACATCGCGACGCCGGGTCAGCACGGCATCGGCGCGCAGGCCCTGGTCGTCGTTGACCAGCGCGATCACGCACGGCGAGAAACGGTGTTCACCGAACACGCGCCCGACCAGATAGGCGCGACGCTCGCGGTAGAACACGGTATCTAGCAGTTCGATGCTGCGTACCGGCGTGTCGCCCCAGTGCGCCAGATCGTCCTGCAGGCGCACGGCGATGGCGGCGGCACAGCGCAACTGGTGCGCATACGGAACATCGAAGCGGTAGTCGGCCAGCACCCGTTGCAGTGCCTCTACCGGCCGCGTCGGCGAGACCGCGTAGGTGTGGCGCGCCACCGGATGGGTGATCGCATCGGAGGGCTCGACATCGAAGGCGATGAACTCCACTTCCGGGTCCACACCGCGGATGGCGAACAGCCGTCGCGACAACGTGTTGTAGAAGGTCTTGTAGAGCTCGGCGTCGATCAGGCCCTGCAGCAGGGCACTGAAGTGCGCGTGCACCTGCAGCCACAGCGCGCGTTCGCTGATGGCGTCACCGGCCAGCCGCCGCAGCGCATCCATCTGCTCGGCGATGCACTGGTCGTACAGGGCGATGCGCTCCACCGCATCGTGGCGCGCCGCCGCCCAGTCGCGCTGCTGGAAACGCACCCGGGCACGCGCCGTGATCGCGGCAAAGCGGGCGTGATACTGCTCGAAACCATCGCGGATGGCCTCGGCGATGCGCGGTGCCAGTTCGGTTGCAGTGACAGGATCGGACATGCACGACGTATCCGGGGAAACCGACCTCACCATACGCTGGCGTGGGGTAGCTTGTGTAGAGCCGAGCCACGCTCGGCTGCTGCTGCCTCAGAGAACCAGACAAACGCAACCATTCCTACAGACCCCGGGCGACTGCATTGCCTACTCTTTCAGGCCCATAACGGCATGAGGTGACGCATGCAGCAAATGACCCTGATCCCACGCATGGAGGAAGGCAACGTAATCCCGCAACGGGTACGCGACGGCTACATCAGCGCGACGGCGCTCTGCCAGTCAGTGGGCAAGCGCTGGTCGGACTATCGGTCGCTGAAATCCACCGGTGAGTTCATCGAGGAGCTGACCCTGCAGACCGGCCTCCCGGAGGACCAGCTCATCCATGTGGTGTCCGGGGGCAATGCGGCGATGCAGGGCACCTGGATCCACCCTTACCTGGCCATCAATCTCGGCCAATGGTTGTCACGCAAATTCGCGGTGAAGGTGTCGCAATGGGTGGTGGAATGGCAGCAGGGCCGGGCGAACGCCGTCATGCCCGCCCACATCGAGCGCTACATGCAGAACCGCTCGAAAGTGCCCTACACGCATTTCTCGATGTTGAACGAGCTGACCCTGAACCTGATCGCGCCACTGGAGCAGGCGGGCTATACGCTGCCGCAGGAGCTGGTGCCGGACATCTCCGAGGGCCGGCTGTTCTGCAAGTGGCTGCGCGATCACAAGGGCATCGATCCCAACACCTTCGACACCTATGAGCACAGCTATCCAGACGGCCGCAACGTGCAGGCAAAGCTCTATCCGAACGAGCTCTACGAAGACTTTCGCCGGCACTTCAACGAGACCTGGCTCCCACTGCATGCGCCCAGATACTTTGCTGCGCGCGACAGGCAGGCGCTGACCTTCGTACGCACGCTTCTGCTGCCTTCGACATGACATCACAGCGGACCGATCCCTGGGCTGCCATGCAGCACCAGGGATCGGTCCCACCGAGCCGGCTCAGATCGCCAGTTCGGCCTCCACGTCCTGCACCTTGCGCCGCGCCAGGGCGAGGTTGGACTTGGTCCGGTCCAGCACGATGTAGAAGAACAGGCCCTTCTTCTTCGCCACCGGGCGCATGATGTGATACGCCTTGCCGAGCGAGATCAGGATGTCCTCGATGCCATCGTTGAGGTTGAGCGAGGCGGCGGTTTTCATCTTCGCGCGGATCACTTCGGTGTTGCCGGCCGCCGCCACTTCCATGTCCATGCCCGAACCGGCCTCGCCCAGCAGCATGCCGCTTTCGTAGTCGACCAGCGCCACGGCCTGCGCGCCATCGATACCCATCAGTGCAGTCAACGAATCATTCAATCCAGCCACGTTGCACCCCTCTCAATGTTGGTTCGAGCCCCTCGTTCCCCTGCGGCCGGGCTCACGATCCGCTGAGTTCGACCAGGATCGCCTGGCCACATTCCCTGCTCTGCCACAGCACCTGGCCGATCACGCTGCGCTGGTCGCAGGCCGCCATCAGCAGCAGCGGCGCTCGCCCCTCGGCCTGGATGGCCAGCATCAGTACCTTGCCGCCGGCGGCCTCCAGCATCAGTGTCTGCAGATCGCCCAGTGCCAGTTCGCGTCCCACTGCTGCGGCCAGGGCCAGCATCGCGCTGGTCATCGCCGCCAGGCGTTCGCCGCGCCCCTCCGCACCAGCACTGACCAGGGCAAAGCCATCGACGCTGGCCAGCACCACGGTCCGCACCCCTTCCACCCGCTGCTGCAGGTCCTGCAGCAGCGGCTGCAGGCGCTCGCGCTGCTGCGCGTCCGGCAACGGCGCGCCTTGTCCATCAGCCATGTGCGGCCACCAGTGCATGCGCTTCCATTTCGCTCATCAGTACGTCCATCAGCAGCAGTCCTTGTTCACGATCACGGGCATCCACCGCCAGCAACGGCAGCGGCTGGCCATCGAGCCGGGCGCGCTCGGTCCAGTCATCCAGTGCCGCTGCCGGCACCTGGTCAAGATGGGTCACCGCCACCACCAGGGCCAATGCCGGACCGAACGGGCGCAGCACCTGCAGGTAGGCGTCCAGCTCGGCGGCCACCCCGGCACGGCGCGCGTCCAGCAGCAACACCGCACCGCGCGCACCCTGCAGCAGGATCGGCCACAGGAAATCAAAGCGCTGCTGGCCAGGCGTGCCATACAGGCGCAGCCTCTCGCCGTTGGGCAGATCGATATCGGCGTAGTCCAGCGCCACCGTGGTCGAAGCCTTGTCGGCACCCGCGCGGTCGCTGTTGGCTACGTCGGTGTCGACCACCGCACCGGCGGCGATGCTGCGTACCAATGTCGACTTGCCGCTGCCCATGCCACCGAGCACCACCACCTTGTGCTCACGCATCGCGGTCACTCCCGCGCAGCGTGCGCCACAGGCGTGCGAGCAGGCCGTTGTCGGCATTGCTGGCACGCGCACCCGCCAGCGGTACTGCAGGTGCGACCTGCAGCTGCGCATAGCCGCACAGGTAGGCGGCGTGGATGAAATCGCGCACCGCGGCGGCGGGAAGATCCAGCAGCATCGCGCATTCGTCCACCGTGCAGGCACGCTTGAGCAGCAGCGAACATAGACGGAAGCCATCGTGATCGTGGCCGAGCACGCGGAAGTCCGGCCAGCGCAGCAGCTTCACCGACGCCCCGCGCAGGCGCTCATCCAACGTCTGCCAGTGACGGCTGCGCTGCGCCCATTGCCACAGCAACGGACGCAACGGCAGTCGCGTGCGGTCACCCGCCAGTGCCTGCAGCTGCGCTGGCAGCAGCGCATCCAGATAAAGATGCTCGAAGCCCTGCGCCAGCCGCTCCACAAGCACCGTAGCCGGCTCGTGCAGCAGCACCGCCTGGTCCTGTTCCAGATCCAGCAGCAGCAGCGGTTCTCCACCCTCGCCCAGCAGCGCCTGGCCCTGCCGCGATGGCAGCCGCTCGCGCAGCAGGCGGGTGATCGCATGCGCGCCGTCAGCCAAGCGGATCGGTGTTGCATCGGTGCCGGTCTGCATGCCGCGCAGCGCCCGTCCTATCGCGCCATCATCCAGTACGTCCTGGCCGCCATCGCCTTCGCGCAACTGGCCGCCGAGGTCCTCGATCCAGCAGTGCAGGCGCGGGCGCTGCTGGCGCATGCGCAGTGCCGCGTTGCGCAGCGCTGGCGTATCGCGGATCACCAGCAGATCGCAGTCGTCCAGGTCCTGGCTGCGGCGGATCTGCCCGTCCGGCAGCGCCGAGGCCAGCCGCAGCCTCTGCAGCAGGGCCTGTTCGCCCTGGATGTCGGTTCCCACTACGAGCACGCGTGCCATCCGTGTTCCCCGTGCGACCACCTCCCCGGCGGTCTCGCATCGCCAAGGCTAGGCCATGGCTTGCCGCCATCGTCGTGATCGACTGCTCATATTGGTGGCAGTGGTGAACATGCATGCGTCCGTTCTGCGACGGCCATCGCGGGCAAGTTTCATGCCGTGTTGACGGCGTTCCGACAGATGACGGATTTCACGGTTCCGGGCCCGAGTACATCCACGCCATGGGTGGGGTCAGATCCCTCTGCGGTACAGAGGAATCTGATCCCAGGCCCGCAAAAAAGAAACCCGCGCCGAGGCGCGGGTTTCTTTCCAGGTCTCAACCGGGCGGCGATGAATCAGCCGCGCAGCTGCTCCAGCGCGGCATTGAAGGTCGCGCTCGGACGCATCGCGGCAGCGGCCTTGGCCACGTCCGGACGGTAGTAGCCGCCGATGTCCACGGCCTTGCCCTGCACCGCGATCAGCTCGTCAACGATCTTCTGCTCGTTGTCGGCCAGCGCCTTGGCCAGCGGAGCGAAGCGTGCCTGCAGTGCGGCATCTTCGTTCTGCGCTGCCAGGGCCTGCGCCCAGTACAGGGCGATGTAGAAGTGGCTGCCACGGTTGTCGATGCCACCGAGCTTGCGCGACGGCGACTTGTCGTTGTCCAGGAACTGGCCGTTGGCCTCGTCCAGTGCCTTGGCCAG
>Ga0307414_10000949_pt1 | contig 14803 bp, 12 predicted proteins | sample DK1Ometagenome_FD_203804 | JGI IMG/M metagenome (GOLD analysis project Ga0307414, IMG submission 203804) | Maize rhizosphere microbial communities from greenhouse at UC Davis, California, United States - DK15-O-3 | ecosystem: Host-associated > Plants > Roots > Rhizosphere > Soil | place: USA... | reverse complement strand
AAACGCCACCACACCGAAGCCGAGCGCCTCCAGCTCCTTGTCCAGGCCGGCCGCGGCCAGATACAGGGCCACGGCCTTGGAACCCGGCGCCAGGGACGACTTGACCCAGGGCTTGCGGATCAGCCCCAACCGGTTGGCATTGCGCGCCAGCAGGCCGGCGGCAATGACGTTGCGCGGGTTGCTGGTGTTGGTGCAACTGGTGATGGCGGCGATGATCACCGCGCCGTCCGGCATCTGCCCGGGCACGTCGTCCCACGGGCTGGCAATGCCCCTGGCAGCCAGTTCAGAGGTGGCCACACGCGCATGCGGGTTGCTTGGCCCGGCCATGTTGCGCACCACGCTCGACAGGTCGAAACGCAGCACGCGCTCGTAGTCGGCGCTCTTCAGGCTATCGGCCCACAGCCCGGTATGCCGGGCATAGGTCTCAACCAGTTGCACCTGCTGGTCTTCACGGCCGGTCAGTTTCAGGTAGTCGATGGTCTGCTGGTCGATGAAGAACATCGCAGCGGTGGCACCATACTCCGGCGCCATGTTGGAAACGGTGGCGCGGTCCCCCAGGGTCAGCGCTGCCGCGCCCTCACCGAAGAACTCCAGGTAGGCCCCGACCACCTTCTGCTGGCGCAGGAACTCGGTCAGCGCCAGCACCATGTCGGTGGCGGTAATGCCCGGTTGCAGCTTGCCGCCCAGCTCGACCCCGATGATGTCCGGCAGGCGCATCCAGGAGGCGCGGCCGAGCATGACGTTTTCCGCCTCCAGGCCGCCCACGCCCACGGCGATGACACCCAGGGCATCGACATGTGGCGTATGGCTGTCGGTACCGACGCAGGTGTCCGGGAAGGCGACGCCATCGCGCACCTGCACCACCGGCGACATCTTCTCCAGGTTGATCTGGTGCATGATGCCGTTGCCCGGCGGAATCACTTCCATGTTCTGGAAGGCCAGCTTGGTCCAGTCGATGAAGTGAAAACGGTCTTCGTTGCGACGGTCTTCGATGGCGCGGTTCTTCTCGAACGCCTGGGGGTCATAGCCACCGCACTCCACCGCCAGTGAATGGTCGACGATCAATTGCACCGGCACCACCGGGTTGACCTTGGCCGGGTCGCCGCCCTGCTCGGCGATGGCATCGCGCAGGCCGGCCAGGTCGACCAGGGCGGTCTGTCCGAGAATGTCATGACAGACCACCCGAGCCGGGAACCAGGGGAAATCCAGGTCACGCTTGCGTTCGATCAGTTGCCTGAGCGAATCCGCCAGGGTTGCCGGGTCACAACGGCGTACCAGGTTTTCCGCCAGCACGCGCGAGGTATAGGGCAGCCTGTCGTAGGCGCCGGGGGCCAGTGCCTCGACGGCGGCACGCGTGTCGAAATAGTCCAGCGCGGTGCCGGGCAGGGCTTTACGGTATTGGCTGTTCATCTTATTGGCGGTCCTTGAGCGGCACGAATGCCAGGTCTTCCGGCCCGACGTAGTTGGCGCTCGGGCGGATGATCTTGCCGTCGATACGCTGCTCGATGACATGGCTGGACCAACCCGAGGTGCGCGCGATGACGAACAGCGGCGTGAACATGGCGGTGGGCACGCCCATCATGTGGTAGCTCACGGCACTGAACCAATCGAGGTTGGGGAACATCTTCTTGATGTCCCACATCACGCTTTCCAGGCGCTCGGCAATGTCATACATCTTCATGCTGCCCTGCTCGCGGGACAGCTCGCGGGCAACCTCCTTGATCACGTCGTTGCGCGGGTCGGCCACGGTGTAGACCGGGTGGCCGAAACCGATCACCACTTCCTTGTTCGCCACACGGGCACGAATGTCGGCCTCGGCCTCATCCGGGTTGTCGTAGCGTTTCTGGATCTCGAACGCCACCTCGTTGGCCCCGCCATGCTTCGGACCACGCAACGCGCCGATACCGCCGGCAATGGCGGAGAACATGTCGGAACCGGTGCCAGCAATGACCCGGGAGGTGAACGTGGAGGCGTTGAACTCATGCTCGGCATAGAGGATCAGGCTGGTGTGCATGGCGCGCACCCAGGATTCGCGGGGCGTTTCGCCGTGCAGCAAGTGGAGGAAGTGACCACCGATGGAGTCGTCGTCGGTTTCCACCTCGATGCGCTTGCCGTTGTGGCTGAAGTGGTACCAGTACAGGAGCATGGAGCCCAGCGAGGCCATCAGCTTGTCGGCGATATCCCGGGCGCCGGGGTGGTTATGGTCGTCCTTTTCAGGCGCCAGGCAACCGAGCACGGACACCCCGGTGCGCATCACATCCATCGGATGGGCCGACGGCGGCAACTGTTCCAGGGCGCCCTTGAGGGCTGCCGGCAGGCCACGCAGGGCCTTGAGCTTGGCCTTGTAACCCGCCAGTTCGGCGATGTTGGGCAGCTTGCCGTGCACCAGCAGGTGAGCGATCTCCTCGAACTCACAGGTGGTGGCGACATCGAGGATGTCATAGCCGCGGTAATGCAGGTCGTTGCCGCTGCGGCCCACGGTGCACAAGGCGGTGTTACCGGCAGCGGTGCCACTCAGGGCAACGGATTTCTTCGGCTTGAAGCCTGGGGTAGCGGTATCCGGGGTCACGCTCATCGCTTGTCTCTCCTCATCCGATCCGGGCGGGTGTTTCTTGTTTTATGCGCCGGTCCGTTAGACCGTGCGGGGTTATTTTTTCGCGGCGAACAACGCATCGAGGCTTTGCTCGAAGGCGTGGTAATTAATGCGCTCGTACAACTCCATGCGCGTCTGCATGGTGTCGATCACGTTCTTCTGTGTCCCGTCGCGGCGCACCGCCATGTAGACGTTCTCGGCGGCCTTGTTCATCGCCCGGAACGCCGACAGCGGGTACAACACCAGGGACACATCGACCGAGGCCAGTTCCTCGGTGGTGTACAGCGGCGTGGCGCCGAATTCGGTGATGTTGGCCAGGATCGGCGCCTTGACCCGGTCGGCGAAGGTCTTGTACATCGCCAGTTCAGTGATGGCTTCCGGGAAAATCATGTCGGCACCGGCCTCGATGCAGGCAGCGGCGCGATCCAGGGCGGCGTTGAGCCCCTCCACGGCCAGGGCATCGGTGCGCGCCATGATCACGAAGCTGTCATCGGTGCGCGCATCCACGGCAGCCTTGATGCGGTCGACCATTTCCTGCTGCGAGACGATTTCCTTGTTTGGTCGGTGGCCGCAGCGCTTGGCACCCACCTGGTCCTCGATATGGATGGCGGCGGCACCGAACTTGATCATCGACTTGACCGTGCGCGCGACATTGAACGCCGAGGCGCCAAAGCCGGTGTCGACATCCACCAGCAGCGGCAGATCACAGACGTCGGTGATGCGGCGCACGTCGGTGAGCACATCGTCCAGGCCGGTAATGCCCAGGTCCGGCAGACCGAGCGAGCCGGCGGCCACCCCGCCGCCCGACAGATAGATGGCCTTGAAACCCGCGCGCTTGGCCAACAGGGCGTGGTTGGCATTGATCGCACCGATCACCTGCAGGGGGTGCTCGGCAGCGACCGCCTCGCGAAAACGCTGGCCGGGGCTGCTTGGCTTGGAAAGCTGACTCATGACTCACCTCGTGCGGATTGATAATGACGCTCGATATTGCGTTTGGACGCACCGATATGGCGGCGCATCAGTAACTCGGCCAGCTCACCGTCGCGCTCGGCAATGGCATCCAGGATGCGATGGTGCTCGGCGAAGGCCTGGCGCGGACGGTTCGGCATGGCGGAGAACTGCAGGCGATACATGCGCACCAGTTGATACAGCTCGCCGCAGAGCATTTGCACCAGGGTGCGGTTGCCGCTGCCCTGGATGATCCGGTAGTGGAAGTCGAAATCGCCCTCCTGCTGGTAGTAACCGACCCCGGCCTGGAACGCGGCGTCGCGCTCGTGCAGGTCGAGGACCCGGCGAAGGTCGTCGATTTCCTCCTGGGTCATGCGTTGCGCCGCCAGGCGACAGGCCATGCCTTCGAGGGATTCGCGTATTTCGTAGAGTTCGATCAGCTCGGCATGGCTCAGCGAGACCACGCGCGCGCCCACATGGGGTATGCGCACCAACAGGCGCTGCCCCTCCAGGCGGTGGATAGCCTCACGCAGCGGGCCACGGCTGATGCCATAGGTACGCGCCAGCTCCGGCTCGGATATCTTGCTACCCGGGGCGATCTCGCCCTTGACGATGGCCGACTGGATGCGCCGGAAAACATGCTCGGAGAGGGTTTCCGACTCATCTTGAAGTACAGCGGACGTTTCAAGCACATCCAGCATATTGTCAACACCGAAGCAGATATTTGCTTAAAAATTACCCTCTACACCCACCAATGTCAAAGCGATTGTCAACACTGTCGACAATCTCAACGATCCCGCCGTTTTCTGACGCTTTCGTTGAGCCGACCTGCGCAAACCCTCATAAGCGTCTGTCGCAGCAGCAAAAACCCCATGGTAGAATGCCGCCCGTTTACGCCTGGCAAACCTGCTCGGCAGGCCTGCTAGACTCCATGCCAGCTGCCCGGGGCCCTGAGCGCCATCCCACCGGGCTCCCCCGATCCAATGATTGCGATGCATCCAACAGGACTTATGAGACTCAAGCCCTTCGCCCTGCTCTATTGCCTACTTTTGCTGCCCGGTGTGAGTCTCGCCGCAGACAAGACCATTTATGGTCTCAACGAATATGTGCGACTGAACAACCTCGACCTGGTGGTTGCGGCAAAACTCGATACCGGGGCCAAGACCGCCTCGCTCAGCGCACGCGACATCAAGCGCTTCAAGCGTGACGGTGAAACCTGGGTGCGCTTCTACCTGGCCATCGATGACGCGCATGCCAACCCCATCGAGCGCCCCCTGGCCCGCATCAGCAAGATCAAACGCCGCGCCGGCGACTACGATCCCGATGAAGAAAAGACCTATACCGCCCGCCCCGTCATTGAGATGCGTGTCTGCATGGGCGGAGCCTTGCGCACGATAGAAGTGAACCTGACCGACCGAAGCGCCTTCCAATACCCGCTGTTGATTGGCTCCGAAGCCCTCAAACGCTTCGGCGCGCTGGTCGACCCAAGCCTTAAATACGCAGCAGGGAAACCTGGCTGTGCCACTGACGCAAACCCTGGCGAGTAATTCCCATGCGCTCTCTGAACCTGCATCTGAAAGTCCTGATCACGCTCCTGGTGGGCCTGGGCATTCTGATTACGGCTTACCAAATCTTCATTCTCGGCATCCCGGTGACCCAGGATGAAACCGACGACCTGTGGAACATCGATGCCAGAGTCGAGTTCCAGGCCAACCCCCGTGAGCCAGTCAAGCTGCAGATGTTCGTGCCGCCACTGAACCAGGATTACGTCAGCCTCAACGAGAGCTTCATCTCGAACAACTACGGCGTGAGCATCAACCGCGCCGACGGCAACCGCCGGGTGACCTGGTCCGCGCGCCGCGCCAGCGGCAAGCAGACCCTGTACTACCGCCTGGTGCTTACCAAGCGCTACAGCGGCGAACAGACCACCACCAAGGGGCCGATCTTCCGTGACAGCATCCCGGTCGAAGGCCCGGAGAAGATTGCCGCCGAGGCCTTGCTGGCCCCCATCCGCCAGCACTCGGCGGATGTCGAGACCTTCATCAGCGAGACCATCAAGCGCGTCAACAACGCCAACGACGACAACGTCAAGTTGTTGCTGGGCAGCGACGCCTCCACGCCGAACAAGGCCAAGGCCATCGAGCTGCTGCTGTCCATCGCCCATGTGCCGATGGAGCGCGTGCACACCATTCGCCTGGCCGCTGAAATCCAGCAAAACCCGGAGCTCTGGCTGCGCAGTTTCAACGGTGAGAAATGGCTGTACTTCAATCCGGAAACCGGCGAGCAGGGCATGCCGGCTGACCGCCTGGTCTGGTGGATCGGCGACGAAGGGCTGGTCAGCCTGGAAGGCGGCAAGCAGGCGCAAGTCAGCTTCAGCCTGAACAACAGCGAGATGAACGCCATTCGCCTGGCCAAGCTGACCGACGAGAACACCGACGCCGACTTCGTCGAATACTCGCTGTACGGTCTGCCGTTGCAGACCCAGCAGACCTTCATGATCATGGTGATGATCCCCATCGGCGTGCTGGTCATCCTGATCCTGCGCAACCTGGGCGGTCTGCAGACACTGGGTACCTTTACCCCGGTCCTGATCGCCCTGGCCTTCCGCGAAACGCAACTGGGCTTCGGCATCGTGCTGTTTACGGTGATCACGACACTGGGCCTGTCACTGCGCTCCTACCTGGAGCACCTCAAGCTGCAGATGCTGCCGCGACTGTCGGTGGTACTGACCTTCGTGGTGGTGCTGATTGCCGCCATCAGCCTGTTCAGCCACAAGCTCGGCCTTGAACGAGGCCTGTCGGTCGCCCTGTTCCCGATGGTGATCCTGACCATGACCATCGAACGCCTGTCGATCACCTGGGAAGAGCGCGGCGGCAGCCATGCCTTCAAGGTCGCCATCGGCACGCTGCTGGCCGCGACCCTGGCGCACCTGCTGATGAGCGTGCCGGAACTGATCTACTTCGTGTTCACCTTCCCGGCGATACTGATGATTCTGGTGGGCTTCATGCTGGCGATGGGTCGCTACCGCGGCTACCGCCTGACCGAGCTGTTTCGTTTCAAAGCCTTCCTGAAGGATTGAGCCATGATCGGTCTGTGGAAGACATGGAAGGCCCTCGAAGCCAAAGGCATCATGGGCATCAACCGACGCAATGCGGACTATGTGCTGAAGTACAACAAACGGCACCTCTACCCTATCGTCGATGACAAGATCATCACCAAAGAGCGCGCCATCGAAGCCGGTATCCACGTACCGGAAATGTATGGCGTGATTTCCACCGAGAAGGAAATCGACAAGCTCGACGAGATCATCGGCGGGCGTACCGACTTCGTCGTCAAGCCGGCGCAGGGTGCTGGCGGCGATGGCATCCTGGTGGTGGCCGATCGCTTCGAGGAGCGCTACAAGACTGTCTCCGGCAAGATCATCAGCCACGAAGAAATCGAGCAGCAGATTTCCAATATCCTCTCGGGCCTGTACTCACTGGGTGGCCACCGTGACCGCGCGCTGATCGAATACCGCGTGACGCCCGACCAGATCTTCAAGAGCATCAGCTATGAAGGGGTCCCGGACATTCGCATCATCGTGCTGATGGGCTACCCGGTGATGGCCATGTTGCGCTTGCCGACCCGCCAGTCCAACGGCAAGGCCAACCTGCACCAGGGCGCAATTGGTGTGGGCGTGGACCTGGCGACGGGTGTGACGCTACGCGGCACCTGGCTGAACAACAAGATCAGCAAGCACCCGGATACCACCAATGCGGTCGACGGTGTGCAGTTGCCGAACTGGAACGGTTTCATGGAACTGGCTGCCGGTTGCTACGAGCTGTGCGGGCTTGGCTATATCGGTGTCGACATGGTGCTCGACCAGGAAAAGGGCCCATTGATCCTCGAGCTCAACGCCCGCCCTGGCCTGAACATCCAGATCGCCAACGACTGTGGCCTCACCCACCGTGCCCACGCCGTGGAAGCCCGCCTGGCCGAACTGAGCGCCAAGGGCATTCAGGAAACGCCGGAAGAACGCATGCGCTTCTCCCAGGAGTTGTTCGGGCATATTCCCGTCGCACCGATCTGAGTAGAACCACCCAGAAGCCCGGCCATGTTGCCGGGCTTTTTTATGGCTGCTGTCCCGCTAACGTACTGCACGCGACTGTCGCGGGATGACAGGCAGCGGCCCGCCCTCCATCTTCGCGGGCTGGGCTGAGCCCACGAAACCCAGCGCGGCAACGCCAGACTGGCTCAGGTGCGCCATGACCAGGCCTCGCCATGGCGGCGTGCACCCGCTCAACGCACGATAGCCAGCTCGAACTCACCTTCATCGCCATGGGCATGGGTCTGCATGCCCGCTTCGTTGACGGCCAGGGCCTGCAAGGGGCGCTTGAAGGGCTTGTTGTCCAGGGTTTGCATGCCGCGATCCTCTTCGGTGGTCAGCAGCAGCACGTAGCGCTCTCCGGCCGCAGCCTTGACCGGCACCACCCCTTCGATAAAGGCATAGCGGTACCAGGTCTCGGCGTGTAGCTGGTAGACCGCGTCGCTGACCAGGCGCGTGGGTCGCCGCGCCTCATCCAGGAACAACAGCGAGGGGTAGACCACCTGCTTGTTGGCGAAGCTGCGCACGCGCAGCCCGTAGGTGTGCCGCGAACGCGGCAGTTTGAGCGCGGCGTAGTAACTGCGCCCCATGGGAAAATCGAAACGCGGTGAAAAACGGGTCAACGCCTCATAGCGCGGCTCGTCGACTGTCAGCTCGGTAAAGGCCTCATCCGGCAACTGTCCGCAGCAGTGCGCCGTCAACGCCTGGTAGCGGCCCGCATCGCGCGCCTCGCTCCCGACCAGCAAGGCTTGCATCGCCGCTGTTGGCTGGCCATCCAACCCTGGCAACGCCGCAGCCGGCTTGTCGAAAACCACCTGCCGCCCCTCACTGAAACGCGTGGGCGAGACACTGGGCGGCGCCGCGCCCGCTGATGCCGAAGGCAGGCGCGAATTGCGCATGTGCCCCTGTTCGTCGACCCAGGTGAAATACTGGCCGTCCTGATCGGCGCGCGAATAACCTCGCCCTTCCAGCACATCGGAATCGATGTAATCGCTCGAACGCTCGCCAGTGGCCAGCAGCACCTGGTTACCGCCACCGCCGGCCTGGGTTCCGGCATAAAAACTGTTCTGCAGGTTGCCATTGGCATCGACCCAGGTGAAATAGCGCCGCTTGCTCTCGCCGTCGTGTTGCGCGCCGGACCAGCGCGCCGTCGTGGTCCCGTGCATCCGCGCCTGGTCGCTCAGGGCGATGCGCCGCGCGGCCTGTCGTTGCTGCTCGCTGTAGCGATCACCGACGAAGGTGTTGTGCACCCTGCCCTGTTCGTCCACCCAGGTCAGGTAGCGGCCGCTGGCGTTCACCTGCGTCACCAGGCAGGCCAGGCCGAGCATCATGAGTATCGAATGAGGTATCACTGGGCGGCTCCTGCACTCAAAAGGTGGTGCGATAGGTCAGCGCGAAGACATAGGCTTTTACCCGGGTCTCGATATCCAGGTCGGCGTAGGGGTTGTAGACCATGCTGTCGATGCTCGAGCAGTTGACGTTGCAGCTGGAGCGCGCCGGGATGTCCTGCTTGCTGACCAGGTAATTGAAGCCGATGTCGATCACCGTGTCCTTGTCCCACTGGTAGCCCGCCCCCAGCCCATACAGTTTGGCGTCGCCAAGTGGCGCCAGGACGTCGGCCTTGTCGCCGGGCACGGCAGAGGGGCGTGGCTCGAAGCCGGCACGCAGGCGCAGGCGATCATTGACCTGGTATTCGACGCCAATCGCCCAGCTCCATACCGACTCGTAACTGCGGTCAAGGATGATGCTGGTCGAGGTGGCATTCTCCGGTGAAAAGATGCTGGCGATGGTCAGTACGTCCAACTGCCGGTCGAATTGCAGCTCGAACTCGTCCCAGGCCGCATAGTCGGTCCATTTCAGGTCGAAATTGATCTGCCATCGCGGGTGCGGCTTGAACGTGATGCCCGTGGCGAAGTGCGCAGGGTAGGTCATGTCCAGCGACACGTTGCCCTGCTCCTTGGCGAACACGCCGTCGGGGGTGATGCTGTTGAAGATCGCGCCGATCAGCGAGCTGTCCAGCCCGCGCCAGAAGCCCTGCCAGTCCTCGGAATACTCCACGCTGTACTTGCCCTGCAGGTGCATCTTGGCCTCGCTCTGGTACACCGCACCCAGGGCGAACCAGTCATTCGGCTCCCAGAGAAACCCGACGTTCCAGGTCGGCGACAGGCTTTGCTGCATGTCGATGTCGATGTTGGCGATATCGGTAAACGGCCCCAGGTCACCGCCGCAGATATTGAGCAGGATCTCGAACGGGTTGCCATCGATGGTACACAGCGCCTCCTGGGCCGCGCCGGTAAAGCCGGTGAGCACGCCTGGAGCGCGAAAATCCTGGTTGAGCGCCATGGCCTGGTGGGAGAAGCCGATCGACAGGCCCACGGAGAGCTGGTCATTGACCTGGTAGGCAACCGATGGAGAGAAGTAGGTCAGGCGCTGCAAGACCAGCTCCTTGCCCTGGTAGCGTGCCGGGTCGTTGTCGTCGCGCGAAAAGCCCAGGGCCTGAGGGGTATATACATTGGTGGCAAAGGTGAACTTGGAGCCCGGTGGCGTAATCGACAGGCCCGCCAGCGGCGCGAACAGCAGCGGCATCTCCGTCGCACCGCCGAGGCCGGGCAGGTACATGGCGGCGGCTGTGGTACGGCTGGATGTATTGGCCACCGAATCGTTCTTCTGCCCAAAGAAGCTGCTGCCGTAATCGGCGGGCGCATCGAAATCGGCACGGATATCCATCATCCCGGTGATGAACTTGACCGTGGTTTGCCGCCCCTTGAGTTTGCTCAGCGCCGCCGGGTTGTAGTGCACCGCGTCGATGCCACTGAAATCGGCGGTGATGGCATTGCCCATGGCCATGGCTTTGGGGCTGCCAATGGTCAGGTTCTGCGCGAGCTGCGCCTGCGCGGCCCCCACCCAGAGCACAGCCCCCCCTGCAATCGCCCACGTCAGCGGCGAAACATGCCTCGTCATAAATGTTCGCTCGCCGTCTAATCAGCCTTCAGGCCTTTGATATCCAGGGGCATCGACAGCCCCAGCAGCACATCCGGCGAGTCTTCGGTCATACCGAAACCGGCGTTCACGTTGATGATGTAGTTCGGCGAGGTCCTCAGCCCGAGGGAGAAGTTCATCACCGCACTGGTTTGCTCGGAGCCTTCCAGGCGGGTATCGGCGAAGGTGAAGGTAGGCGCCAGTTGGTGGGACATCTGGTAGGAGGCCGCCAGCGATACGTCGTAGGACAGCGCATAGGCAAAGCCCATGCTGAAGGACAGCGCCGAGCCTGGCTCGACCTCCTGCAGCAGGCGGCCGCCGCGGACCTGATTGATGTCGGTGACCGGCAGGTTGTAGGTGTACCCCAGCGAGCCGAACAGCACGACCGGGTCGACCACGTAGGACATGTTGGCCCCCAGGCCGACGCTGTAGTAGCCGCTGCCCGTGGATAAGTCGTGCAGCGGGTTGATGTCGTACGGGCTCTGCCCGGTGGGCAGGCCCAGGGTTGCATACAGCGTGGTCACCGGCTTGCCACGAAGCGAGGTCCAGGGCTGCCAACGCAGGCTCGCGGAAATGTCCCCCAGGCTGTAGGCGTTGAGGTCGCGCTCGGTATCGTATTTGGCGATGAAGGGCAGGCGAACGCTGAAGGTAAGGTTGTCCCAGACGCCGTAGTCGAAGGTGAACGAGTTGGTGAAGGTGTGCTGCGCCTCGCTCTGGCCGATCACGCTGTAGACGTTGTTACCGGTGCGCACGGTCTCGATCAGGGTGTCGCGCACCAGGGAATAGTCGAAGCCGTAGGTCAGCGTCCGCTCACCTTTTTTCAGCAAGGTGTAGCTCTTCTCGGCCGCCTGGAACACCTCTTCCAGCGCCTTGGCCGTATCGGCGTCGTCTTCCTGCTTGCTCAGTGCCTCGCGCGCCTGGTCCACCGAGACCTCTTCAGCCAGCAGCGGCGCGCCGATCCCCATTCCCAGCATGGCTAGCCAGGCATACCCGAAAACCCTCATGGCACTGCCCCCAAATATTATTGTTATGCCGGGCATCTACGTACGGCAAAAAACGACGTCATTTACGGCGGATATGACGAATGTCGCCGCCCGAACCCAGCTCGTCGGCCTGGCGTTCGGTGAAGGTGGTCATCTGCGGAAACTCGCGAAAGGCCAGGAGACTGATGGTGCGGTCGTCGATGATGCGCAAATCACGCTCAGCCAGTTCCAAGGCGTTCTGCGGCTCCTGGCCGCTGGGAAAAATAACGAACAGCACGTTCTGGTCCCAGATTTCCTCGAAGCGTGAACGGGTAAAACTGATATTGCCCAAGGCCGGGTCAGCCACGAACACGTGGTCGTTGTAGACATCGCGCACCACCACGAAATGCTTGAAGCCTGCGTATTCGATGGGCACGATCGCCGGGTGCTCGAGCGCGTCGAGATCACTGAATGCCGCGCGAAACCCGCCGCTCCTGTAGCCAAGCGCGGTCACGAACCGCTTCATGTCGAGCAACGAAAACCCACGGCGCTCGACGATCTTGTCCGCCTCGCCGAAACGCAACAGCCCCTCCATGACCTGACGTTCTTCCAGGTTACGGCCGAGGAAATAGTCCAGCAGCGTGGTCAGCGCGGCAGAGCCGCAGCTGTAGTCATAGGCCTGGCGGATGACGTTGCGAAACTGCAACTGATTCATCGGTTCCAGGGTCACCGACTCGCGCAACGGCCCATTCGGAACCATGCCCTGGCTGATGTTGACCGCCCCCTGCGGTTGCGGCTTGGTGTCCACCGCCTCGGTCAGGCCCCACATCCCGATCAGGCTACCCAGCAGAATCTCGACCATTGGACCTGCACACTCCCCACACGCAATGGAAAGCCCTACCGGCAAGGCCGATAAGGCTTTTACCGCCTGATTACCGAGTGGAACTCAGTGGCCCCAGACCTTGATGGTGGTGCCGGACATGTCGACATTGTTGATGGCCAGGGAGCCGATGCTGGCAGCGGTGGTGTCCCCCACCTTGATCGCGCCGACCCCGACGGAACCTTCCATCGCTGGCAGGGTGATCGCCAGTTGCTGGGTTCCCCCGGCGTTGGTCACGACGTCGACCTTGATCGGATCGCTGTCGAGGATTTCGAGGTCGGTGAAGGTGATGCTTTCCATGCGCAGGGAACCACCGCCAGCGTCACCGTCGGTGTACACGACGCTGCCGATCTCACCGCCGAAGTTACCGGAGATGCTGATACCGTCCTGACCGGTCACGGTGGCCAGCGCGCTGTCATCCAGGGCTTTCAACTCAGCCTGGGCCAGGAACGGGGTTGCCAGAACAGCGGCGGCAAAAGCCAGTTTCTTGAAGGTTTTCATTGTTGTTATCTCCACAGTTCACTATTGGGTTACTGCCACCGACTCCTGTCACTGGCAGTAGAACCGGCTTGCGCCGTTCACCAGGTCTGACGCTGCTTCCCTAATCGCATCACGCTCGGTTTCGCGAAGCTCTCGCTCCTCGTCCTGGTGACAACGCTACTGGTGTCCCCCAAGGCTGCCAGCCCATCCAAGGGATGGAGCATGGCCAATTGCCTATACGTGGCCCCTGGCATCAGGCCTCGCTCAGCAATCCCAGGCTTTTTCCCTTCAATACCGCCTGTGTGCGGCTGCGTACCCCCAGCTTGGCGAAGAGGTTGTGCAGGTGCCATTTGATGGTGGCCTCGGACAGGTGCACCGCCTGGGCGATGTCACGGTTCGACAGGCCTGCCGCGACAAAGCGCAGGATCTCGCGCTCCCGATGGCTAACATCTTGATTGTCTTCGAAAGTTTCCGGATCAACGGCCAAGCGCCGGCATTGCTCGCGCAACTGCTCGGCCAGCCCTTGCCAGGCCGCCGACTGCCTGGGTTCGGCAGCCGACCAGGCATCCCAGAGCGGCAGCAGCCATAACGCCTCATCCAGGAACAGGCGCCGATAGCCACTGCGCCAGGCCTCCTCCACGGTGGGCAGGAGCAAGGCAAAGGCTTTTTCGCTGTTACCTTTGCGCCAGTACGCCACAGAAAGTAACAGGGACAGGCGCAGGCGGCGGTCGCGCTGATGCTCCGCCGTCTGTTTGGCCAGGCAGGCCTCAAGCGCCGCCTGGGCCTTGTCGGCGCGCCGCTCGGTCAGGGCCAGACGGGCTTCACTGAGTACCAGCGCGGTGTTCGCGTCGGTATAGCGCCCCGTCGGCAGGACCTCCAGGTGCCGGTGCAGCTGCAGGCAGATGCGCTCGGCCTCATTGGGCCGACGCAACCACAGGAGGAACTGCACCTTGCAACTCATCCCCAGTGCATAGACTCGCTCGTAACCCGGACCATGCAGGCTCGCCAGCCATTCATCGAGTTCCGCCAGGGCTTGCTCCCCCTCCCCGGCATAGAAACGGGCACGGGCCATGACCAGCTTGCCGCGGCTGATCAGCTCGATCGGCGTGGCAACGTCACGCCAGGTGGTGGCCAGCGGCAACTCGGCCAGAATCGCGGCATGGCGATCCTGCTCGTAAAGCAGGTCCGCGTAGGCCAGCGACAACGGACCGGCGACCCGGCTGCGGCGGCCGAAGACCCGCTCGGCCCGCGCCCGGGCCGTTTCCGCCAGGACGCGGCCGCGTTCCGGCTCACCCAGTTCCTTGCAGATCAGCGCTTCGATCAGGTTGACCACCACGTGCAGGTATTCGCTTTCGGTCTGCTGCAGGTTGTCGCGTGCGACACCGATGGATTTGGCGGCCTCGCCGAACTCACCCATCAACGCATAGGCGGCGGCCTGGATGCAGCACAGGCTGGCGCGGAACACCGGCTGGTTGTCCGGCACCAGGCTCAACCAGTGACGGGCGACCTTGAGGCAACTCTCCAGTTTGTCCTGGTAGAGCAAAACCAGGGCCTTGAGCACCTGCGCGGCGGCAAGCAGCTCGGCCAGGCCGAAGTGCAGGAGTTGACTGCGCCCTTGCAGCAGGCGCGTACTGACCTCCTCGATCAGGGCCTCGGCGTCGGCGTACTTCTGCTCGAAGGCCAACTGCCAGGCATAGAAGATCTGGAACACCGGGTGCTCGCGGATGACCTCGGCCGGCATGCCCTTGAGGATCGCCAGGATGCCGTAGACCCGGTTGCCGGCGATCAGCCGCGCGCCCTGGCGTTCCAGCAGTTCGGCGGCAAACCCGTAGTCGCGGGCGCGCAGTGCGTATTTGATCGCCTTATCGGCCAGGTCG
>Ga0307414_10000948_pt1 | contig 14826 bp, 12 predicted proteins | sample DK1Ometagenome_FD_203804 | JGI IMG/M metagenome (GOLD analysis project Ga0307414, IMG submission 203804) | Maize rhizosphere microbial communities from greenhouse at UC Davis, California, United States - DK15-O-3 | ecosystem: Host-associated > Plants > Roots > Rhizosphere > Soil | place: USA... | reverse complement strand
TCAAGGCATGCTTTGAGAAACCTGACTGCCTTTTGGTTAAAACGGCTGTGGAGCGACTGTTTGGTGACCGTGGTGCCAAAATCACGGAACAGGCAGGTGGCCATGTCCAGCAGGCTGAAATGGCTGTCGCGGCGGAACCCGAACATCAGGCTGAAAAGAAAATGGAACCCCTGAACTTTGGACTTTCTGATCAAAAAACCACTGTCTTTAGCAAGTTCAGAGATCTTGTCCGGACAAAAAGCAGAATTGATTTTTTCCGCTAAAATTCTTTCTTTTTGTTGTAAATCCCCTGATTATTATTCCTTTAACCTGATTATTATGACTATATTAGTAAAGGAAAAAGGCGGAAAACCGACAAGTGAGCCGCCTTTTTCAACTAAAAAATAAATATAAATATGGGTAAAAGGAAGAAAGATCCCAAGGCGGATCTGCGTCCCTGTCCCAAAATTTTTCGCCGAAAAAAAATTTTGCTTAAACTGACGGCTATGACCCTTTAGGCAGGCTTCGCTTCGCTCGTAATGACGTCAAAATTGACTTTTGAGACAGCCTCTGTTTACTGACATACTGCGACTGCCTACTGCGACACCTTTGTGCTTCTCTTAGCGGCTAAAAAAGATAAATACTTAAAAACATTCGAGGTTTTGGAAACCTCATATGTTAGGATCAAGAATGAACTTAGCATAAAAAAACCTGTGAGTTTATGCTCACAGGTTCAATATAGCTGTTGTCTTGAAAACTTAGTTTCCGTCTTCTGCTGCTGGTTTTTCTGCTGCCTGCTTGGCTAGCATGTCCTCAACCATCTTATCGAGCTTCTCTTTCAAAGCAGGATCTTCCTTTACAGCGCCATTAACTTTGTTGTATGTGCTTACTCCAAGAGTTTCATCATCCATGATCAGTTCAGTCTTGTATTCTTTGGCACTTTCCTGAAGAGAATTCTGAAAATCCTGAATAGCCTGGTAAGCTGTCTTCTCTTCAGGAGTTACTTTAGCTTCAGTCATTTTTGCCTCGTCACCCCAAGCTGCTTTGATCTCGTTGTAACGTGCCCCACCATCAATCACCTCATTATTGAGGATCATATTCTTCAATTCTTCAGTCTTGGCATCTACAAAGTTTGAAGTCATTACTTCTACATTTGCAAACTTCGTCAATTCTTCATCTGTGACAACGCCTTCATCTGCAGTCTGAGCAAATGAAGCTAATCCTAGGAACGCGAAAAACGCTCCGAAAAGCAGTACTTTTTTCATAAACTATTTGATTTTAATTGTGATAGATATTCAATAAATAACCATAAAACCAAAAAATCAAGAACTTAACATCCTTTTTAATAATTTTTATGATAAATGGCTACTAAAAATCAAACCATAAGGATTGATTTTATTTCTCTGATCATGCCAGCGGGATCAGGAGAATTAAATATAAAACTCCCTGCCACCAGTACATCAGCACCAGCTGCTACTAATTTTGGAGCATTTTTCAAATTAACTCCTCCATCTATTTCTATTTTGGTTTGAGCATTCTTAGAAAGGATCAATTCCTTCAACCTGGACACTTTAGAATATGTATTCTCAATAAATTTCTGTCCTCCAAAGCCTGGATTAACCGACATCACACACACTAAATCAATATCCTGGATTACTTCCTGGAGCAAGTCAATAGGAGTATGAGGATTGATTGCTACCCCAGCCTTAGCTCCAAGTGATTTGATTGCCTGCAAGGTTCTATGGAGATGGGGGCATGCTTCGTAATGCACAGAGATAATTTCCGCACCTGCTTCACGAAAGGCTTCCAGATACTTATCCGGATTGACGATCATTAAATGGACATCAAGCGGTTTGGAAGCATATCGGTGGATCGCTTCTGTAACAGGGATCCCAAACGAAATATTGGGAACAAATACCCCATCCATAATATCCACATGAATATAATCAGCGGATGAGGCGTTTAACATTTCTACTTCCTGTTGGATATTCGCAAAGTCCGCCGCTAAAATAGACGGGGAAATCAGTGGTGACATAGGTTATTAATTTGATTTTGTAGTTTTTAGCTTTTGAACCTGTAGACGATATTACGATTTAATTAATCATAAAAGGTCTTATAAAAGCCATTGTAAGCACTATAGCATTCTATTTTTGATGGTGTGATAAAACTTTTTGAATTTGTCAGAAAGAGCTGTTTCAAGATAAACATAAGTAACTGTTCGCTATTTACTTAAGTTGAATAAACTTTTATATAGATAGTACTCCAACTGTTTTATTAATGAACATATAATTTAGACTGCTTAATCAAATCAGCATCTTGCATCTGGATGATATACAATCCAGGTTCAAGACCCTGTAATGATAGTTTGAAAGGCTTCTTTACAGAAGATCGACTTAATTCCTGTTGGATGATGTACTTGCCACTCAAGTCTATCAAGCTAAAATTACTTTCTAAATCAGTGCCAAAAAAGATACTCAATTCTCCATCAGCGAGTGGGTTGGGAAAGACTTTCCAAGAAACAGTTTCACCAGTATCATCAATTCCCAGAACTTCCCCGTAGAGTGCGGCCCTGAAATTTGGGATTCCATGACCAATGTCATTATCCGGATCATCTGCTAGAGTCGCTGTATTAACCAGATTTTGAATTATTTCGTCTTTAGTCCAATCGGTTTTGGCTTCCCATAATCCGGCTGCTAAAGCAGCTATTTGGGGAGCCGCAAAGGATGTTCCGCTAGAATATCCAACTGAGCCATCTGAAAGGATCAACGCAGTACTGCTTCCAAAAGCAGCCAAATCAGGCTTCAACCGGCCGTCCCCAGTAGGTCCTCTGGAACTAAAACCTGAAACTCCCAAGTCTTTTCCCACAGAACCGATTGCCAAAATTCCGTCGACATCAGCGGGTGCTGTAAGTGTGGTGACTGCTGGACCGGAGTTACCGGAACTGTTTACTACCAAAATACCTCTATGTGCTGCCAATACGGCTCCTTGACTAATTACTGTTGTTTTACCATCCAGCTCCTCTATGGTATAATTCATCGCAGGATCATCAAAATCAATATAACCAAGTGAGCTACTGATTATATCCACTCCGAGGCTATCTGCAAATTCAGCTGCCCGAACCCAATTGTATTCTTCCACCCGAAATTCAGTCGCTACTTCCTCCGTCACCGCAAGAAAAAAGTCAGCATCATATGCTCCGCCCACCATTACTTCCGGTTGATTGGATGCAATGACAGATAACACATTTGTGCCATGTTGATGCTCAGAATACACGTTGTTGTTCCATGGCCTCACGAAATTCTTCTCAGCTACAATTTGTCCATTCTGCAGGTGAACCAAGGGCTGAGCTATGTCTGCACCGGGGAATCCTGCATCAAAAACAGCAATCATTACCCCTTTTCCAGTATAGCCATCTTCATGCATCTGGTCAATGCCTATTAATTCATTTTGAAAATCATAGGCATTTTCATTTATAGCTAAAGTTCTGGATGTTGACTTTTCCGGAGGAAGAAATTTACGGATTTTAGAGGTATCAGACCCTATACTAGTCCTAAGTTTCTCATTGGATAAATAACCTTCAGCCACTAATTCCACTTTTTCTACGAAAGGCAAGGCGGCTATTGCTTTTATATTGGCTTGCTCAGCTACTATCACAGAAACATTCAGCCATTTACTGGAATACAAAATTGATGTAGATGATTCTCTTATCTTATCGAGGTAATTTTGAGTTACTGGAAGATCCAAACTATCAACAGCCACCCCTTCTCTACTTCTTCTATCCAGTGCTTTCTGAGTTAGAAAAGCTTCTGGTTCTGCCAGAGAATACGTGGGCTGCGGCTTATATTTATAATGTACTGCGTACCGGTCCTGCGCAATCAGGTAGCTTGTACAGCCAAAGAAAAACATGAAAAGCCCAAAAAACTTAATTTTTACCATGGTCTATCGTTTTCATGTGAATTTTGGTGCCTGAATTAATCAACTGATCACCCAAACAATCATTTCTGGAACAATAGGTCAATACTTCACTATACTTTTCAATCATTCCTACCCCTTTGCTATAAGTTTCATACCGAATATCACGATAGGTAATTTGATCCTCACTGTCTTCCTGGATGACCTTTAGGACATCGGTGGATTCATTTATTAGGGAAAATTCATCCTTTCCTAAGCTCCGATAACTGTTACCATCCCAAGAAGTACCTACTGAAGGCGGAAAAACAAGGGAAACAATAGGCTCATTATCTATCGTTCGAATTAACGAAAAATTTCTTAGTAGAAGGGTAAACTGGATTTCCTCCGCCCAATCAGATTGGTCACTTGACTTAGCACGTTCCACAATATAAACCTGCTCACCAGCTTCATTCACATAAAAGCTCTTAATTTCATCTTTGTAATAAAAATCACTTTGTTCGGAATCATTTTCACCAAAATAAATGGTCTGATCCACCTCATAAGTCCAGTACAACCCCACTTCTAGAGGCTGATAATCAAATCCCAAATCTACAGGCACCTCTTCTATTTGCCGTTGACATGAGAAACAGGCGGCGGCTGACAAAAGAAGAATTAGTAAACGTGTGACCATAGTTAATACTGATGACTAAAAATAGTAGTTATTCTTTAATAAGTTTAAGGTTATAAAGTTAGCCCAAAACATTCTCTCCAAACCCCATGGCGGTCTGCCATATCCGGAGTTTTTCAAATTTAAAGTCCATAGTTCCTTCTTTTTTTGAGAAGTTACCCATTTATCCACAACATTCATCCCTACCTCCTACTTCCCTACTTCCCAACTTCCCTACCTCCGACTTCCTACAGGCAAAGCCCTATCATCCTACTTAATCATCTCTGCTAGTTCAAAAGACTTTTTTAAGGACGATCTCATTCTTACATTAGCCCATTGAAAAATTTGAATCATGGCATTAAGCACTTTTGTAAAAATTAGCGGTATTACCAACCTCAGCGACGCAAGATATTGTGCGGGCATGTATGTAGATCTGTTGGGCTTTTCGCTTGAGGAGACTTCGGACAAACATGTAAGCCCAAAAGAATTCGAAGAGATAACAGGGTGGGTTTCTGGGCTGGAATTTGTTGGGGAATTTGAAAGCTACACTGCTGATGAAGTTCTTGAGACAGTTAAAAATTACCCTGCAGTGAGTTGGGTGGAGCATGTTCGGATAGATTCTCTTGCCAAACTTGAAGGGAAAGGCTTAGGCCTTATCTACAAAATGGATCTGAATGAGGTCCGGCATATGGAGTTGGAAGTTGCCGAAAAACTTAATTCATTAGGAATTGTGTTTCATGTCACCTCAGCCACTGATGAGCTGAATGATGAAGATCTAAAATCCATCAAAAAACTCAGTGAAAATTGTCAGGTAATCTTAGGTGTTGGTATTAAAGCGCGTACGATTAAAAATCTACTAGTCGATCTGAATCTTTATGGAATCTCTTTATCAGGTGGTGAGGAAATTAAACCCGGTCTAAAAGATTTTGATGAATTGGCAGAAATACTAGAAGAACTGGAAGTAGAAGAGTAAATGGTAATGATTATCTGTTTTGTTTATAATAAAGTAAGTTTAACGCTTATTTACAGCAGATAATCTACAAACTAAAAGCATTCTTAGGAGTGTTCTGTTTGCTTAGGAGTGGAAGTGGTCTATGTGCCTGGAAGTGGTAGTGGCCTGTGTGACACAGGCCACGGGGTGTAATCTTATCATCGGTGACATAAAGTTACAGCGGCTACCGTTCAGGTCTATAGTAGGCGGAGACGAAAACCGACTGACACAAGCCCCTATACTTATACCCGGGTTTAATCAAATCAGTTATCGAATAAATCAGAACGCTGATAAGGGCTGTTTTCTCCAGTGAAAAAAGAGCCGTCCACAAATCGGTGGGAAATCCCAATATCATTTAGCTCCATTAAATCCTGATCTTTCAATTTGATTTTCTTTGCAGCTAGATTTTCCTTGATTCTTTTCCTGTTCACAGATTTTGGTATCACTGCAATGTCCCGTGCAATTGACCAAGCAATCAAGATCTGGCCCGGTGAGGCATTATGTTTAGTTGCAATTTCATTGACAATGGGATCTGTAAGCAAAATGGGATCATTTTTGTGTCGGTCTCCCCTTGAATCTGGTGAACCTAATGGAGAATAGGCTGTTATAAGGATCCCATTTTCCCTGCAAAAATTAACCAAATCCTTCTGCGGAAGGTAAGGCTGAAGCTCTACTTGAAGCATCTCAGGACCCTGGCCTCCAACTTCCATAATCATTTTTAGTTTCTCTTGATTGAAGTTTGAAACACCAATATGCTTAGCAAGGCCCTTTATTTTTAGATCCTGCATTCCCTTCCAGGTTTCGCTCAATGGCACTTCTTCATACGTGTAGAAATCTTCTCTTTTGTCCGGAAATCCTACTCCCGCTTTGAAGGCTATAGGCCAATGAATCAAATACAGATCTACATAGTCCAGCTGCAGGTCGTTTAATGACTGTTCAATTGCCGGCAGCACATCGGCTTTTTTATGGGCATTATTCCAAAGTTTGGAAGTGACGAAAAGTTCCTCACGTGTTACGAGACCCTTGGCAAATGCTTCAGCCAAGGCTTCTCCTACTTCTCCTTCGTTTTGATAAATCGCAGCACAGTCAATGTGTCGATATCCTTCTTCAATTGCCCATAATACTGCATTTTTAACTTCCCCTGGTTTACTCTTCCATGTTCCCAATCCAATCATGGGAATATGATCTCCATTTTTAAAGCTTAAGTGTTTCATCGTCTAATTGTGGTTTGAATAGTAAAAAGTAGTTGTACTTGTTAAAGATACGGTCGATCAACTTTTTTCATGAATTTATCCACCAAAATGATTCCACTATTTTTAATCTTCCAAAAACTCAGTTCTCTTTAACCACCGAGGACGGAGAGGAATCGCAAAGAACACAGCTTAATTGCAGGTTCCTAATCCATCTTTCTTTGTGCCAGCGTGAGGGTCCACTCACATTTTCCAAAAAAGCAGTCATAAGACTGCTTTTTTAAGCATCCAAGCCTGAAGAGCCAAACGTCAATAGATTTAACCCAAACTTCTGGAGAGCTGAACAAAACACAGTGCGCCCACTGCGTAACACTCCGTGGCCTCTGTGATTAAAAAACCTCTAAGTTTATAACATATTATAAAAAACATGTAAAACCTTCGATGTCTGAAAAAGACCTTAAAGTTTATTCAGTTAGAACAAAAATTATAAATCAACCACATTGAAGTACTTTTTTAATATTATAATATTTATTGAGTATACTCAAAATATTTAATTTGAAAATTTTCATTATAAGAAAACACTAAAACTTATTTAATTCAAAAAATATATCTTATAATTACACACACATTAATTAATAAACTATGAAAAGGAACGTTATTTACACATTTGCGATTCTCGTGGGAAGCATGTTATTTACCATTAATCCATCAGAAGTTACGGCCGGCGTACCAGCACCATCTGGAGAATTAGGTCAAATTGAGAATGGTAGTAAACCTGATGGGAAAAGGTGTTATTATTGCGGACCACATGAATACACAACCTGTAGTACTAATCCAAGAGTCACATGTTAAATCTTGGTGCCGCGGTAGCGGCACTATTACAAACACAAAAGAATAAATGCGTATAATATATATATATGTAGTAGGTATTATCCTATTATTAAGCTGCACAACTAAAAAAAATCAAAATACCATTACTATAAATCTGGATGAAGGTAAAGAATTGGGTTATTCATCCATAATTGAGAATATTGAATACGTTATTCTTGAATCGGACGGAAATAGGTTTCCTATTAATGTAGAAAAAATAGTAAAAAAACATAATAAGTACTATATCAGTACCCAAGACCATACTGTGTTCATCTATAATTTAGATGGATCATTTTCCAGTGTAATAGATGCACCCGGAGACGGCCCCGGGAGCATACGTTCTCTGGATGATTTTAATATTACCGATGACCAGATAATTATAAAAGATGGATATTTAAAAAAAATACTCTTTTTTGATTTAAATGGCAATTATTTAAATGAAAAGAAGGATTTATTTCCTACTTCATACATTTATTATTCGTCAAATTACAGGTTATATTATCCACATAATGATCCTACTGATGGTCAAAACAGTATTTACAGGATATCAAAAGAAGGTAAGGTAGAAGGTTTTTTGCAAAATGCACATGAGTTGGGAACACGAGTATATCTGACCAATAGCTTTAACGAAATAGCCTCAACTCAAGAAATATTTTTAGGATTACCAATTACCTCAGAAATTGCGTATTTTGATAAAAACGGATATCCTACAAAAACTTTTAAAATTAATTTTGGTAAGAATGAAATGCCTATGCATAGCAGACTTAAATTCGAAAATAGAATTGATGAGTTCATGTATATTGATGAAAACAACTTAATTGATGCATTTTCTAAACTTTTTCCATTGTCCAAAAACACTTTTATGATGGTTGTAACATCCGGTATGAACAGCCCAAATATAATTATTTGTTCAAGGCTTGGAGAAGTACTGTTTAATTCCAGCAACTTTTATAATGATTATGAGGGTTTGGAAAACAACACCATCCCTTGGACTTATACTGGAGATGAATTGATTTCATGGAACACCATCAATGTACTTCATGATAGTTACCTAAACAAAAAACCGGGAATACTGGAAGTTGAAAATTCGACTTTAGGAAAGTTCCTAGAAGATCATTCAGAAGCTGTCGATGGGGAGGACATTGTATTAATTACCAGCAAAATAAAGAAAGAATATCTTTAATCGCATTATACATCCAGCTCAAGTCTCAAAGAAAATTTAGCTATTTGTACTTTTCAGACATTGGTGATAGAGGTTTGATAATAAACTGTGGCCTCCGTGTTACCCTTTGCGCACTCCGTGGTTAAAAAATTGACTTAATTCCATTATATATTTAAATAACAATCCCGGTGACTGAGTGAAGTTTGTAACTTCACTCGGATATCCATATCAAATGAAAAGGATAGGAAGGCGTAGTTGCAAACAACGCCTAGAACCTGGCCACTAAAAAATCATTATTGATTTCAAATTGAACAGGAACGTCAAGTGGTGACTGAGTGAAGTTTGTAACTTCACTCGGGTATCCATATCAAATGAAAAGGATAGGAAGGCGTAGTTGCAAACAACGCCTAGAACCTAGCCACTAAAAAATCATTATTAATTTCAAATTGAACAGGAACGTCAAATGGTGACTGGGTGAAGTTTGTAACTTCACTTGGATATTCATATCAAATGAAAAGGATAGGAAGGCGTAGTTGCAAACAACGCTTAGAACCTGGCCCAAGTCAGGAGACTCAACTTATCTGAAACCTTGAACCAAACACAGTTGCGACTCCGTGTCACACTCCGTGACCTCTGTGGTTAAAAAATTGACTTCCATTTTTGCTGTGACCTCTGTGGTTAAAAAGCTATAGAATATGCAATACCTTCGGGGTCTGAAATAGTCCCCAAAGGTATTGCATAAGAATCTTATTTACTTGCCTTTGAGTCCGCCAATGTCGTCGTGTAATATTTAACGATCATATTAGGGACTTCCCAAGCAGGCATCCCCTTTTCCTTGTAAAACTTCAGGAAATTCTCAGTTACCTGGGCAAAATGAGCTTCATGCCCTACCGCATAAGCCTCAGGAACGATAATCTTATATTCACCTGAAGAAAGCTTTTCCAATCCAATCCCAGGATAGTTAGACTGAAGTGTTTCTTTGACAGCTTTCTCAAGTTCCGCAGATTGATCCGCCAATAACTTTACATAGAGCACTGTCTTGTAATTTTCAGCCTCACCCTGTCTGATAATTAGGTTTGCCTTCGTTCCCCGCATGATGCTATAATGTGTATCAGCAGTTCCTTCTGGGGCTTGAAATGCCCATTTTACAGAGACTTTTGCATGAACACCTTTCAGGGTATAATCCATTTCGCCATTGGCAAATACATCCAATGTTTCTTTTTCGCCAAATGGTGCATCCTTTCCTGTCACCAATTTGTACTGATCGGCAGTAAGAGCAGTTGCTTCAAGCTTTGCGTCAAGCATTTCCACATCTGCCGTATCCAAAATCACCTCAGGAAATGCCTCCCACTGCACCAAATCCACCAAATGTGTAGTTACATCCACTAAACCCGTTCCTTCGATTTTAGTGTCAAAAAACCATTCAGGACGGATCAGCGGCTGACCAGAAACATACTTGAAGAAGTGATGGACAGAGACTTTTGTAATCGCAGGATTATCCTTGGTGCCTTTCTCCAGCTCCCCAAATACCGCTGGAATCATCGATAATTCACGCTGTAAAATGGTTGAAATCTCAAATCGCTCTGTCATGATATCATACAGCAGCAAGTCCTTTTCTTCCGCAGCGGCAAAAGCCTGCTTCAACTTCTGAAATCCTGCTGTATTGATCACCAACGGCTTATCTGCATAGACATGGATATCATTGTTGATCGCTGCACTGATGTAATCGATCTTCCGGTCATTTTTACCCGCTACAACCATGACTTCCCCGGGCTTCGTGTCGATCATCTTCTGTAGATAATCATCTCCAGTAACTACCTGTAGGTTCCAAGCGGTAGGTGCCTCTTCACGATTATTGTATGCAGCAATTCTGGCCATGTACTCCTTCAGTTCCTCTCCTTCCGGAGCAAAGACATAGACCGTAGAGTCAACATCTGGATACATTGATTTATGGATCAATCCTGCATGGAAGTGGCCCGGATCAAGTGACATGATTGTCATCTGTGTATCAGGTTTAGGGGTTTCATCAGCGGCTTTCTTCTCATTACATGAAATTAATCCACTTATAAGGAGTGCAGATAGAAATAGCTTATTCAAAATCTTGAGGTTACACTTTAACATAATTAGTACCATATGGCGCACGTTGAGTTCTTTCCAACATGGAATTTGCTTCCGCATCATTTACAAATTCTTCAGTTTCCGGATTCCATTCCAGTTTTCTACCAAGCTTCATAGAAATATGTGTAATCAAACAAACGGAGCAAGATCTGTGGCCAATTTCTACAGGAGAAAGTAATTCATTGTTGCCCTGGATAGCGCCAAGCCAGTTGCCATGATGCTCATCACTTCGCGTCAGATGAATCTCATCCGGTCCGATGGTAGACTGTAGAATCTTAGGATCAGAAGCATCCAATGCTTTTGCACTGTTTCCTTTTGCTACGGGATCTGAAGCAGAAGCCACATAATCGCCTCTTGAAACCCAAATCCACCCATCTGTACCTTCATATCGTATCCCGTTTGGATAGCCGCCACCTGTGTACATCATGATGCCGTTATCATATTCAGCCCTGGCATAGAAGTCACCATGCACATTCCAAAGTCCCGATTGGGGAAACTCAGCTACTGCCTGAACATACCGGGGACCCGTCAGTTCTGTGTCCATTCCCCAAGCCGCTGAGTCATAATGATGCTGACCCCATCCGGTAATCATTCCTGCGCCGTATTGCTCTAGTCTCAACCATCCCGGTCGACCATAGCCTTCCTGGGGATGCACACCAATTTCTGTATAAGGTACTTCAGGAGTAGTGCCCAGCCACATATCATAATTCAGATTGGCAGGAACCGGCATTTCAGGCGCATCAGGACCTGCTGGATCTCCGGGCAAGCCCACTTTGACGGTATGAAGCTTTCCAATACGTCCATTTCTAACCAGTTCAGCCGCAATCCGGAATTGCTCACTGGACCGCTGTTGCGTACCAAGCTGAAGTACAGTTCCGGATTTTTTGACTGCATCAACCAGCTGTCTTCCCTCACGGATGGTCAATGAAGTTGGTTTTTGAAGGTACACATGCTTTCCTGCCAGAGAGGCTTCCATCGCGGGCTGCGAATGCCAATGATCTGGTGTACTGATTACAATGGCGTCGATATCCTTATTCTGAAGCATATCTTTGTAATCTGCGTACTGAGCAACATCCAAGTATGCTTTGCCCATTTTTTTAGCATAATAGTTTTCCACTAGGAGTTTACCATCCGCCATCCGCTTGCTGTCCAAGTCAGAAACGGCAATTACCCGTGCCACATCATGCATCATTACCCCTGGCAGATCATGTTCTCTCGCAATTCTCCCACATCCAATTTGACCTATATTAATTTTATTGCTCGGGGCGTTCTTACCAAAAACTGAGGCTGGCACAATCGTCGGAAAACCTATTGCTGCAGTAGCTAAGGTGCCACTTTTGATAAAGTCTCTTCTTTTCATATGTGAAGGTTAATTATTTTGGGGTTAATTTTAATTGTAAAGTTGTTTATAATCCACGGTTGATGGTTTGATAGATAGCCAGTTAATAGTTCATGGTCAAAAGGTTATGGTTAATAACGAATAGTCAATAGTTCATAGATGATCGTGCATGGTCCATAATCTATCTACATATCATCATGCCCGGAATTGTTCCTTATTTTTATAATCTACAAAATTTTGTTCAATTGATAATTTAGGGCATATGGTCTATATGCAATAATGCGAATCATTTCCCTATTTCACAAATGCCTTCCAGTAATCATTGGCCTCCTCAGTACTCATAGCCCCATCAAATACGATCATTCGATACTTTAGCGTATAACGTTCATTCGGTTTCAATTCCCAAGACTCATGTCTTATCGGGCAGAACTCTATGAAGACATTTCCAACACCATCATATTGATTTTCTGGCCAAACCCGTAAAGGTTCTGGATGTGATTTGTTGGTATTATGACTTAGGAATAAAATTCCACTTTGTCCGGAAGCATCGGCTGTTTCTCCTTTCACTAGTATCCATTTTGCAGTTGAACCATCTGCAGCAGCGCGGTTCTTTCCTTCTGAAGTTAGAATTGTACTGTTGTCAGCTCCCCAGAGTTCGGTAGCCCGGAAGCCTATTCCGCCACCATATCGATAATCATCAAGTAGAATCCCTCCGTTAATATCTGTTTCAATAGTGGTGGTGTAATCGACCATGTACCTGCCTTTGTCTGCTGATTTTACTTTAATCCGTAAATCTTCTTTAATAGCGACCTGCTCCTCTTTTGGAGCTTTAAGATCCAAATGATTCTGGCGGACATTCAGCTCAGCAGCTCCTCCAGCTTCTTTCGTAGAAAGCACATGAGAGAAATCTACCCTTCCCTTTCCATCGCCCAGATTCCAAAAGTCCACTTCGCGACCGTTAATTGTAGCCCTTGTCCAAGGACCCCAGATACCATAGTGATGGTAATGATCTTTTGGCTGAATCCGGGTAAGCACTTGCCCCGATGGTGATTTCAGCGGGTGAATAAATCCTGATTTTGCAAAATCTTTTTTGATGCCATCTGGAACGTCTGCAATGGCTGTCTGATAGGTCAAAACAGGCTGATTATCAATTACGAAATCCATTCCGCTCGCGGTCTCTTTCAATACCACTTTTTGCGCACTTGCTGCTACCATTAAACATTGACAAAAGGCCAGTGTGCAGAAAATTCTTTTGAATATCATATAAAATTCAGGTTATTGGGATCGAAATTTAAAGATATAGAAATATCAACTATCGACTAACCCGTTCATCCAATTACCTCATGAAGAAGATTATTATCTACGGAATCGTTTTCCTTGCCAGTGTCAGTTTTGCACTTGCGCAGAACCCCACAGAGATTCCTCTGGACCAAGCTTGGAAAGACAAAATCACCGAATTGGCACCAGAAAAGGCCAATTTCCCTTTTAAGAAGAAAAAGAAAATTCTGGTCTTTTCTTTGCACACGGGCTTCTGGCATTGGGTAAATCCACATACACAAGCTATGATTGAGATCATCAGCGATAAGAGCGGCACCTTTGACGTGACTACCAGCACAGACCTTGCAATAATGGAAAAAGATGCATTAAAGCAGTTCGATGCAGTGGTCTTTAATAATACAAATTCAAAACCTGAATATCGAAATCTGTTTGTAGATAAAATAGGTGAAGACACCTCATTGGACAGTGTTGCAGTCTGGGCCAAAGCGAAAAAACTGGAGAATAATATCCTGGAATATGTGAAAAAAGGTGGTGGAATCCTCCTTGTCCATGGAGGTAATACAATGCTGAATAACTCACAAGAATTCTCCAAACTTACAGGTGGCAGCTTCGATTATCACACTAAGCAGCAAGCATTTCAAGTAAGGCTCATAGACACAAAACATCCATTGGTACAGTCACTCCCTCAAGAAGGATATAATCATGTAGATGAACCCTATTTCTACAAAGGTGCTTATGATGAATTGGATTTTCAACCGTTGACTTACTTCAACAATGCAGAAATAGAAGGCCAACGAAAGGGCCAGGAAAAAACTTCTGGAAAAACCTATGTATCCTGGATCAGAGAAGATGGAAAAGGCAGAGCAATGTACATTTCAACTTCACACAATGCACAGAGCTTTGAGAATGCTGCAATATTATCCTACTTTCTAGATGCGCTGCAATTCGTGGCCGGCGATGTGAAAGTAGCTTATACTCCTATTGGTAAGTAATCTGTCAATATTAAAATATCCAGTAAGAATTGTTTAATTACATTCTTACTGGATTATTTACTTTTCTATAGAGACAAATCTTTTTGCTGCCACTCTGTTGTAGAGGCAGAATTTAATGTCCATATAAAACATTGATTTTGTATTTGAATATCTTGAAGGGAATAGTCTATGATTATAGCGCTTCAGAAAAGACTGGCTCACAATCTAAATTTTTCACAGTAGGCTTAAACCCGAAATATGCATTAGACAATCTATTACGGCTTTAAACTGCTTCAAAATCAGTCACTTTGTTTCTGTTTTCGATCTCACCATAGCGGTGCTATGCCTCCATCTCCAAACAGCCTGATTT
>Ga0307414_10000947_pt1 | contig 14835 bp, 12 predicted proteins | sample DK1Ometagenome_FD_203804 | JGI IMG/M metagenome (GOLD analysis project Ga0307414, IMG submission 203804) | Maize rhizosphere microbial communities from greenhouse at UC Davis, California, United States - DK15-O-3 | ecosystem: Host-associated > Plants > Roots > Rhizosphere > Soil | place: USA... | reverse complement strand
CGCTCATAGTTGAATGCATATTTCAGGCAGAGCTTGATAAACAATTGCTGATTCTCAGTCAGATTGGGGATGACTGCTTCAACTTGCTGCCACTGCAGTTTTAAGCGTTCATCAAGTTCTTCCTGATAGAAAATGTCATCGGGATCCAATTCCTCTTCAGGATCATGGCCCCCCATGAATTCCTGGTAGTTTTCGATCTCATCTAGCCGAAGCATATTCCGCTGGAAATTGTGACTGGAAGTTCTGTAATAGGATTTGCAGGCTTCGATGGTGGTGTCACTCAAGAAGGTTTCAATGTGGTTGGGGTCTGTGATGCTGTTCCGAATTAGCCAGAGGCGTAGAAATGCCTCGCTGACGATGCTGGCCGCATTGGTATCATCTTTAATGTACCTCCTTCTTTTATAGAATAAAGGAGGGTAGAGGCGGTTGTAGAAGTATTCTAGGCCCTTTTCATCACCCTGACTAAATTTGAGGAAATAATGTTGGTTTTCAGTTAATCTGTTGTATTTCATAGCTCGTATTTCATACGAGTCTCGAATTGGCAGATAATAGATTTGGGATCTGCCAACCGTGGCGACTTAAAGTTTCTGAGGCCTTATGTTTACACGGAATTACAGCAGACCCCAAATCTATTTCGATACGCAAAGATAGCATAACTACGCATAGATTTTGGGATACTCTGCTGTCTTGCGTAAACGGCCTCAGATAATCGCCGCAAGACTCTTCTAAAAATCTTTATAAATTATATCATGTCATAAATTAGTTAATTGCAAAAAACGCTAAGACTAAGATACATAATAATTTAATAATCTCCTAATTAAGAGTATCTTTATTAAGAGTAATATTTGCCTTCTATTTTATCCAGTTTAGGGGTATAAATAAGTAAGAATGGCTGGGAGTAAGAAGAAAAGTGATTTACCACTGGATGTTAAGAAAATTGGATTGAGACTTAAGCAGATTAGAAAAGAACGAGGATTTAATAATTCAGATGAATTTGCTTATGAGTTTCAATTGAATCGCTCTCAATATGGAAAATATGAGGCCGGATCGGAAGATTTAAGAATTAGCTCGTTAATTAAAATACTTGATAAACTTAAAATTAGCTTAGGTGATTTTTTTAACCAGGATTATGAGAATATTCAGATATAATCTCCACTATCTAAAATTGAGGGTGAGAATTGATCTTGCCACAGACATTTAGACAAAAGTACTTATCGACGGCCTTAAATCGCTATCTAACGAAAAGGTAAAGCAATAAGTAAGTTCATTGTAAAGTTGCATCATAGTTTAATTGTCTAGTCTTTATGTTTTATCTCAATTTTGAGCCGCAATTGGTAACGGCTTTTTAGTTACCTCATGTGCACCATTAGTCAGTTTTTTTCAAAGTGATGGCTAAACAGTAACGTTATTGCCAAGCCAAACTCTTTAGTAGAATTTTATATGCTATCAATAGATAAAAAATAACTATTTGAATTCTCCGCTTTTACCGATGTCTTATTCATTCATTTTTATAGATCCCAGTTTTGGGATGTTTAAAGATTTATAAATTAAATCTTTAAACAGAAGAGCATTGGTTTATATAATATCTGTTTATGTGACTCTACGTATTTGAAGTAGCCCAAAAATATTTTCCTAATTATTAGGATATCATAAAATTACATTATACATTAGTGTATTATTTAACTAATACAGTAGTAATGATAACAATTAACAATCTTAATTTTGGTTACAGTAAGCATAATTTGCTTTTCAAAGACATGAGTATGCAGCTCAGCGCTGGTCATATCTATGGCTTACTGGGAAAAAACGGTGCAGGGAAATCTAGCCTATTGAAAAATATAGCAGGTTTGGTATATGCACAAAGCGGATCTTTAAAAGTGATGGGATTTGATCCCGCCAAAAGAGAACCGGAGCTATTAGCTGACATTTGTTTTATTCCTGAGGAGTTTTATCTCCCATCAATCAAAATTGATGCTTATATAAAGGCAAATGCTCCCTTTTATAAGAAATTTGATTATGCCTATTTGAATGTGTTATTAGAGGAATTTAACATTCCGATTAGCAACAAGTTGGTAAACATGTCCTACGGACAAAAGAAGAAGTTTATTATTGCCTTTGGCTTGGCCACCCAGGCTAAACTGGTGATCATGGATGAACCAACCAATGGCTTAGACATCCCTTCAAAAGCACAATTCCGTAAGGTGATGGCCTCTGCTTTAACTGACGATCGCTGCATTGTGATATCAACCCATCAAGTACGTGATCTTGATAATTTAATTGATACAGTGATCATGTTGGATGAAAGCACAATCTCATTAAAAGCATCTATTGAAGAAATCACCCAAAAACTAACCTTTAAAAAGATGAAGGAGTTAGATGAAACGGTGATCTACGCTGAGCCAGCATTATCGGGATATAACGTAGTAGTTCCAAACTTTCATCAGGAAGATAGCAAGATGGATATTGAGCTGCTATTCAATGCAGTGATTGCAGAAAAGAAAAAACTAAAACCCATTTTTAATTAACGCACTATGAACAACTCATTTAATTTTAATCGTTTTTGGTTATTGGTAAAAAGACAATGGCTCGAGTTTGGCAAAATATACTTGATCAGTCTGCTGGTGATAACAGGTGCAATCATTGCATTTTATTTTTATGCCCTGCCAGAGCCAGATTTACACACAACCAATCTCTCTTCAGTTTATCAACATAACAATGATGGATATGTAAATCTGAACTTTAGACTTCCTTTATTCCTTACGCTGGGTTTCATGTTTATCAGTATCATCGCCAGCGGGTATTTTTCATTGTTGGGACAAAAGTCTAAAGCAATAATCGAGTTAATGACTCCGGCTTCAACATTAGAAAAATGGCTTTGCGGAGTATTTTATACGAGCATTCTTAGTGTTTTTAGTTTTTTGTTGATTTTTTATCTGACTGATATGCTTTTTGTTAATTATTTGCAAAAAATCGTTGGCCAGATTAGCTATACAATAACCTCAGACATGCGATCAGCTCCTGAAACTGTTGTACTTAGTGTAAAACCTTTTTTTATTGATTTTTTTGATCGTCAAGAAATGCAAAGCCTTGTTCTTTTTCCATTCGTAATTACCAGTGTTTTTCTTTTGGGCTCAGCTTACTTTAGCAGGTTTCATTACATAAAAACTGCAGTTGTAGTCATGCTCTTTTGTACAGCACTTATATATACAATGATCAAAGTAGCAGGATGGCTAACGTTTAATAAGGTACAGGATTCGGCTAATTTCGGATTTAGATCCCATAGCGGTGAAATGTTGGGTTACGTACTAATTGGGACCGCGTTGATAACATTGTTTTTCTGGACTGTAACCTTTTTTCGCGTAAAAGAGAAAGAGGTTTAATTAAATTACACAAACATGGAATTTAGAGATAATAAGGCAATATACCTTCAGATAGGGGATTACGTTTGTGAACATATTTTGTTGGGCAAATGGAAAGATGAAGAAAAAATACCCTCGGTAAGGGAGTTGGCCGTATCGTTGGAAGTTAACCCCAATACGGTAATGCGTACTTACGAACTGCTTCAGAATAAAAATATCCTTAACAACAAAAGAGGTATCGGATTTTTTATAGCGGAGGACGCCATTAAGCAGATAAAGCTTTACCGTAAAGTCCAATTTATGGACCAGGAGCTTCCTGTGTTCTTTCGCAACCTTTATCTCCTGGATATTGGTTTTGAAGAGCTGGAAACTAAATATGAGAAATTTGTTAAAGAAACATTTACTAACCCTTAGGTTCAAGATGTCTTAACGACGTTGCAAACCACTAAAAAAATACTTCAATGAAAACAAGTAATAAATTATTAATCGCATTTGGAGTCTTGATGTTTGTTGTGCCCTTAACGATAATGGCCTACACGATAAACAGAGACTATAAAGATCCTGAAGAAATCAAGGAACAGGGCAATGCCAATTCACATTTTAATTCCCATTCTAATGGCTTTACCAGTATCGCACTTAAGGAAACGTTCAAATCTATAAGTATTACAGGGAAAGTACAGAATATGTGGTATGTGAATCTTGTCAACGACCAGGACTATGGCGTAAAAGTCTCGGAGATATATAAAGATTTTGTCAAGGTGAGTATTGATGCAAACGAGCAACTTCATATTACAATGAACGAAGGCTTTAAAGATGTAATGTATCCGATAGCCATCTATGTGTATGCGCCAAAAATAGAAACGCTAAACCTGGCCGGTGTAGATGCAGTTACATTAACATTCAAAAATAAAACAAACGCATTACAGCTAAACGCCAAAGATGTAATGCAATTAACTATGGAGAGTGATTTCAAGGTTAATCACCTGAGCATCGACGCCGAAAAAGTTAATAATATGGTCTTTGGTGGAGCGGAACTCAAGTCTCTTAATTTGAATCTGAAATCTTCACGTTTTAAATCTGAAATGAAATCTTTCAATTCCCTAAATGTATCGGCATCAGATGGATCGGAATTGAGCATCTTCGGCGATGAACAAAGTAAAGCCCGTTTCGCTATTGAACAATTGACACTAAATACTTCAGGTAAAGTAGACGTGAATTTAACAGACATGAAATTGAACAACGTTTCTGGAACCTTATCCGATGAGACGATGATTAATGTGCCTGTTGTTTATTTGAAACAATTGATAAAATAGACGCACTTTTAAACTCGTACTTTAATTATGATCTTAAGCCAGCCCGAAATAGGACTGGCTTAATTATTATTACTTCATTTTGGCTTATAACTGGGGTGTTATGCCAAAATTGCTTAATATTTAGACAATTTCAGAAAACTTTGTAGATTGTAATTCGCTTTCTTTGAGAAACCAAATAAACCTAATAAGAAAGCTGATGAAATCTTTGTCCACATTCCTGTTTGCCTTATTGCTGATTGCTGGTCATGCCTTCGGCAAGGATATTTATGTTTCCCCAAAAGGCAGCGATAAGAATTCAGGATCCATAGACAAGCCTTTTGCCAGTATTAAAAAGGCTCAACTGACGGCAAGAAATACACCCGGAAAAGTTATCATCTACCTTAGAAGCGGAACATACTACCTATCCAAGACTGTTGTATTCAGCCCAGAAGATTCAAGAAAAGCAAATGCCGGTCTAACCATAAAGCCATATGCCAATGAAAAAGTAACCATTAGTGGGGGCACTCCTTTAACCCTAAAATGGGAGCCTTACAAAGGAAACATAATGAAAGCCAAAGTCAGTGGAGATCATGTTTTCGACCAGCTTTTTATTAACCGCCATCAGCAGCGCATGGCAAGATACCCCAACTATAACCCAGCTGTAAGGTTTTATGGCGGATCTTCGGCTGATGCCTTAAGTCCTGAACGCATTGCCAGCTGGAAAAATCCAGCAGGAGGATTCATTCATGCTTTGCATAAAGCAGAGTGGGGTGGATATCAATACCAAATCACAGGAAAAGATGCGGATGGTAAATTGAAAATGGAGGGCGGTTACCAGAATAACAGACAAATGGGTATGCACGATAAATACCGGTTTGTAGAAAACATATTTGAAGAATTGGATACTATAGGAGAATGGTACTACAACAAAGATGAAAAGCTGCTCTATTATTATCCCAAAAAATCAGACGCCAACCTTACCGCTGCTAAAGTAGAAATCCCACGACTAAAGCATCTTTTTGAATTCAAAGGATCAGAACAAAGTCCGGTTTCCAATATAAGCATCGAAGGTCTTGAGCTTACACACACGCTTAGAACGTTTATGGAAACCAAAGAGCCTTTATTGCGCAGCGACTGGACGATATACAGGGGTGGAGCAGTTTTAATGGAAGGTGCGGAGTCTTGCCAGATCAGATCTTGCTTCTTTAACCATGTTGGCGGAAACGCTGTATTTTTAAGCAACTACAATAGAAATAATAAAGTCTCGGGCTGTCGCATAGCGTACGCAGGCGCAAGTGGGGTTTGTTTCGTAGGCGATCCAAAAGCTGTCCGGTCCCCGAGTTTTGAGTACGCTCAGTTTGTGCCGCTAAATGAAATCGATACCGTTCGCGGGCCAAAAACAAATAACTATCCCGCAAATTGCACTGTCGAAAATACATTAATGTACGGATTGGGGCAAATTGAAAAACAAGTCGCCGGTGTACAAATCTCCATGTCTATGAGCATTACGGCTACCCACAATACCATTTACGATGTCCCAAGAGCAGGTATAAACATTAGCGAAGGAACATGGGGTGGTCACGAAATTTCTTTTAACGACGTCTTTAATACTGTTTTGGAATCTGGTGATCATGGTGCATTTAATTCATGGGGCAGAGATAGATATTGGAATGCTAATGTTCCGGTAATGAATAAGATCGCTAAAGACAATCCTGCATTAATTACTGCCGATGTCATTAAAACCATTACATTACATGATAACAGGTTTCATTGTGAACACGGATGGGATATTGATCTGGACGATGGGTCCAGCAATTACTACATCTACAATAATGTTTGCTTAAATGGAGGTTTAAAACTACGCGAAGGCTTTTACAGAAGGGTAGAGAATAACATTATTTTAAACAATTCTTTCCACCCGCATGTATGGTTCGAAAACAGTGGTGATGTCTTTAAACATAACATCATCACCAGGAACTATTATCCAATCGGAATTAATTTTTGGGGCAAGGAAATCGATTATAATTTCTTTGCAGATAAAGCCTCATTAGAGAAATCGCAAAAGGCTGGTACCGACCAGCACTCTACATTTGGGAATCCTGAATTCTTAAATCCGGCAATTGGCGATTACAGCGTGAAAAGCACTTCTAAAGCACTTGCTGTAGGTTTTAAAAGCTTTGCTACAGATCAATTTGGGGTAACCTCTCCGGCGTTACGTAAGCTAGCGAAAAAAGCCCCAATTCCAGTGCTTAAAGGAATTGAGGGGATAAATACGAGCGAATCAACAGAATGGTTCGGCCTGCAGCTTAAAAATCTCGAAACATTAGGAGAACGTTCTGCAACGGGGATGCCCGAAGAAATAGGGATTCTGGTGCTTAGCGTTCATGCCAGCAGCCCTTTTGCCGGAGTGTTAAAAGCCAACGATGTTATTCTTTCCTTTAAGCAGAAAACCACAAATAAAGTTGCAGATCTGATTGCCCTACAGCAGCAAAATAAGTCAGATAAAGCTGTCGAAATAACTATTTTTAGAAATCAGAATACACAAAAGATTACCCTGGATAAACCACTTAAATAAAAATGAAACACACAACGACCATTTTATTTGCGTTAATACTTTTCTGTAAAACCCTTGCATTTGGACAGCACGATCCCAAAGCATTAAGGGAATGGCAGGATCAAAAATATTCAATGTTCATTCATTACGGAATCTACTCTGTACTGGGTGGCGTGTGGGAAGGTAAGCCGGTAACCAAAGGGTTAAGTGAACAAATTCAGGCGCATGCAGGTATTTATAGTGATACTTACGCAGATGTTGCTAAAAGGTTTAATCCCCAAAACTGGAATGCAGATTCCATTGTTGCCCTGGCAAAAAAAGCAGGTATGCGCTCGCTGGTAATCACCTCAAAGCATCATGATGGATTTTGTATGTTTAAAACAAATACCACAGATTTTAACGTGGTTGATGCCACTCCATTCAAAAGGGATATTGTAAAAGAGCTTTCCGACGCGTGTAAGCGTGGTGGGTTAAGGTTTGGCTTGTACTTCTCGCTAATCGACTGGCACTTCCCGCAGGCATCGCCAATCTCGAGCAGCAACTCAGATTACATTACCCCCGAACATGTGGAATACAATAAAAAGCAGATTACAGAATTGCTAAGCAACTATGGCCCTGTTTCTGAACTGTGGTTTGATATGGGCTCCCAAAATGCTAATGAAAGCAAAGACCTTAGAGACCTGGTCCATAAACTTCAGCCAAATTGTATGATAGGAAGCAGAATCGGGAATGATATGGGCGACTTTAACGTAATGGGCGACAATCAGGAGCCTGATTATGCCATCGGAGTGCCTTGGCAATCTCCTGCATCTTTCTTCGACGAAACATGGAGCTATCGTTCGTGGCAGGTGAGGGGGAGCGAAGAAGAAAAAATGCGCGAAAAACTAACCAGTTTGATCAGGGTTGCAAGTCGTGGCGGAAACTTCCTTTTAAACATCGGTCCAAAGGGAGATGGTTCTGTAGTTGATTTCGAAAAGGATGTTTTATTAAGCATCGGTAAATGGCTTGATAAAAATAAAGAAGCCATTTATGGAACAGACCCGGATCCTTTTCACATCTCATTCAAATGGGGAAGCCTAACCAGCAGACCTGATAAAATTTATCTGCACCTGCTTTCAGCTCCTGAAAATGGAGTGATCACACTTCCTGGTCTTACCGGAAAAATTAAAGATGCATATGTTCTTGGAGAGGATAAAAAAGCGAAATTCTCCCAAAATGCTTCAGGTGTAAAAATTAATGTACCAGAAGGTTTAGACGTCAGCAAAGAGTTTAAAGTAATTGCAATAGAATTTGTTCATGGTTATTCAGTACCTCCTGCAAATATCATCGCTTTCACTAAAGCGCCTTTAATTCTTGACTCGCACAATGCCTTTAAGCACTACAGCAGTTCAGGCATAGATTACAACAACCGTTATCAGAGTACGGTAAAGGAATCATGGACCATTAGTCCTTCAAAAACCGGGGACCTCGCTCCTGCAATCTATTATACGGATGAAGAAAAAGGAAAGGTTATAGATGTAGAGCTGAATGGTAAATCAACAGTGGTAACCTTAAGCGGAACCGGTGCAGAAAAGTTAAAGAACGATCCTTCCGCCATTACATGGGGCGGTATCTATCAAACAGGGCCGCTTTATTCTGGTGTTGGTGGTGTACATGGTAACCTGACTAATGTAGATGTAAGCAAACCATGGCCAGATTCAAATGGTGGAACATGGGAGAAAAAGGGAGAACTGAAAAATAATGTGACCTATGAAATGGAAGCCGACAGAAATTCGGCGACCTACCTTTTACAAGAAATAACTTCAGCTAAAGATCAATCATATCTGGTGGGCATAACCAGTGGAGATGGGGTAACCGTAACACTGAACGGAAAGGTGCTGGCAGAGCATAACAATCCTTTTAAAGACAAGCAGTTGAAAGATGTGATTTTATTGCCGCTAAAAAAAGGAGCAAACCAGCTTATTGTTAAGTATTACAATGGATTCAAAAAGGTTAATGTAATGAGCATTGATAACAATGTAAGTCAAGCCATTTACCGCCAGGAACTAAAACCAATGGCTGTAGAAAAGGGCAAGTATTATCCCGTTAGCTGGCAATTGCATAAACCGCTTTCTCCGCATACTACTATCGGATTATTTAACGCAAGAATCGAAATCAAATAATAACTCAATGTCTTTATTATGGTATTTTGCAAATCAAGCTACGTAACAAGAATAATAGATGCTTTATTTGCCAAAATAGCTTAATAATAAGATAAAATGGTAAAATAAATCACTTCAAAAAACGCGTTCTTTGATTAACCAAAAAATTAAACCAGATGACTAAAAACAAGTACCTTTTTCCGTTTATTATGATTACCTCCCTGTTTTTTATGTGGGGTTTTGTACATAATCTAGATCCAATACTTATTCCCCATTTAAAAAGGTCTTTTAGTCTAAGTACTTTAGAAGCATCTTTGGTTGATTCTGCAGTGTTCATCGCTTATTTTGTAATGGCACTTCCAGCAGGATTTATTATGAAAAAGTATGGCTATAAAACAGGGATAATTCTGGGGCTTGCCTTATTTGCCATAGGATCATTTTTATTTATACCAGCAGCGAATACGCAAGCTTACGTATTCTTTTTGGGTGCACTATTTATCATAGCATGTGGACTAACCATTCTGGAAACAGCCGCCAACCCTTATGCATCATTGCTTGGCCCTCCTGAAACGGCAACGTTTCGATTGAATTTTGCGCAGTCATTCAATGGACTAGCAGCAACGGCTGCTCCAATAATCGGTGCTAAAATTATTTTAATAGAAGGGATATCTGATGAGAAGTTAAGTAAAATGACTGCCTCTGCAAGGGAATTTGCTTTGGCATCAGAAGCTTCATCAGTAAAAACACCATACCTGGTGCTGGGGAGCATTATTCTGGTAATAGCGATCATCTTTGTCTTTTTGAAATTACCTGAAATTGTGGAGACAGAAGAACCGGGCGACAAAGCAACTGACCATACCCTATTGGATGCGCTTAAACACAAACATTTAAGGTGGGCCGTTCTTGCACAATTCTTTTACGTAGGTGCTCAGGTATGTGTGTTTAGCTTTTTTATTCTGTATGCTACCAAAGCTGCCGAAATAGATCAGCAAAAGGCAGCTGGTTATGCAGGTATCGGCATGGGCTTAGCCTTCCTGATTGGAAGAGTACTTGGTACGTTCCTCATGAAATTTATTAAAGCAGAGCGGTTATTGGCTATTTATGCTGTAGCCAGCATGGTACTTTGCGTTCTTGCAATCGTAACGCATGGCACCATATCATTATTTGTTGTTATCGGAATTGCATTCTTCATGTCCATCATGTTCCCTACCATCTTCTCTCTGGGTATTAAGGATCTTGGAAAAGACACGAAATTTGGAAGCAGTCTGATCATCATGTCTATCGTGGGTGGCGCAGTATTGCCTCCGGCAATGGGTTACGTTGCTGATATAGCCGATATTCAGATAGGTTATATCGTGCCATTAATATGCTTCGCAGTTGTATTTTTATTTGGCGTAACCGGTCACAAGGTTGTTAAAAGAACATAGTATTAAAATCTTAGAAAATATATAAAATGAAAAGATATTGTTTAGCGCTTGATCTGGTAAATGATCCTGATCTGATCAAAGAATACGAAGTAATGCATCAGCAGGTATGGCCTGAAATTCAGGAGAGCATTACCTCTGCCGGAATCGATACAATGGAAATTTACAGATATGGCAATAGGCTGTTTATGATTATGGAAGTAAATGGTAAATTTAGCTTTGAAAAGAAGGGAGCCATGGATGCCTCAAATGAAAAGGTACAGGAATGGGAAAAATTAATGTGGAAATATCAACAGGCAATCCCGGGTGCTAAACCTGGTGAGAAATGGGTGATGATGGATAAAATATTTGAATTAAAAGCATAATGTCAATAATAACTAATAAAAGTTTTTTGCAAATACATCCAGACGATAATGTTCTGGTAGCCTTACAGGATTTGCAGAAAGGACAAAAAATTGAATGGAACAACTTAACGTTCGATTTAAAGGATGATGTACACGCCAAGCATAAGTTTTTCATAACGGATAGGGCAATTGGTGAGGATGTTTTAATGTATGGAGTATTGGTTGGCAAAGCAACTGCTTTTATTCCTCAGGGAGGGTTAATGACCACCGAAAATGTTCATCACGCCTCTCAGGATTATGCTTACAGAAATGTAAATTACCAATGGCAGGCTCCCGACGTATCAAAGTTTCAAAACAGAACATTCAACGGATATCACCGTCAGGATGGTAAAGTCGGAACAGCAAATTATTGGTTGTTTATACCTACAGTTTTCTGTGAAAACAGAAATATGGATGTTATAAAAGAATCATTATACAATACCCTGGGCTATAATGTAACCGATAAGTACAAACAGTTTACAGATCAGTTGCTTACTGCATATCAGGACGGCGAATCAATAGATTCCTTTAATGTTGATAGTCTTGCATCTGCTCAGGCAACTAAAAAAAGAGTATTCAAAAATGTTGATGGTATAAAATTCCTTAATCATCAGGGTGGCTGCGGGGGCACGCGTCAGGATGCAGATCTGTTAAGTAATCTGTTAGCTGCTTATGCGGATCATCCAAACGTAGCAGGAATAACCGTGCTTAGTCTTGGTTGTCAGCACCTGCAAACACAAAGTTTGTTGGATGATATCAAAGAGCGCAATCCTACTTTTAATAAAAAGGTCTTGATTTTTGAACAGCAGCAAAGCCAGAGTGAAGAGCAGCTGATAAAAGATGCCATTCTTAAAACTTTTGAAGGTTTAACCGAGATCAATAAAATAGAAAGAAGCCCTGCTCCACTTAGTAAGTTGTGTGTGGGGGTTAAATGTGGTGGTAGCGACGGGTTCAGCGGTATTTCTGCTAATCCTTCAGTTGGCTATACCTCTGATCTTTTGGTAGCCCTTGGAGCCAAGGTATTGTTGGCAGAATTTCCGGAACTATGCGGTGCAGAACAAAACATAATCGACAGGTGTGTAGATAAACCAACGGCCGAGAAATTTATCAGGTTAATGCAGGAGTACGATGCCCAGGCACATGCAGTAGGTTCCGGATTTCATATGAACCCATCACCTGGAAATATTAAGGATGGTTTAATAACCGATGCCATCAAAAGTACCGGAGCCGCTAAAAAAGCAGGTACTTCTCCCGTAGTAGATGTTTTGGATTATACCGAGCCGGTAACCAAACCAGGATTAAGCCTGGTATGTACTCCTGGAAATGATGTGGAGGCAACAACAGGAAAAGCGGCCAGTGGTGCTACATTAATCTTGTTTACCACGGGTTTAGGTACGCCAACAGGAAATCCTGTTTGTCCGGTAATTAAAATAGCAACAAACACAGCCCTAACCAACAGAATGGGCGACATCATTGACATAGACACTGGTGCAATTATTCGTGGCGAAAAAACCATTGAAGAAATGGGCGAAGAAATTCTGGAATATTGCATCAGAGCTGCAAGCGGCGAAATCACACCTAAAGCAGTATTGTTGAATCAGGATGACTTCATCCCATGGAAAAGAGGCGTTTCATTATAATAAGGTAAGCATGTTCAGTTTAAAAGGAAAATCAGCAATTATTACAGGCGGAGGAAGCGGAATAGGCAGAGCAATATCTGCTCTATTTGCAAAACAGGGAGCTTTGGTTCATATTATCGAACTCAACTCGGAGGCGGCCTCACAAACAATAGACGAGATCAGTAAAGCAGGCGGAAACGCAATAGGCTATAGCTGTGATGTAAGTAACCAGGCTCAGGTAATCGATATCTTTAACAAAATAGGAAATATAGATATCCTCGTTAACAACGCTGGTATTGCCCATGTAGGAAAGCTGGAAACCACAAGTGAAGATGATTTCACTAAGATCTTTAATGTAAATGTTAAAGGGGCTTACAATTGCTTGTATGCTGCAATCCCGGCATTGAAAAAAAGCAATTCACCAGTAATCCTTAACATGGCTTCTATCGCTGCGTTGGTTGGCATTACCGACAGGTTTGCTTATTCTATGAGTAAAGGCGCTATTTATGCCATGACACTCTCTGTAGCGCGCGATTATATGGCCGACGGCATCAGATGTAACAGCATTTCACCAGCAAGGGTGCATACGCCTTTTGTGGATGGTTTTATTGCCAAAAACTATGCAGGTCAGGAAGAAGCTGTTTTCGAAAAACTATCCAAAAGTCAGCCAATAGGCCGCATGGGTAAACCAGAGGAAGTAGCCTCTCTGGCATTATACTTATGTTCAGACGAAGCTGGTTTTGTAACTGGAAACGACTATCCTTTAGATGGAGGATTTGTTAAATTAAATAACTAATTTGAGTTTTTAAAATAAATATATATCAATGAAATTAATCAGATGGGGAGCAGCCGATCAGGAAAAAACCGGCGTTATTATAAACGATATTTGGTATGATACCTCGGCCTTTGGCGAAGACTATAATGAAAAATTTTTTAATGATAACGGATTAGCCAGACTGGATGCATTTGTTAAAGCAAATGAGGGTAAATTGGCCCAAGTCCCTGCAGGCACACGTTTAGGTTCACCGGTCGCACGTCCTTCAAAAATAGTTTGTATAGGATTAAACTATGCAGATCATGCAAAGGAAACCAATGCACCAATACCACCTGAACCTGTTATTTTTATGAAATCCTCTACTGCTATGGTGGGGCCTTTTGATGATATTGTGATCCCTAAAAATTCTGTAAAAACAGATTGGGAAGTTGAGCTGGCAGTTGTAATCGGAAAAAAAGCATCTTACGTTGATGAGGCTGATGCGCTTGGTTATGTAGCAGGTTACGTTTTACATAATGATGTATCAGAGCGTGAATTCCAGATCGAAAGAAACGGAACATGGGACAAAGGAAAAGGTTGCGATACTTTTGCTCCTTTGGGTCCATTCCTTGCCACACAGAATGAAATTGCTGATGTAGACAACCTTAGACTTTGGCTTAGCGTAAACGGCAAAATAATGCAGGATGGAAATACTTCCAACTTTATATTCAATGTGCCTTTTGTAATTTCATATGTAAGTCAGTTCATGACTTTACTACCTGGAGATGTAATCTCTACCGGAACACCGGCAGGTGTTGGATTAGGATTTAATCCTCCTGTTTATCTTAAAGAAGGTGATGTTGTAGAACTTGGCATAGATGGCCTTGGCAGCTCAAAACAACAGGTTAAAAATTATGTTAAGAATTGATTCTCATCAGCATTTCTGGAAATATAATGCAGTAAGGGATAGCTGGATAACAGATGATATGGCGGTGCTGCAGGATGATTTTCTTCCAATGCACCTTCAGCCCGTTCTTCAGCACTTTAATTTTGATGGCTGTGTGGTTGTTCAGGCAGATCAATCTGCTGCCGAGAATGCTTTTCAACTTCAAAATGCCAAAGACCACTCTTTTATTAAGGGTATAGTCGGCTGGGTCGATTTGAGGGCGGCAAACATCAGTGAGCAGCTTGCTGATTTAAGTGAACACCCTCAAATGAAGGGATTCAGGCATATTTTGCAAGGCGAAACAGACCGTGCCTTAATGCTAAAACCTGATTTTGTTAACGGAATAAGCAAGTTAAAGGATTA
>Ga0307414_10000946_pt1 | contig 14842 bp, 14 predicted proteins | sample DK1Ometagenome_FD_203804 | JGI IMG/M metagenome (GOLD analysis project Ga0307414, IMG submission 203804) | Maize rhizosphere microbial communities from greenhouse at UC Davis, California, United States - DK15-O-3 | ecosystem: Host-associated > Plants > Roots > Rhizosphere > Soil | place: USA... | reverse complement strand
GAGAGATTTCCCGATGGATGAGGTGGACGAAATGGTGGTCGCGGTGCGCGCCGATACCGGGGCGTTCCGGCGCGACATCGCGGCGCTGCGTGCCGAGCTGGGCGGGCCGCTGGTCGTCGAAGCCGATCGGGCGGGGCGTGCGATCGAGCGGGCGCTGTCGCGCGCGATCGTCAGCGGCAAAATGGGGTTCGAGGATCTGAAGCGGCTCGCGCTGTCGGTGATGGCCGATATCGCGCGGGCGGCGATTTCGAACGGCATCGGCGCGGCGGGCGGCGGATCGGGCGGCGGAGGATTGCTGTCGCTGGGCACGTCGATCGCGATGGCGCTGTTCGGTGCGCCGGGCCGCGCGACCGGCGGACCGGTGAGCGCGGGGCGCGCCTATCGGGTCGGCGAGCGCGGGCCCGAGTTGTTCGTGCCGACCGCAAGCGGGCGGATCGAAGCGGCGGGCGGGGGCGTGCGCAACATCGCGATCACGGTGAATGTGCGGGGCGAGGCGGGAAGCGAGCCGCAGCGGTTGGCGCAGACGGGGCGGCAGCTGGCGCGGGCGGTGCGGCGCGCGGTTGCGAGCGGAGAGGATTGATGGGCTGGGCGTTGGTTGCCGCGGCCGAGCCGCATCACCGGAAAGCCTGGCTGAAGCGGTTCGATCCGCGGTTCTGGACGGTCGATTTCGCGCGGCCGATGATGGCGAGCGTGACGAGCGAGGTGCCGGGGGCGCTGCGCGTCGAGGCGGTCTTTTATCAAAAGCAGGATCTGGCAGGGCTGATCTGGGAGAGCGCGGATCGCTGGGATCATCCGTTGCTCGCCTATGAGACGAAGCGCGATTTCCGGCACACGCAGCTGAGGTTCCGCTGGCGGTCGGGCGGAGTGAAGCCGCTCGACGCGCTGCACGGGCCGACACTGACGATCGAGGGGCGCGACGCGGCGGGGAGCCCGCGCGCCTGGTATGTGCGATTGTGGAACTACGCGGTGGGAATGCCGGAAGATGCCGTCGTCACGCTCGATTTCGACGCGCTCAACGGCGGCTTCCTGCTGCCGGGCGAGGCCGACCCGGTGTGGGCGGGCGATATCGAGCGGATGTTCATTTCGCTGGTGCCGCCGGGCTATGACGGCGGCGATGGGGTGTTGCCGGCGCCGGCGCAGGGCTGGGCCGAGATGAGCGAGATCGTCTGCTCGGGTTCGGGATCGGTGCTCGCGATCGGCGATGTGGTGATGCCCGAGCACGGCCTTGGGATCGCAGGCGGCTATGACGATAGCTATCATCTCACCCCGGCGCGGCTGGTGCGGCAGATGGTGCAACTCGGCTATCGCGGCGATGTCGTCCATTATGTCGGGATGAGCCATTATATGCGGCTCGAGGCGGCGGATGGCGCGTTTCATGCGAGCGTGACGGGCGGCGCGCTCAATGCGCCGTGCGCGGCGTGGCATGTGAGCTTCGCGGCGGCGTGCGAAGCGGCGGGGCTGGGGGTGATCTGGTCGCTCTCCTATGAATTGTTCGATGCCTATTGCCCGGAGGACTGGAAGCAGCGCGCGAGCGACGGGTCGCCGGCGCTGACCGGCTGGGAGCCGCCGTCGACCCTGTTGTCGCCAGCGAACGCGGAGGCGATGGGATATTTGCAGGCGGTCGCGCGGGCGTTCGTCGCGATCGGCGCGGCGGCGGGGCTGGCGCTGAAATTCCAGGTTGGCGAGCCGTGGTGGTGGATCGCGGGCGAGGGCCGGATCTGCGCCTATGATGCAGCGACGACGGCGGCGCTTGGGGCGTCGAGCGTGGCGATTGCCGATGTGCGAGAGGCGCTGGATGCGCCGCAACTGGCGATGCTCGATGCGCTGGGGGTTTTGCTGGCCGGGTCGACCGCTGCACTGGTCGCGGCGGCGCGGGATGAGATGGGGGCGGCGGGGCTGGTGAGCCATTTGCTCGTCTATCTGCCAACGGTGCTCGACCTTGCGACGCCCGCGGTGCGGCGCGCCAATGTGCCGCTGGGATGGGCGGCGCCGGCGTTCGATGTGTTGCAGCTCGAGGATTATGACTGGGTCACGGGTGGGCGCGGGGCGGAAACGGCGGGTGCGCGGGCGGCGATGGCGGTGCGGCTGGGCTATCCGGTCGAAGAGCAGCATTATTTTTCGGGCTTCGTGCTGTTGCCCGAGCAGCGGGCCGCGTGGGCGGAGATCGCCGAGGCGGCCGGCGCGGCGCAGCGTGCGGGGGTGGCGCGCGCCTTTATCTGGGCGCTGCCGCAGGTGGCGCGTGACGGTTTCGTGGCGTTTGACGAACGGGGTGGTGACGGGGAGGATGATGTGCAGGCTTTCGATGCGGTGGATTTCCCGCTCGCGATCGGGCGCGAGGCGGTGGTCGCGACCGAATTTTCGACACAGATCGTGAGCTCGCCGTCGGGGCACGAGCAGCGCGCGAGCGAATGGGCCGAGGCGCGGATGCGCTATGATGCGGGGCCGGGCATCCGGTCCGAGGCCGACGTGCGGGTGCTGACCGATTTCTTTCGCGCGCGGCGGGGCGCGGCGCGGGCGTTCCGGTTTCGCGATCCTTTCGATGGCAGTTCGGCGGCGGATGGCGGTATGCCGGGGGCGGATGATCAACTGCTCGGACAGGGCGACGGGGTACGGCGACAGTTCGCGCTGGTGAAGCGTTATGGCGCGGGCGATGCCGAGCAGGTCCGCCCGATCCGGCTGCCGGTCGAAGGGAGCGTGCGCGTCTCGGTCGACGGGATCGAGACGGCGGCGTTTCTGATCACCGACGATGGCGCGGTGTCGCTCGACGCCGCGCCGGGGCCGGGGATCGCGGTGCGCGCCGGCTTTTTGTTCGACGTGCCGGTGCGCTTTGCCGAGGATCGGCTGGAGGCGAGCCGCGCGACTTTTCTGGCGGGCGAACTGGCGAGCGTGCCGCTGGTCGAGGTGCGGGCGCCGCAAGGGGGTTCGACATGACATTGATGGCGGCGCCCGACTGGCTGCGGGCGGAAGTTGTGACGCTCGCCTGGTGCTGGCGGCTGGCGCGGCGCGACGGCGTGGTGATCGGGTTCACGTCGCATGACCGCGACTTGGTAATCGGGGGGCTCGCGTATCGTGCGGCACCGGGGATGAAACCGTCGGCGATCGAGACGAATGACAGCCTCGACGCCGCGACGATGGACCTGGAGGGCGCGATCGCGAGCGATGCGATCGCCGCGCGCGACCTGGAAGCGGGGCGCTGGGACGGGGCGGCGCTCGAACTGCTCGTGACCGACTGGACCGCGCCCGACGTCGCGCCGGTGACGGTCGCGCGGGGATCATTGGGCGCGATCGAGCAGCGCGGCGCGGCCTTCGCCGCCGAGCTGCAAGGGGTGACGCGGCTGCTCGACCGACCGGTGTGCCCGGCGACCTCGCCCTCGTGTCGTGCGATGCTGGGCGACCGCGCGTGCCGCGTCGACCTGGCGCCGCGCACGCATGTCCGGCGCGTGACGGCGGTCGACGGGCGCGTGGTGACGCTCGACGCGGCGGTGAGCGGCATGGCGTTCGGCAGCCTGTCGTGGATCGAGGGCGCCAATTGCGGCCTGGAAAGTCCGGTGATTTCCGCTGACGGCGCCAGCCTCCACCTTGCCGAAGCGCCGGCGTTCGAACCGCCGGGACCGGTGCGGGTGCGACTGGTCGAGGGGTGCGACAAACAGCTCGCGACGTGCCGCGACCGTTTTGGCAATGCAGTCAATTTTCGCGGCGAGGCGCATCTGCCGGGCAATGATTTGCTGACGCGCTATCCCGGTGGCTGATTGCGGCGGGGCCGCCTTTCGCGCGGCCCGCGCGATGGTGGGGGTCCGGTTCCGCCCGCAGGGAAAGGACCCGGTGACGGGGCTGGACTGCGTCGGGCTGGTCTGGGCGGCCTATGCGGCGGCGGGACGGCGGCTGGTGCGGCCAGCGAATTATCCGCTGCGCGGCTGGGGTTTGGAGCGGATCGAGGGTGCGCTTGCGGTCGCGGATTTTGTCCGCGCCGATGATGCGATGCGCGCCGGCGATGTCGCGCTGATCGGGCATCCGGCGGGGCAATATCATCTTGGCCTGATCGGGCAGGAGACTTTCATTCATGCTCATGCGGGGCTGCGCCGGGTGGTCGAGACGCCGCTCGATACGAGCGTGCGCGGCGCCGCGCGGTGGCGGCTTTCATAAGGAAAAACGGCGATGGCGACGTTGGTGCTGACGGTGGTGGGCGGGATCGTCGGAGGTCCGGTCGGTGCCGCGATTGGCGCGGCGGTAGGACAGCAGGTCGACCCCGCGATCTTCAAGCCCAAGGGGCGCGAGGGGCCGCGGCTTGTCGATCTGAAAGTTCAGGCGTCGACCTATGGCCAGCAGGTTCCGCAATTGTTCGGGACGATGCGCGTCGCGGGCAGCGTGATCTGGGCGACCGACCTGATCGAGCGACGGAGCAAGCGCGGGGGCGGTAAGGGCCGTCCTTCGACGACGGAATATAGCTATGCCGTGTCGCTCGCGGTCGCGCTATCGTCGCGGCCCATCCGGTCGATCGGGCGCATCTGGGCCGACGGCAATCTGCTGCGCGGGACGAGCGGCAGTTTTCGGGAACGCTGCACGTTCCGCTGGTATGACGGGAGCGAGGATCAGGCAGCCGATCCGCTGATTGCGTCGGCGCTGGGCATCGCGTCGGCGAGCGCGTTTCGGGGCCTCGCCTATGTTGTCTTCGAGGAACTCGAACTGGGTGCGTTCGGCAACCGGATTCCGTCGCTGACCTTCGAGGTGGAGGCCGATGCGGGGAGTATCGACGCCGGGCGGATCGGGGACGAACTGCTCGCTGACGCGGGACGCTGTCGCGGTGTGTGGCCCTTTTCGGGCTATGCGGCATCGGGCGACCGGGCGCGCGATGCGCTGGCGCCGCTGTTCGACGCCGACGGGGTGCGGCTGGCGAGTGGACCCGATGGCTGGCGGTTGGCACCTGCGACTGGAACGGGGGCCGTGCCGGCGCTGAGCGACTTTTGCGAGGCGCGACGCAGCGATACGCCGGGTGATCGCGCCAAGCGGCGACGCGCACCCTTGTCGTCGCTGCCGGGAACCATCCGCCTGCGCCACTATGAACCGGAACGCGATTTTCAGCTCGGCCAGCAGACAAGTCAGGTCGCGGGCGGCGGCGCGCGTGAAGAGCGGATCGACCTGCCGGCGGTCCTGCCGGCGACATCGGCGCGGGCGCTGGCGCAGCGCCTTGCCTCCGCCGCCGCGGACGAGCGCGAGACGTCGATCCGGCATGGCGACCTGGCGGCTTTGGCGCTGACCGTCGGGCAGGTCGTGGCTGGTGCCGACGGGAGCCGCTGGCGGCTGGCCGGACGGACGGTGCGCGGGAACGAAATTGCGCTCGAACTGCGGCGCCATCAGCCGCTGCCTGCGACCGAGCTTCCGGCGGCGCCGGGGGTTCCGGTCGGCGCTCCCGACTGGCCCGACGCGGTCGGCATGGTTCACCCGTTCGATCTTCCCAATCTGGACAATCCGGCCGCCTCCTCGCCGCGAATATTGATTGCCGGGGCGGGTAGCAACGATGGTTGGCGCGGCGCCGATTGCTGGTTCGTCGCCTCGCCCGGGAGCGAGCCGATTCCCGTCGGCTCGGTGCGCCCGGCGGCGGCGCTCGGCCTGCTCGCCGAGCCGCTGGCGGCGGGGAGCGATTGCCTGTTCGATCTTTCCAACACGGTCGTGCTTGAGCTGGCCAATCCGTCGATGACGCTCGAATCGGTGGGCGACGCCGCGCTGCTCGGCGGTGCGAACCGGGCGATGGTCGGTGGGGAGCTGCTGCAATTCGGCGAAGCCGAGATTGTGGGGCCCGGAAAATGGCGTTTGTCGCGCCTGCTTCGTGGCCGCGCCGGGACTGCGAGCGCGATGAGCCATCCGGCGGGCGAACCGTTCGTCCTGCTCGACGATCCGGCGTGGTTGATGCTGCCCGACGACCTCGCCGCGATGACAGGCGCAGGCGAGACGATGCTGCAGTGGGCGCCGCGGAACGGCTCCGTGCTGACCGAGATCGAGATGGCCGCAGCCGGGCAGGCGTTGCGGCCGCTTTCGCCGGTACACGCGCAGATCCGCCCCGACGGCGCGGGCGGCTTGACGATCGGATGGACGAGACGGAGCCGCATCGACACCGGCTGGCGCGATCATGTCGATCAGCCGCTGGGCGAAACGCGTGAATTGTGGCGCGTTTCGCTGGTGCCGCCGGTTCCGGGCGTCGGGCCGTGGGAGACGGCGGTGTCCGCTCTCCATATCGGCGCCGGCGAGCTCGCTGCGCTGACATCGGGACACGCGATGGAAATTCGCCAAACGGGCGATTTCGCGCAGTCGCCACCGCTTATCCTGGTTTTGACATAAGGACAGATCATGACCGACATGCCGATCACGCCGCGCTTTTCGTTACCGTTACTTGCCGTTGCACAGGCGCAAAAAGAGGTGACGCATAATGAAGCATTGACCTTGCTCGACGCGCTTATCCATGCCGCGATCGAAGCGGGGCCGCTTGCGACGCCGCCCGCGAATCCCGCTATCGGGCAATGCTGGATCGTCGATGCTGCAGCGACGGGCGTCTGGACTGGCGCGGAGAATGCGATCGCTATCTGGACCGCCGGCGGCTGGAGATTCGCCGCACCGCGCGTCGGGGTGCAGGTGACCCGTCTCACCGACGGCGCGCGGCTGCGGTTCGACGGCAGCGGGTGGACGGCGCCTGCAGCGATCGGCGCGCCTGCCGGGGGGACGACAATCGATTCCGAAGCGCGTGCCGCGATCACGGCGTTGATCCTCAACCTCGCCGCGCAGGGTCTTCTGATTTCAGGCTGAATTTCCGTTCGTTGGCGAACAAAGTGCGACTTTTTGGCAACAGATTGACGATTTGTTCACTTGCACGGAACCAAAGCGGCGAGTAGGACGTCTGCCGAGACGTATATCTCAAATTGAAAGGGGAATTACTATGAGGAAGCTTGCCGTCGCTGTGGCGTTGGCCTCCACCACCCTGGCGTCGCCTGCTATGGCGCGCGACGACTCTTGGTATGTTGGTGTCGGTGCTGGCGCAATGCTCGTCGAGGACCTGGACCTCGATATTGGCACGTTCAACAATGCCGCTACGCTCGATCATCGCGCTGGCTATGATGTCGAAGGCACCGTCGGTTATGACTTCGGCGGTTTCCGTGCGGAAGTCGAAGTCGGTTTCCGTGAAGCCGACATCAAGTCGGGTCGCTTCACGAGCCCGGGTGTTCCGAGCCGCGCCGATGGCACGGGCGCCTTCACCGGTAACGCGGATCTGAACGGCGATTCGAACGCCCTCAGCTTCATGGTCAACGGCCTGCTCGACTTCGGTGACGATGACGGTCTTCAGGGCTTTGTCGGCGGCGGTGCCGGTGTCGCCCGCGTTTCGGTCGAACCCGTTTTGGCGGGTCCGTTCCTCGACGATTCGGACACGGGCTTTGCCTGGCAGGCGATCGCGGGCGTTCGCGCTCCGCTCAGCGACAGCATCGACGTCGGCCTGAAGTATCGCTTCTTCAATGCCGACAACCTCGATCTGGTCGACCAGACCGGTCGCGACGTTTCGACGCGTTTCCGTTCGCACTCGCTGCTCGGCACGCTGACGTTCAACTTCGGTGGCGCAGAACCGCCGCCGCCGCCGGCTCCGCCTCCGCCGCCCCCGCCGCCTCCTCCGCCCCCGCCGCCGCCTCCGCCGCCGCCGGTCGTGGAATGCGCGCCTGGGCCGTACATCGTGTATTTCGACTGGGATCAGTCGAACATCACGCCGGAAGCGGCTTCGACGCTCGACAACGCGATCAGCGCCTACAACCGTGGTTGCACGGGTACGCAGGTCATGCTCGCCGGTCACGCCGACCGTTCGGGTTCGGCCACGTACAACGTCGGCCTGTCGAATCGCCGCAACGACGCGGTTCGCAGCTACCTGACCGCTCGCGGCATCTCGGATGGCTCGATCGGCGCGCAGGGCTTCGGCGAAACCCGCCCGGCCGTTGCAACCGCCGATGGCGTCCGCAACGACCAGAACCGTCGCGTGGAAATCACTTACGGTCCGAACTCGGGCATGTAAGACTGGTTTCCATCCCCGACGGGGACTGGAAGAAAAGAGGGGCGGCACCGAAAGGTGCCGCCCTTTTTCGTGCGCGATCCACGCGGAGGAGTTGTTCGATGGCGCTTGCGATTTTTCTTGCCGGCTTGGAATAATGATATACCATCACGTTATGGGCGCGGGATGATCTCAGGCCCTTGAAGCGGGCGGGGCGTCCATCGATTGCGGCGTTTCGTTCCCCAACCGGGAGCAAGAGACGATGCGCAAACGCAGCATGTTCCATCGCAGCATTTTTCGTGCTGATCCCAATGGCGATCCTGACATCAACACGACGCCGCTGATCGACGTCATGCTGGTGATGCTGGTGATGTTCATCATCACCATTCCGCCGCCGACGCACAGCGTCGATGTGACGCTCCCTGTGGGGTCGATCGAGCCGGGCAAGATACTCGATGAAAACCGCGTCACGATCGATACGAGCGATGTGATCCGCTGGAACGACGAAGCCATCGATCTCGCCGAGTTGGGCGTCCTGGTAAAGCAGGCGTCGGAGCGCGCGAAACCGGCGGCGATCCTGCTCGAACCCGACGCGCGGGCGCGCTATCTGCGCGTCGACGAGGCGATCGGCGCGATCCGGCGCAATGGCGGAACGAAGCTCGCCTTTCCTGGCATCCAGAACTATGCCGAACTGATCTGATGCACGCTCACGCGCCGGCCGCCCGTCAGGCGGTGGGCGCCGTTCCGGGTCGCAGATACCGCATCATATAGCCGACATAGTCCGCCTTGCCGAGCGGGACGCCCATATGGCGCAGGACGGCATAGGCGGCGACGTGGTGGAAGGCGAACTGCGGCGCCGCCCAGTCGCGGACATAGTCGAACGCGCTCAGGTCGAAGATCATGCCGTTAGGCAGCTCGAAGCTGACCGGGCGGTCGCCGTCGTCTCCGAGCGCCGTGCGATCGACGGCGTCGAGAATGGCCAAGGTTGCGGCGATCTGTTCCTGCATTCCGGCGAAGTCGGTGGCGTCCTCGGGAAATTCGGGGACGGCGATACCCCCCAGCCGGTGCAGAGGCTGTAGCGCCTGGATGCAGGTGAAGCGGACCTGCGAAGCGAGCGGGAACATGTCGGGAGCGAGCCGAGCGACCGCGAACTGCAACTCGCCGATGCCATTATCCGCGCCCCAGGCGCTTGCTTTCGACAGCTCTCCGGACAGGGCCTTCAAGCCATTTTGGTAGGCGGGTACGGTCAGATCGTAGAGCATCGTCAAATCCTTTGGCTGGTCGGACGGCGTCAGGCCGCGGCGAGATTGTCCTGGAACTGCAGCCGCGCGAGGCGGGCGTAGAGGCCGTCGGCCGCGACGAGTTCGTCGTGCTTGCCCTCTTCGACAATGCGGCCGTCGTCCATCACGATGATGCGGTCGGCGGCGCGCACGGTCGCGAGCCGGTGCGCGATCACGATCGTCGTGCGGTCGGTCATCAGCGTTTCGAGTGCATCCTGGACGAGCTTTTCGGATTCGGCGTCGAGCGCCGAAGTGGCTTCGTCGAGCAACAACAGCGGCGCGCGGCGCAGCAACGCGCGCGCGATCGCGACGCGCTGTCGCTGGCCGCCCGAAAGCCGGGCACCGCCTTCGCCCATGAAGGTATCGAGACCTTGCGGCAGCTTGCGCAGAAATTCCTCGGCATTGGCGGCGCGTGCGGCCGCCCAGAGCTCGTCGTCGCTTGCGCTCCAATTGCCGTAACGCAGGTTGTCGCGCGCCGAGGCGGCGAAAATCACCGTTTCCTGCGGCACCATCGCGATGCGCGCGCGGATGTCGGCGGGGTCGGCTTCGGTCAGCGGCACCCCGTCGAGCAGGATCTGTCCGGCCTGCGGATCGTAGAAACGTTCGGCGAGTTGGAAGAGCGTCGACTTACCGGCGCCCGAGGGGCCGACAATCGCCACGGTCTCGCGCGGGTGGATTGCGAGGCTGAAATCATGCAGCGCCGGGGCATCGGGACGTGTCGGATAGTGGAATTCGACCTTTGCGAATTCGAGCGTGCCGAGCGGCGGTTGGGGGAAGCTGCGCGGTTTCGCGGGCGGGGCGATGGTCGCTTCGGCGTTCAGCAATTCGCTGAGCCGCTCGGCGGCGCCGGCGGCGCGGAGCAAGTCTCCATAGACCTCGGTGAGCGCGCCGAACGCCCCGGCGACGAGCCCGCCGGTCAAGACGAAGGCGGCGATCGTGCCGCCGGTGATCGTGCCTTGCGCGACCCCTTCGGCGCCGTACCAGAGCAACGTCGTAATCGCGCCGAACAGCAGGCCGATAACCGTCGCGGTGATGATCGCGCGAAGGCGGATGCGGCGTTTCGCGGTCGCGAAATTGGCCTCGACAGCGGCCGAGAAACGATCGGCTTCGCGCGCCTCCTGACCGAACGCCTGGACGATCTTCATCGCCCCCATCTGCTCGGCGGTGGTCGCGCCGATGTCGGCGACGCGGTCTTGGCTGGTCCGCGAGACCTTCTGAAGCCGGCGACCGAGCAGCATGATCGGCAGGATGATGACCGGAATGCCGAGGAGGATGCCCGCGGTGAGCTTTGGTGACAGGCTGAATAGATAGATGATGCCGCCGACGCCCATCACAAAATTGCGCAGCGCGACCGACACGGTGGTGCCCACGACCTGTTCGATGATCGCGGTATCCGAGGTCATGCGCGAGGCGATTTCGGACGGGCGATTTTCCTCGAAGAAACCGGGGGCGAGGCGCAGCAGGTTGCGCTGCACCGCCTGGCGGATGTCGGCGACGGTGCGCTCGCCGAGCCAGCTGACGAAATAGAAGCGCAGCGCGGTCGCGAGGGCGAGCGCGACGCAGATGGCGTAGAAGAGCCGGAAATGCGGTGCGACATCGCCGCCGCCGGCGATGAAGCCGCTGTCGATCATTTCCTTGAATTGATAGGGGATCGCGAGCGTTGCGAGCGCCGCGATACCGAGCGCGATCGCGGCGACCACCAGTTGCAGCGGATAGCGGCTGGCATGTTGCCATACCATGCGCAGGCTGCCCAGCTTGCGGCGGGGTTCGGCGGAAGCGTTCGCGGCGGAAGGATCGGACTGGCTGGCCATCGCACCGGCCCTAGCAGCGGCGGGGACCGGGCTCAACGATGCAGAATGATGCTGCGCTTCAGATGCTTTGAAGCGATGCTGCAAGGAAGCACGGCGGTGGCGCCGCGCTCCCCCGCTTTTCAGCGATTATCGAGTTGCGCGCGCACGGCGCGAAGCCCCGCCTGCGTGATGCGGTACGGCGCGCCGCCGTGCGAGGCGATGAAGCCGCGCCGCCGCAGCCGGTTGAACAGCGGCAGGCCGGTGTTCGCAAGAACGTGGCCGTCGCGGGTGAAGCACAGCGCCTCCACGATATGGCCGGTTTCGCCGCGCCGATGGCGGATCATGCCGCCCTGCGCCAGCACATGGAGCATATGCTGCTCCGCTTTCGAGATGTTCATGGGATATGTCCGGATATTGCATGCAACAACGGCGCGCCGACATGGGGTCGGCACGCAGCGCACATCCCGTTTTCGCCGGGATGTTAGCGGTTGCCCGCAATCTCAGACATAATCACTCCGCCGGCGCACCATGCGCCTTCCCGCGCGGATTATTCGCTATCGGCACGCCTCGCAACGATTATGATGCATTGCACAATGAAGATGAGCCCCTAGACTGCTAACCAATGAGCAGGCGCCCGCAAGAGCGCCGCCGGGCTACGCAAGGAATGATCGAATATGCTGTATCACGCGTTTGACATGCAGAAGAATTGGCTCGCGGGGGCGAGCGCGCTCGCGACGGCGGGCGCCCAGGTGATGCAGCATCCGGCGAATCCGCTCGGTTATTTCGGCGGCAGCCCGATGTTCGCTTCGGCGCTCGAAGTCTTCGCTCATGCGGCGGCGCCGCGCGGAAAGCCGGGGTTCGAGCTGTATGAAACCGTCGTCGACGGCGAGACGGTGCGCGTCGCCGAAGCGATCGAGGCGCGGAGGCCTTTCGGCCAGCTCAAGCATTTCAAGCATAAGGGCACCAAAGACGCGCCCAAGCTGTTGATCGTCGCGCCGATGTCGGGCCATTATGCGACGCTGCTGCGCGGCACGGTCGAGCGGATGCTGCCCGGCCACGACGTTTGGATCACCGACTGGCGCGACGCACGCAATGTGCCGCTTGAAGCCGGCAAGTTCGACCTCGACGATTATGTCGATTATCTGATCGGCTGGCTCGAGCATATCGGCCCCGGCGCGCATGTGCTCGCGGTGTGTCAGCCATCCGTGCCGAGCCTTGCCGCCGCGGCGATCATGGCGGCGAAGAAGCACAAATGCCGGCCCAAGACGCTGACGATGATGGGCGGACCGATCGACACGCGCAAGGCGCCAACCGCGGTGAACGACCATGCGATGACGCGCCCGCACGCCTGGTTCCAGGAAAATGTGATCGCGACCGTCCCGGCCTATTATCCGGGCGCCGGGCGCCGCGTCTATCCGGGTTTCCTGCAACTGGCGGGTTTCATGTCGATGAACCTCGGCAATCACATGATGAGCCATTGGGAGATGTTCAAACATCTGGTCGATGGCGATGGCGAGAGCGCCGACAAGACCAAGGAATTTTACGACGAATATCGCGCGGTGTGCGACATGACGGCGGAATTCTATCTCCAGACGGTCGATGTCGTGTTCCAGCGCCACCTGCTGCCGAAAGGCGAGATGCTGCACCGCGGCCAGCCGGTCGACGTCGGCGCGATCGAGGATATCGCGATCCTCGCGATCGAGGGCGAGCGCGACGATATTTCGGGGATCGGCCAGACCAAGGCGGCGCTGACGATCGCCAAGGCGCTACCCGCCGCGAAGAAGAAATATCTGATGGCGAAGGGTGTCGGCCATTATGGCATTTTCAACGGTCGCAAGTGGCGCGAGGATATCGCACCGGTGGTCGAGAAATGGATTCGGAGCAACGGCGGCTAACGACCGAAACAAGCCGTCGCCCCGCGAAGGCGGGGGCCGCCGTCGGTTTACGCGGGCGCCGCTGAGTAAGGCTGCTAGCGGCCCCCCCCCTTCGCGGGGGCGACGGTTATCGGGGAACGCCCGCTCCCCACCCCAAAGCCGACGTCGCACTCGCCATCAATGCCACGGCGACGTCCGCACGCCCCAATAGACGATATAGAGCAGCCCTGCCCACAGCAGCAGGATGAACGCCATGCCGGCACGGCTTGAGGGGCGCTCGCTTGCGGTTTCGGCGGCGGCGTGGAGTTCGGTCCATAGCGGCGCTGGGATCAAGCGCCGCACCGCGAGCAGGCCGAGCGGGACGATGACGAGGTCGTCGAGCCAGCCGAGCACCGGAATGAAATCGGGGATCAGGTCGATCGGCGACAGCGCATAGGCGGCGACCGCGACGGCGAGGATGCGCGCGAACCAAGGCACGCGCGGGTCGCGTGCGGCGAGCCAGGCGGCGTGCGCCTCGACCGCGAGCCGGTGGCCCAAGTCGCCGATGCGTTCGGAAAGGGATTTGCCGACCATCGAATGACCATTACTGTCCCCGCATGACTATCCAACTGAAAAGCGCGCGTGTCGAACGCTGGCCGGTCGCCGGCGAATTCGTCATCAGCCGCGGCGCCAAGACGCATGTCGACGTCGTCGTCGCCGAAATCGAGGGCGAAGGCGCGGTCGGGCGCGGTGAAGGCACTCCCATCTATTATCTTGGCGAGGATGCGGCCCGATGCCGCGACCAGATATTGCTCGCCGCGCCGCATATCGCGGAAATGGATGCCGGCGGCGCGCGCGCGGCGGTGCAGCTGTTGATGGCGCCGGGCGCGGCGCGCAACGCGCTCGATTGCGCGCTGTGGGATATGGAAGCGCGGCAACGCGGCCTCCGCCTTTGGCAGCTTGCGGGATGCGATGGCGCGCCGACCGCGCGGGTTACGGCCTATACGATTTCGCTCGGCACGCCGGGCGCGATGGCGGAGCAGGCGGCGACGGCGGCGGCCGACGGTTATCGGTTGCTCAAGATCAAGCTCACCGGCGAGGACGACCGCCTGCGGGTCGCGGGGGTGCGGAGGGGCGCGCCCGACGCGCGGTTGATCGTCGATGCGAACGAAAGCTGGGGCGAGGTCGATATTTTGAGCGAGGCCGAAGCGCTTGCCGATATGGGCGTCGAAATGATCGAACAGCCGGTGCCGGTGGGCGCCGATGCGCTGCTCGATCCGGTTTATGCACCGCTGCCCTTTATCGCCGACGAAAGCTGCCAGACCGCCGCCGATGTCGCGCGGATCGGCCCTTTCTATGACGGCATCAACATCAAGTTGGACAAGGCGGGCGGGCTGACCGAGGCGCTCAGGATCGCGGACGCCGCCGACGCGGCGGGGCTGTCGATCATGGTCGGGTGCATGCTCTCGACCAGCCTCGCGATCGCGCCGGCGTTCGTGCTGGCGCAGCGCGCGAAATGGGTCGATCTCGACGGCCCCGCCCTGCTTGAGCGCGACCGCGAGGTCGGGTTCGAGTTTCGCGAGGGACGGATCGGACCGCCGACTTGTTGAGCGTCGCCCCGCGAAGGCGGGGTCCGCAGGAGGTAGCGCAAGACCGCTAGCGGCCCCCGCCTTTGCGGTGGTGACGATTTTTACAACGCCACGGTGGCATGTTCGCCGAGTTCGCCGTCCTTCATCGCCATGCCCGTCGCGAGCTTAAACATGCCCTTGATGCCAGGATCGGCGGTCCAGATTTCGGCATCGTCGAGATCGAAGCGCAGGAGGACGAGCTTGGGGTCGTCCTTGCCGCCTTCATACCAGGCCGCGATACTGTTGCTCCACAGCTTGTCGAGCACCGTGCGGT
>Ga0307414_10000945_pt1 | contig 14843 bp, 12 predicted proteins | sample DK1Ometagenome_FD_203804 | JGI IMG/M metagenome (GOLD analysis project Ga0307414, IMG submission 203804) | Maize rhizosphere microbial communities from greenhouse at UC Davis, California, United States - DK15-O-3 | ecosystem: Host-associated > Plants > Roots > Rhizosphere > Soil | place: USA... | reverse complement strand
CTGGAGTTGGAGCGCATGTAGAGCATGCCCTCGGCCCCGTTGATCTCCTGCTCGATCGGCGCCGCGATGGTTTCCGCCATGGTCTCGGCCGAAGCACCGGGGAAGGCCGCGACCACGGCCACCGACGGCGGCGCGATTTCCGGATATTGGGAAAGCGGCAGCGCCGGATAGGCGAAGGCGCCGAGCAAGGTGATGAACAGCGCGATCACCGACGCGAAGATCGGCCGGTCGATGAAGAAGCTGGAGAAGCTCATCTTCATGATCAGGGAGCCGAGGTCGCGGCCGAGGCTGGGGCTGGCTGCGGTGCCGCGGCGTCCGGTTCGGTCGCCGCCGGCGGAGCGATCCGGCCCTTGCGGACCCTCACCTTCTGCCCGGGGATTGCCCGCTGGATGCCGCCGATGACCACTCGATCCTGTCGGCCGAGACCGCTGCGGATGACACGCAGATTGCCGTTGAGCGGGCCAAGCTGGACCGGCCGCATCGTCACCATGTCCTTCTTGTCGACGACATAGACCACCCGCCGCGCCGCGTCGGTGACGATTGCGGTGTCCGGCACCAGCAACGCCGGATAGGCGGCCGACGCGGCGAGGCGGAGCCGACCCATCATGCCGGCCTTCAGGAAGCCGTCGGGATTGGGGACGACGGCCCTTGCCCGGATCGTGCCCGATCCCGCGTTCAGGCGGTTGTCGAGGAAGTCGAGCCGCCCGGCGTGCACATATTGCGCTTCGTCCTGCAGCTGGATCCTGACGGGGGCCCCGAGGCGAACCCCGCCATTCTGCCTTTGGTAGCGAAGCAGCAGGGCCTCCGAGCCGTCGAAGGCGAAATGGAGCGGATTGGTGGAGACGATCGTCGTCAGCACCGTTTGATCCGCGGTGACCGCGTTGCCGCGATCGATCCGGCGCTCCGAAACCTGGCCGGAAATCGGAGCAGCCACCCGCGTGAAGCCGATGTCGAGCTGTCGTGCCCGGACGGCCGCCCGGGCCGCGGCGACATCCGCCTGGGCCGAGCGCATCGCCGCCTGGCGCTGTTCAAGCTCTTCGACGCTGGCCGCCTTCTGAGCGGCGAGGGTGCGCGAGCGGGCAAGCTCGGTCCTTGCATTCACGAGCTGGGCTTCCGCCCGGGCCAGCTGCGCGCGCGCCTGATCGAGCTGGGCCTGCGCCGGCCTGGCGTCGACGGTGAACAGGGTTTGCCCCTGCCGCACATATTGTCCGTCGCGGAAATGGATGCCGACGACATAGCCGGAAACCCGCGGCTTCACCTCGACGCTCTCGATCGGTTCGAACCGGCCGACATAGTCGTCCCAGTCGAGCACGTCACGAACCAGCGGGGTCGCGGCGGTAACTTCCGGAGTGGGCGGAGCCTGCGATTCCGCGCCTCCGGAACAGGCGGAGAGCGCCATCGAGAGCGCGGCTGCCCAAAGGGCTACGGCTTTCCGCATCATGGTTTTTCCGAAGATTGGCCGGGCCCGCCCTTGGCGATACGCCTACTCACTGGCCCCAAACGGTCCCGCGCCGGCTGCACTTTACGGTTGCGCAACTATGGTTGAAATCCGGCCCCGTCAACATCGGAGGGGCTGGTGGAGCTGAGGGGAATCGAACCCCTGACCTCTGCAGTGCGATTGCAGCGCTCTCCCATCTGAGCTACAGCCCCGCGCCCTCGGCAGGCGGCTCCATTAGCGGCGCTTTCCCCCTCTGGCAACGGCCTTGCCATCATCCTTTTTCACCCTGGCGCTCGCGGCGTTCGTTTCGGCTTCGCAGGCGGAACGTGACCCACCCGAAATCGTTTCGATTTGCAGGGCTTAGGAGCGGATGGGCCAGTGCCAAAAGGAGGATATTTCCATGGCTTATGACAGGTACGACAGCCGCCGCGGCTGGCGCGAGCCGCGTTCGCGCTTTTCCGGCGATCATGACCGCGGCAACAGCCGTTTCGACCGCGACGACCGCGAGGATCGCGGCTTCTTCGAGCGCGCCGGCGATGAGGTCGCCAGCTGGTTCGGCGATGAGGAGGCGGAGCGCCGTCGCCGGATGGATACACGTGAAGATCGCTTCGAACGGGGTGACGACGACAACCGCCGCGCCTTCATGGGCGACGATGATTTTTCGCGCTACGACCGGCAAGCGCGTTTCCGCGACGAAGGGTATCGGCGGCCCTATACCGGACGCAGCTTCGGGCGCCCGGGCTTCGGGCCGGACGATCGCTATCGCCCGATGGCGGGCGACTATGGCCGCAGCGGCAGCCGCGACTGGGACGAGGATCGCCGCTTCACGGGCATGGCATCGACAACCGGCACGATCAGCGATCCGCACTATAGCGAATGGCGCCGCCGCCAGCTCGACGAACTCGACCGCGACTATGACGATTATCGCCGCGAGAATCAGTCGAGGTTCGAAAGCGACTTCTCGTCGTGGCGCAACACGCGCCAGACCAAGCGGCAGATGCTCGGCGAGGTCCGCGAGCATATGGATGTCGTCGGCTCCGACGAGCAGCCGGTGGGCAAAGTCGATTGCATCAAGGGCGACCGGATCGTCCTGACCAAAAGCGACAGCGACGACAATCGCCACCATGCGATCAGCTGCTCGCTGATCGACCGGATCGAAGGCGACCGGGTGATCCTCGACAAGCCGGCCGAAGAGGCCAAGCGGAAGCTGTACAGCGAGGACCGCGGCGCATTGTTCGAACGCGACCAGGACCGCGAGCGCGGCCCGCACATGCTGAACCGCAGCTTCTCGGGCACCTATTAGGTCCCCTGAATCACCTGCCCCGGCAGGAAAGGGAAGGCCCGGCCGACATCAGCGGCCGGGCCTTTCGTTTGTCCCGAAGGCGGCCTAATCGGTTTTCAAACGCGACGCGAAGGAGAAGCGGGATGGCGAAGGCATGGCACCTGATGCGGCGGCCGAACGGAATGCCCGTGATGGACGATTTCGCGCTCAAGGAAACCGCGCTTCCAGAGCTCGGCGAAGACATGGTTCGGGTGAAGAACCGCTGGCTGTCCGTCGACCCCTACATGCGCGGGCGGATGAACGACGTGAAAAGCTATGTCCCGCCATTCGCGCTGGACGCCCCGATGGAGGGCGGGGCGGTCGGCGAGGTGGTCGAAAGCCGCGACCCCGGCTTCGTGCCGGGCGACATGGTGCTCCACATGGGCGGATGGCGGGACGAAACGGTCGCGCCGGCCTCGGCATTGAACAAGCTTCCCGCAATCCCGGGCGTCGAGCCCCAGGCTTTCCTCGGCAACCTCGGCCTGACCGGCGGGACAGCCTATTTCGGCCTGTTCGAAGCCGCTTCGGCCAAGGAAGGCGACATTGTCTTCGTATCGGCCGCGGCTGGAGCCGTCGGATCGGCGGTCGTGCAGATCGCCAAGGCCAAGGGGATGACCGTCATCGGCTCGGCGGGAGGCGCGGAGAAGTGCGACTTCGTCCGGGCCCTGGGGGCCGATGAGGTCGTCGACTATAAGTCAGGTCCGGTGCTCAAGCAGTTGGCGGCGATCGCTCCGAAAGGCATCGACGTTTACTTCGACAATGTCGGCGGGGATCATCTCGACGCGGCGCTGGCGCTGGCCCGAATGCACGCGCGCTTCGCCATCTGCGGGATGATCGAGGGCTATAACGACGCCCATCCCACCCAGCTTCGTTACATCATGCGGATTATCGCCATGCGCATCCGGCTGCAGGGCTTCATCTACACCGATTATCTGCCGAAGATGGGCGACTTCTACCGCGACATGGGCGGCTGGATCGCCGGCGGCCAGGTCAAGGGACGCGACACGGTGGTCGAGGGGTTGGAACGCACGCCCGACGCCTTCCTCGGCCTCTTCACCGGGGCGAACACCGGCAAGATGCTCGTGAAGCTTTAGGATCTCAAGACGTCACGCGAGTAAATCGCGTGACGTCAGTCCTGTCGCTCGCTTCTACTCGCGCAGGCTGGCCGGCTTTCGCCATCTCTTCGCGCTGCTAGCGATTGCTGGGCGATCGCCGCGCTGCGCTCGGTGGCTTCAGCGCGCGAAATTGCAGGCGGAGGGCTGGCCCGATTGCAGGCCGGTCCTTAGCGCGGTCATCCGTTGCTCCGATGTGCCGTGGGTGAAATTGTCGGGCGACACCTGTCCCTTGGTCAGCATGTCGTCGCCGATCGCCTCGGCAGCCCGCATACCCTCCTCGATGTCCCCCGCCTCGAGCAATCCCGAACGATTGGCCCATACCCCAGCATAACAGTCGGCCTGAAGCTCGACGCCGACCTGGATCTGGTTGCCGCCCACCGTGCCTGCGCGAGCCTGCGCCGACTGGGCGCGGTCCAGCGTGCCTTCCAGATTCTGGATATGATGTCCGACCTCATGGGCGATCACATAGGCCTGGGCGAAATCGCCCGGTGCCTGGAAGCGGCGCGACAGTTCTTCGAAAAAGGCCGGGTCGATGTAGATCTGCTTGTCGGTCGGGCAATAGAACGGCCCCATGGCGGCCTGGGCGGCGCCGCAGCCCGACTGGTTGTAGTTGGTGTAGGCGACCAGCCGGGTGGGCTGATATTGTGCCCCCGCCTGTTGGAAAATCTGGCCCCAGACTTGCTCGGTCGAGCCAAGCACTCCGGTGAGCAACTGCTTCTGTTCCGGGGTCAGCCTGGATTCCCCACTTGTACTTCCGCCGCCACCGCCGCCCAGGATTCCGCCACCTCCCCCGAGTGAGGTCAAGGCGCAATAGCCGAGCGCCAGGATCAGGATACCGACGATTCCGAACCGCGATGCGACCAGGCTGAAGATAAGCCCCATGGCGCCGCCGCCGAGATTGAGCCCTCCGCCGCCGCTATCGCCGGTCCGATCCTCGAAATTGCTGCTTTCCGGTGCGTCGCCCAACCGCATGTCGCTCTCCTGTGCCCTTCGCGTCCACCAATGCTTCACCTGTGTAACGGTTGCAATCGCCACCTTCGCCCGCAAGAGCAAAGGCAAAGGGAGAATCGACGCATGAAGCTTCAGGGCAAGACCGCACTCGTCACGGGTTCCACTTCGGGCATCGGCCTCGCCATCGCGCGGGCGATGGCCGCCGAGGGCGCCAGCGTGATGATCAACGGCTTCGGAGACTCGACGGAGATCGAGGGCATCCGGCTCGATCTGGAGGAGGCGTCGGGGGCGCAAGCGCTTTACGATGCAGCCGATCTTGGGGACGCTGCGGCGATCGAGGCAATGATCAAGCGCTGCCAGCATGAGCTGAGCTCGCCCGACATCCTGGTCAACAACGCCGGCATTCAGTTCGTCTCGCCAGTGACCGAGTTCCCACCGGAGAAATGGGACGCGGTCCTTCGCATCAACCTCACCGCCGTGTTCCACACGATCCGCCTCACCCTGCCGGCGATGCGGGAAAAGGGATGGGGCCGGATCATTAATACGGCGTCGGCGCACAGCCTCATCGCCTCGCCCAACAAGAGTGCCTATGTCGCGGCCAAGCACGGCGTGGCCGGCCTCACCAAGACCGTCGCGCTGGAGGCGGCGCAGGATGGCGTCACGGTCAACTGCATCTCGCCCGGCTATGTCTGGACGACGCTGGTCGAGAACCAGATCCCCGACACGATGATCGCGCGCGGCCTCACCCGCGAGCAAGTGATGAACGACGTCCTCCTCGCCGCCCAGCCGACCAAGCGATTCGTCACTGTCGATGAAGTGGCCAGCCTGGCGATCTACCTCACAAGTGAAGGCGCGGCCTCGATCACGGGCGCCAATCTAAGCATGGACGGCGGCTGGACCGCTGCCTAGGCTGACGTTCATGCGCGTTGCCCTTCTAGCGACCCTGCTTCCGCTCACCGCATGTGCGGCGGTTCCGCGCAACCATGTCGCGCCGATCGCGACTTCGACCGAGTGGCGGGTCGTGGCAACGTCATCCGATCGTGAGCGGCTGCGCGACTGGAGGACGGCCTTTACCCGCGCGCTGGAACAGGCGCGCAAGGCCGGCCATGGGGCGGAGATCGCAGGGGAGGGCCGGCTGCTGGAGCCCGATGCAGCGCTGGGGCCGGTTCCAATCCCCAACGGCAACTACAAATGCCGGGTCATCAAGGTGGGCGCGAAGAGCGAGGGGCTGCTTGATTACATCGCCTATCCGGCCTTCGACTGCCGCATCCGGCAGGCGGGCAGTCTTCAAAGCTTCACCAAGCTGACGGGGTCCCAGCGCCATGTCGGCCTGGTCTTCCCCGACAGTCCGCTCCGGCAGGTATTCCTCGGCACGCTGGTGCTGGGCGACGAAGTCCGCGCCATGGAATATGGCCGCGACCCGGACCGCGACGTGGCCGGCTGGATCGCCCGCATCGATGAAAATCGCTGGCGGCTGATCCTGCCGTATCCGCGCTATGAATCGACGATGGACGTGGTGGAGCTGATACCCGTCCCTTAAGCGGGATGATTACTCGGCCGCCCAAAGCCTGGATTTTTCGAGAATCGTCATTTCGCGAAGCAGCGCGTCCACGCTGCCCGAAAGCTCGTCGACGAACGGCAGGGGATGGCGGGCACCGCGATAGGATTCGACCAGCAGGATCGCGTCGATGAGGATCGGCACGACCAGGCTCTCCGGATCGTCGAGCTCGCCAAGGGCCTGAAGCTTCTCGAGCGCCTTGCGCCGGGCAGCCTCCGGATCCGCCATCGCCGCCGCTCGTCCGATCATCCAGGCCATCGTTCCCTCGCTCCCATGAAAGTCCCGATCATAACTCCCCACGGCGATTCGGAGCATGTCGGGCGGTCTTGCATTAGGAGCGCTCTGGCGCATCGCGCTATCGAACCGCTAGGAGACAGCTGGTTGATCGCGCGGAGGAGCAAATTATGACCCAGTTCCCAACCGTCCTGGCTGGCATGACGCTGGCGCTAGCGTCTCCACCTTCCGGTGCGTTGGCACAGGCAAGCCCCGCACCGTCGGCCCAGCGCGGTGGCCAGCGCGACTTCGAGTGGGAAACGGGGACTTGGACAACCAAGGTCAGGGTGCGGCGCAATCCCTTGTCCGGCGAGGCGCCGGTCTGGGTCGAGTATCAGGGAACCAGCGTGGTCAAGCCGGTGTCCGACGGTCGCGCAAACCTGGTCGAACTGTCCGTCACGGGGCCGAAGGGGAAGATAGAGGGCGTCTCGCTCCGGCTCTACAATCCAGCGGCGCGGCAATGGAGCCTCAACTTCGCCAGCTACCGCGACGGGATGCTTACCGCGCCGGTCTACGGCTCGTTCGATGCAAGCGGCCGAGGCCTCTTTTACGGCCAGGACATGCTCGACGGCCGCGCCATATTGGTGCGTTTCATCGTCACCCGCGTGTCGCCCAACGAGGCGCGGTTCGACCAGGCTTACTCCGCCGACGGCGGCGTGACCTGGGAAGACAATTGGAACGCGGTCGATACCCGGCGCTGATCAGGCGCTCGCTTCGCTGAGTTGCTCGATCTGGCCGAGCGTCAGGTCGAGCTTGAGCGCCGCGACAAGCTCCTCCGCCTGGCGGGCGCTTGTGGCGCTTGCAATCGGGGCGGTGATTCCGGGCTGCGCCTTGAGCCAGGCGAGCGCGACGGTGGCCATCGCCGCGCCCGTTTCGGCCGCGACATCCTCCAGCGCGGCGAGCACCCTCCTGCCGCGTTCGCTCTCCAGATATTCGATGTTGCGAAGGCCGCGCGGGCTTTTGGTCAGGTCGTCCTTCGACCGATATTTGCCGGTGAGGAAGCCGTTGGCGAGGCTGTAGTAGGAGAAGACGGCCAATCCCTCCGCCAATGCCACGTCACGCAGAGCTCCTTCGAACTTCTCCCGTTCGACGAGGTTGTACCAATTCTGAAGCGCTGCCGGCCGCTCGAAACCCTGCTCGGCACTGACCGCCAATGCCTCCTCCACCCGTGGCGCGGAGAAGTTGGACAGGCCGATCGCCCGGATCTTGCCGGCGCGCCGAAGCGTGTCGAATGCGCCGAGGCTGTCGGCCAGCGGCACGCTCTCGTCATCCTTGTGCTGATAATAAAGATCGATTGTCTCGATCCCCAGCCGGGCCAGCGACGCGTCGCAGGTCGGCTCGATCGTGTCCGGCCTAAGCCCGGCCATGAAGCCGACCTTGGTCGCAATAACTACATTCTCGCGCCGGGCGGGGTCGCGCTTCAGCCAGCGTCCGATCAGCGCCTCGCTTTCACCACCCTGGTGGCCGGGCGCCCAGGCCGAATAGACGTCGGCGGTGTCGATCATCGTCCCGCCGGCATCGACGAAGGCGTCCAGAACCGCGAAACTGGCGGCTTCGTCAGCGGTCCAGTCGAACACATTGCCGCCGAGCGCGATCGGCGCGACCTCCAGCCCGCTCGATCCGACTGGACGCATCATTTCCCATTCTCCCGATCGAACCATTCCGCGGCCTCGCGCACCCGCTGCGCCTCCTCGGGCCTCATTACGAGGACCGCATCCGGAGTGGCGACGATCACCAGCCCCTCGACGCCGATCGCGGCCACCCGGGGCCCGCTCGACCGGACCAGCGTGTCCCTGCAATCGATGGCCAGCACGCCCTTGCCGAGCGCATTGCCCTGCCCGTCCTTCCGCGCGGATTCGGCGAGCGACTGCCAGCTGCCGATGTCCGACCAGCCCATCGATACCGGCACCACCGCGACGCGGTCGCTATGCTCCATCACCGCATAGTCGATCGACTTGGCGGGCGAGGCCGAGAAGGCCGTCTCCTCGACCCTGATCGCGGCACCATCCAGGGTTGCGTTCGCGAGCGCGCCCTGGGCGGCCGCTCGTATTGCGGGGGCATGGCGTTCCAGCTCGTCGCGCCAGGTGCGGGCCGAAGCGAGGAAGATGCCCGCGTTCCAATAATGGCCGCCCTGCGCAATCATTGCCTCGGCCTGCTCCAGGGGCGGCTTTTCGACGAAACGGGCGATGCTTCTCACCCCTTCCCCTTCGCCGGCGGCGATATAGCCGAAGCCCGTCGCCGGATGGTCCGGCTCGATTCCGAAGGTGACGATCTTGCCGGCTTCCGCGGCCGGCGCGGCCAGGTCGATGGCGCGGCGAAAAGCTGCCTCGTCGGCGATGAAATGATCGCTTGGGCAGACAAGGAGCAGCTCATCTTCGTCCGCAAGCTCCGCCGCAAGGGCGATCGCCGCCGCGCTGTCGCGCTTCACAGGCTCGAGTATCAGGCGCGCGCCGGGCGGCGCGGCCGCGCGCAGGTCCGCTTCCTGCGCCCGGTTGGCGACGATGATCGGCGCCGCGAAATCGGCACCGAAGCGGGCCAGCGTCTGATCGAACAAGGTGGTCTCGCCAAGAAGCGGCAGCAAATGCTTGGGTCGTGCAACCGTCGACAGCGGCCACAGCCGGGTTCCCGCCCCGCCCGCCAATATCACCGGGCGGATCGGCCGCCCCCCTGCTTGGTCATTCATACGCTCACCATGGGCGATAACGGGCGGGGAAGGCCAGCGTTCACCATATATTTGTAAAATTTTGCGACACTTTCCTCATGTCGGCGAATCTTACAGCAGGCCTTCAATGCAGGCGCTGATCCTGTTCTGGACGCACGCCCTCGCGGCGGCGCTGTTCGCCTCGCTCACCTTGTGGGAATTGCGGCGAGGCATCGGCGAGAGCGAGCAGCGAATGCTGCTGGCCGCCTTTGCCCTCACCGGCTGCTGGGCGTGGATCACCGCGCTGGCCCCGATCACCATGCTCGCCGCCTATGCGGAGACCGCCCGAAACCTGGTGTGGATCGGCGTGCTTTATCGCCTTGCCGGCATCGACGGCAGCGAGGAGCAGCGCGGCGTCCGGCCGGTCTATGCCGCCGTCGCCGGCGTCATCGGACTGCAGCTGGTGGTCGATGCGCTGCCGCTGGTGGTCGACACCAGCGCCATCAGCAGCAATCACGCCCTTGTCGTCACCGCGATCATCCTCCGCCTGACCGCCGCCGCGGGTGCACTGGTGCTCGTCCACAACCTCTACGGCCAGGCCGCTCCGTCCAGCCGCAGCGGCATCCGCCTCGCAATGATCGCGCTGGCGCTGATGTGGGCCTACGACCTCAATTTCTACACCATCGCCTATTTCGATCCGTCCTCGGCCAAGGGCCTGTTCGACTGGCGGGGCTTGCCGATATCGATCGCCGCGGGCCTGTTCGCGATCGGCGGGACGAAAGGCGCGGGCTGGCGTATCCGGCTGTCGCGCGCCGCCACTTTCCAAAGCCTCTCCCTCCTCGCCATCTGCGCCTATTTCGCGGTGATGGCGGTGTTGGTGACCGCGCTTCGCGGTTCCGGCTTCGACTGGACCCGCGCCCTGCTGGTGGCGCTGCTCGCGGCCATGACGGTCGGGGCGATGGTCCTGCTGCCGTCCAGCCGGGCGCGCGGCTGGGCCAAGGTCAAGATCGCCAAGCATCTGTTCGAGCATCGCTACGATTACCGGACCGAATGGCTGCGCTTTACCGAGACGATCGGAGCAACCGGTCCCGATACGCCCCCGCTGGGCCAGCGAGTCATCAAGGCGTTTGCCGACATCCTCGATGCGCCGGGAGGCCTGCTGCTCATCACCGACGACAACGGATCGATCGAACCGGCCGCAAGCTGGAACTGGTCGGGCAACGCAAATCCGGGCGCGGCAATCCCCGGCGTCGAGGCGCTCACCTTCTGGCTTTCCGTCGGCGCCGAAGGCCGGATCATCGACTTCGATGCTCATAACGGCGGATGGGCCGACGCCCGCGACCTTGAGCTTGACATCCCCCAACCGCTGCTCGGCGAGAAGCAGGCCTGGACGGGCGTCCCGCTGATCCACGACGACCGGCTGGTCGGCCTCGTGCTGCTTGCCGCCCCCGACTATCGCCGGCCGCTCGACTGGGAAGATTTCGACCTGCTGCGCACCGCCGGGCGCCAGGCCGCATCCAGCCTGGCCGAGGCGCATGGCCAGCAGGCGCTGATGAACGCCCAGCGGTTCGAGGATTTCAACCGCCGCTTCGCCTTCATCCTCCACGACGTGAAGAATCTGGTCAGCCAGCTGTCGCTGCTCGCCCGCAACGCGGAGCGGCACGCCGACAATGCCGATTTCCGATCCGACATGGTGGCGACCCTCAAGGGCTCGGTCGGCAAGATGAACGACCTCCTCGCCCGCCTCGCGCCCACCGCCGACCAGCGGCCGGCCAGGCCCGAGCCCACCCCGCTCGGCCCACTCGTCGCGGCGGCGATCGCCGCGAAGCGGGGCGACCATGAGGTCAAGCTGCTTGGCGATGGCAATATCTGGGTCATGGCCGACCCACTTCTGCTGGAGCAGGCGATCGGTCACCTGGTCCAGAATGCGGTCGACGCCAGCGCCCCGGCCAACCCGGTCACGCTGCGCATGGATGGAAATGGTTCCCGGGTTGCCGTCACGATCAGCGACAGCGGTGCGGGAATGGAGGCCGATTTCGTCCGAACCCGCCTGTTCCAGCCCTTCGCCTCGACCAAGAAGGGTGGTTTCGGCGTCGGTGCGTTCGAGGCCAAGAGCCTGATCTACGCCATGGGCGGCCGCCTCACCGTCGAGAGCAAGCCCGGCGAAGGAAGCTGCTTCACCATCACCCTCCCCGTCGCTAGGCCCGCGGCCGAACCCAAGCGGAAAATCGCATGACCCAGCACAGCCAGATCATGGCCGAACTTCCCGTCCTCCTGATCGTCGAGGATGACGAAGGCCTGCAGCGCCAGCTCAAATGGGCCTATGAGGGCTACCGCGTGGTCAGCGCGACGGATCGCGCCCAGGCCATCGATTTGATGCGGCTTCACGAACCGGCGGTTGTCACGCTCGACCTCGGCCTGCCACCCGATCCGGACGGGACCGCCGAAGGCTTCGCCACGCTCACCGAAATCCTCGAGCTCAAGCCCGAGACCAAGGTGATCGTCGCCTCCGGCCATGGAGCGCGTGAGAGCGCGCTCAAGGCGATCGCGCTGGGCGCCTATGACTTCTACCGCAAGCCGGTCGACATCGACGAGCTCGGCCTGATCGTCAGCCGGGCCTTCCATGTCCATGACATCGAGGCCGAAAATCGCCGGCTCGAAGCGATGGGCGGCGGGGCCGAGGCGGTCGGAGCGCTGCTGACCGCCAGCCCCGAGATGATCAAGGTCACGCGCACCATCGAACGGGTCGCCAACGCCGACGTGTCGGTCATGCTGCTCGGCGCTAGCGGTACCGGCAAGGAACTGCTGGCGCGCGCCGTCCACGAGAAATCGCCGCGCTCTGCGGGCCAGTTCGTCGCGATCAACTGCGCAGCCATCCCCGAAAACCTGCTCGAGGCCGAGCTGTTCGGCTATGAACGCGGCGCCTTTACCGGCGCGGTCAAGACCACGCCCGGCAAGATCGAGCTGGCGCAGGGCGGCACGCTCTTCCTCGATGAGGTCGGCGACATCCCTCTGCCGCTGCAGGTCAAGCTGCTACGCTTCCTTCAGGAACGGGTGATCGAGCGGATCGGCGGCCGGACACCGATCGCGGTCGACACGCGGATCGTCTGCGCCACCCACCAGGACCTCGACGCGATGACCGCCGACGGGCGTTTCCGGGATGACCTCTATTACCGGCTGGCCGAGATCGTGGTGAAAATCCCGAGCCTGGCCGAACGCCCGGGCGACGCGGTGCTGCTCGCCCGCCACTTCGTCACCCGCTTCGCGCCGGAGATGAATCCCAGGGTCCAGGGCCTCGCGCCCGATGCGACTGATGCGATTGATGCATACAGCTGGCCGGGCAACGTCCGCGAGCTTGAAAACCGCATCAAACGGGCAATCATCATGGCCGACGGCAAGCTGATCGGCGCGTCGGATCTCGACTTGCCCGGAACCCGGAACGGGAAAAGCGAACCTCTGCCGATCAACCTGCGCGCCGCGCGCGAAGTCGCCGACCGCCGGGCCATCCACCAGGCGCTGACCCGGACCGAGAATAATATATCCAGCGCCGCCAAGCTGCTGGGAATCAGCCGGCCGACCCTCTACGACCTGATGAAGCAATATCATCTGCAAACGTAAGCGCGGTTTCGACGAACGGCATTGTCGCGGCACCCCGCGCGCCTAGGTTATATTGTGTCAGGAAGCTCCGCCATGGATCGCCTTTGAGCGTCGGCCGTTATGGCGGCTTGGCGCTCGCGCTTTGCGGCGGCGCCTGATTTGCTTGAGCAGTTACCCCGGACCTTGGTCCGGGGGGCGAAGCAATCCGGCACGCCCCCGACCGGATTGCTTCGCCAAATAACTAGCTCGCGAGCTGCTCCGCCAGCTCCGCAACCTCCAGCCAGCGAAGCTCGGCGGCGTCCTTTTCCGCTCGGAGCGCCGATGCGCGCTCGGTCAGCTCGGTGAAGCGCCTGGGGTCTTTGGCGTAGAGGTCGGGATCGTGGAGCATCGCCTCCAGCGCGGCAATTTCACCGTCGATGCGAGCAACCTCATTCGGGAGCCGGTCCAGGTCTCGCTGGTCCTTGTAGGAGAGTTTCCTGTTCGCCGGAGAAGGCTGGGCTTCCGCCGACTTCGCTATGGGTGCCTCACGGGCCTTGGCCCCCGCCTTCACAGAAGCACGGGTGGCGCGTCGCTTCGCCCAGTCCTCATAGCCGCCCGCCACGACATCCACCTTGCCCGACCCATCGAGGCCGAGCGTCACCGTCACGGTCTTGTCGAGGAAGTCGCGGTCGTGGCTGACGATCAGGACGGTGCCTTCATAGTCGGCGATGACTTCCTGCAAGAGGTCGAGCGTTTCGAGGTCGAGGTCGTTGGTCGGCTCGTCGAGCACGAGCAGGTTCGACGCCCGGGCGAATTCGCGGGCCAGCAGGAGCCGCGAGCGTTCGCCGCCCGACAGCGACCCGATCGGCGCCTCGGTCAGCGACGGATCGAACAGATATTCCTTCAAATAGCCCTTGATATGCTTCTTGTGGCCACGGACCTCGATCCAGTCGCCACCTTCGGCCAGCACGTCGCGCACGCGCTTCTCGGGCGACATCAACTTGCGCTGCTGGTCGATGACGATGCCCGACAATGTCTTCGCCTGGATGACGCTTCCGGAATCGGGTTTGAGTTCGCCGGTGAGCAGTCGGAGCAGGGTCGTCTTGCCGGTGCCGTTCGCCCCGACCAGCCCGATCCGGTCGCCGCGCTGGATGCGTAGCGAGAAGTCGCGGATGATTTGCCGGTCGCCGAAGGATTTGTGGACATGTTCGGCATCGATCACCGTCTTGGTCTTCACCTCGTCCTTTGCCAGCCCAAGCTTGGCCGAGCCCGCCGGCCCCAGCATGGCCGCCCGTTGAGCGCGCATTTCGTTGAGCTTGGCGAGGCGCCCCTGGTTGCGGCGGCGACGCGCGGTAACTCCGCGCTGGAGCCAATGGAGTTCGAGCGCCAGCTTGGCGTCGAGCTTCTCGGCTGCGCGCTGCTCCTCGTCATAGACTTTTTCGGTCCACGCCTCGAACCCGCCGAAGCCGATCTCCGCCCGGCGAAGCGAACCCCGGTCGAGCCACAGGCAGCTTTTGGTCAGCCGGGTCAGGAAAGTCCGGTCATGGCTGATGGCGATAAACGCACCCTTGAAGCGCTTCAGCCAATCTTCCAGCCAGTCGATCGCGCCGAGATCGAGGTGGTTGGTCGGCTCGTCGAGCAGTAGCAGGTCAGGGTCCTGCGCCAGGGCCCGGACGATGGCCGCGCGCCGGCGTTCGCCACCACTCGCGGTCGCGGTTGGCCGAGTAAGGTCGATCCCGATCTGGTCGGCGATCGCCGCCGCTTCATGGACGGCCGGCGCGCCCTCGCCGGCGAGCACCCAATCTTCCAGCGTCGCATGACCGGTCACGATCGGATCCTGCTCCAGCAGGACGACCCGGGTGCCCGGCACGATCTTGCGCGTGCCCTCGTCGGTTTCGATCAGGTCGGCGAGGCATTTGAGCAGCGTCGTCTTGCCCGCCCCGTTCCGCCCGATCAGCGCCAGCCGGTCG
>Ga0307414_10000944_pt1 | contig 14853 bp, 12 predicted proteins | sample DK1Ometagenome_FD_203804 | JGI IMG/M metagenome (GOLD analysis project Ga0307414, IMG submission 203804) | Maize rhizosphere microbial communities from greenhouse at UC Davis, California, United States - DK15-O-3 | ecosystem: Host-associated > Plants > Roots > Rhizosphere > Soil | place: USA... | reverse complement strand
GCCGGCGCAGCGCGGCGAGCAGCGATCCCTCGGCGCTCCCCGAGTCGTCCTCGAAGCGGGCGAGCCGGCCGCGCGCCGCGACGGCGCCGTAGGGTGCGTCGTAGCGCACGTCGGCGTCGGCCACGCCGGCGGACGCGGAGGGGAGCACCCGGCGGTAGCCGAGCGCCCCCGCGCCGGCGCCGGCCGAGGCGCGGAGCTGGGCCGTGGCGACCGACGGCAGCGCGCCCGTCAGCGCGGCGGCGACGGACACGACGACTGCCGCGGCTCGTGAGATCGTCAACGTCTGTGCAACTCCGTCAGGGCGATCGCGGCCGTCGTACTGGTGGCGGCGGCGCCGGCTCCCGGCCGACGAGGATGCCCTGGGCGCGTGTGGACGCCGCGGCCGCGGGCGGGGCGCCCGCGCGGATGTCGCGGGCGACGCTCTCGCGGAGCGTCGCGTACGCGCCGTCGGGGACGCGGGCGCCGGCGAGGGCGATGATGACCGACGCCGCCGTGTCGCGCGGTACGCCGCGCTCCATGATATCGCTGAGGACCACGAGCGGCAACGCGACCGTGCCGCCGCGCTGCTCGGCGCGCAGCCGCCGCAGGGTGGCGGGGGTGACGCCGAGGTAGAGCGCCCCGGCGCCGGCGACGAGCTCCGCCTCACTCGAGCTCGCGCCGAGCGCGTCGCGCGCCCGCCCCAGCCGCTCGGCGAGCGAGCGCACCGCCTGCGCGATGCGCGCCGGCTCGGCCTGGCGGCTCGCGCCCTCGAGCGCCTTCTGCACCAGCGGCTCGGTCGGGAGCCCGCCGGCGCGCGCCGAGTCCACGATCGCCGCGACCGCGGCGCGCGTCGTCCCGTCGAGCCGCGCCTCGAGCCGCGGGTCGGCGCGTCCGTCCTGCGCGGCGACGGGGTGCGCCAGCGACGCCAGCAGGAGGAGAAGCGTCGCGGCGACGAATGACCATCGAGTGCTCATGTGGCGTCCCCTACCAGCACGACCGAGTTCGCGCCGCCGAACTCGCTGTCCGGCGCGCGCGCGGCCGCCGAATCCGGCACCCACTCCGTGCCGTCCACGACGAACGAGTAGACGTGGCGCCCGGGGGCGAGCGGCACGACGATGGACCACACTCCACCCGTCTCCTGATGGAGTGGCGTGGCGCGTGGGTCCCAGTTGTTGAAGTCCCCGACGAGGGAGACGCGGGCCGCGTCGGCGTTCACGAAGACGAACTGCACGTCGCGCCCGCGGGCCGCGCCGCCGGTGCTCGCCGTCCGCGCGACGGGAGCCGCCCCGCCCCCCGGTGCGCGCTCGGCGACGACGACCGGCGCCGCGCGGGGCGCGAGCCACTCCCGGCGCAGCGTCGCCACGACGAGCAGCGCCGCGGCGGCGGCGAGGGCGAGGCCGCCGACCGGCGAGACGGAGAAGGAGTACGGGCGGAAGAGCCACTCGCGCAGCCGGCCGAGCGGCGCGCGGGCGCGTGCCGCGGCGAGCGCGCGCACCTCGCCGTCGATCCTGGCCAGCGCCGCGGGGTCCACGCGTGGCGCGCGCCTGAGCTCGCGCTCGATCGCGAACCACTCGTCGTCCCGACCGTCGAGCTGATCGTCAGGCATCGTACCATCCTCTCGTGAGAGTGCGGAGCTGCTCGCGCGCGCGCTTGACGCGCATCTTGAGCGCCGAGACGCCGACGCCGGTCATCTCCGCCATGTCCTCGTAGCTGTGGTCCTCGACGAACTTGAGGAGCAGTGCCTCCCGATGGTCGGGCGCGAGCTGCATGAGCGCGCGCTGCAGCTCGGCCGCCAGGAAGCCGTCGGCGGGCTGGTCGGAGAAGTCGGCGACGACGTCGTACGGCACGAAGGTGCGCTCGCGGCGACGCCGCTTGGCGCCCAGCGTGCGGCACTGGTTGGCCAGGATCTGGAACATCCAGCTGCCGAAGCGGTCGCGCTCCTCGTAGCGGTCGAGGGAGCGGTAGGCCCGGAGAAAGGCGTCCTGCACCGCCTCCTCGGCGTCGGCCCGCTCGCCGAGCATCCGGAGGCCGAATCGGAGACAGCGTGGGTAATAGCGATGAACCAGCGTCGTGAACGAATCCAGCTCGCCGGCCCGTACGCGCCGGACGAGGTCCTCGTCGGTTGGATCCATACCCTACTCAACTCGGCCACTGGGGTGCCGCGTCACAATTTCTTTTTGCCGGGGTTGGGCGCCGCCGGATGTGACGCGGCGGGAGGGAGGGCGAGTTTCCTCGGTGTCGGCCGCCGCGATCGTGACGCCGGCAGCGCGCCGCGGCCGACACCCTTCCCACCTTCCCCTCACGCCCACTCCACAAAGGAAACGGAGAGACGCCAGATGCACATACATCGTCGTCGTATCGCGATCTCGCTCGCCGCGGCCGCCGCCGGCGCCGCCACGCTCGGCGCCTGCAGCGACGCCGTCGGCAGCACCCCGAGCTCGGCGCTCGAGGTCACCGCCGCCACCCCGCGCCTCGTCGAGGGGGGGAGCGTCACGCTCGACGTGACGGTGGACGGCCGGCCGATCGGCGCCGGCGAGGTGAGCTGGGAGAGCCGCGACCCGTCCACCGTCACCGTGCAGAACGGCGTGGCGCGCGGCGTCGCGCCGGGCGTCACCTACGTCGTCGCGCGGCGCGGCGAGGCGAGCGACTCGGCGCGCCTCACCGTCGGCTTCCGGGAGCTGCGGGCCAACGTCGTCGGGATCCGCGTCTCGGGGGCGGGCAGCGCCCCGATCCAGCTCGCCGGCGGCGCGCTCTACGTCGAGGACATCTCGCCCGGAGCTCACCCCGACCACGGCATCCTCTTCGCGACCAGCGCGCCGGCGGGCTCGTCGTTCGACGCGGCCACGCAGGCCGACTCGGTGCTCTCGATCCTTCTGCCGCCCGGGCGGATGAGCGTCGGCACGACGGTGATCGACCCCGTGCAGGTGACGACGAGCCCCGACGTCGCGCTCGTCGCGACCGGGCCGACGATCACCGCGCTCTGGGTCCGCGAGGGCGAGGACGGTCCGGGCGGCACGCCGTTCGACCGCCGGGTCTACGTCCCGGTGACGCGGGGGACGCTCGAGCTGACGACGGTGCAGTTCCCGAGCGTGCCGGGCCGCGTCGCCGGCACGGTGCGGGGGATCGTGAGCTTCGAGGCGGCCGGCCTCAACATCCACTACGGCGCGGGCGGCACGCAGACCGCGACGCCGATCGGCGACCAGACCGTCATGGTCTACGCCGAGTTCTCGATGCCGCTCTACCACGAGCTGGTCGCCGAGGGCTCGCCGATCACCCTCGCCGGGGGCCCGACGCCGGGGACCTACGCGGCGCAGGCGCGGGCGAGCTTCGCCGACGGCGGGGTGACGATCGACGTGCCGGCCGTCCTCGGCACGACCGTGAACTCGCTCGCCAGCGAGACGCGGATCTGGATCCCGAGCCCGGCCGTCGGGACGCACGCGGTGGACGCCGCGCCGACGAGCGCGATCGGCGACGGCAGCAACGTGAAGTGGTGGGTCGGCGACACGACGGGCGGCGCCAAGCCGTGGGCGCGTCACTTCGCGGCGACGCTCGACGTCATGAACTTCGAGCGGATCGGGCAGGAGTCGAACGCGCTCTCGACCGGGGGCACGATCACGATCACCGAGTACACCGCGCCCGGCGCCGACACGTACGGCCGCCTCGCCGGCACCCTCTCGATCGAGCTCGGATACTGGAGGAACGGCGCGTTCACCGGCGAGCGCACGACGCTCACCAACGGCTTCGCGATCCCGATCGCGCCGCTGAACGGACCGCCGCGGCACCAGTAGGCGGCCGCGCCACCGCCGGGCTGGGGGCGCCTCGCGATCCCGCGAGGCGCCCCCTGGCGCGCGCCCCGTAGGAGGTTCCGTCGGGGGGCGGCGGCGTTTAACTTTCGCACTTCGCCAAGGTAGCTCAGTTGGTAGAGCACCAGACTGAAAATCTGGGTGTCGCCGGTTCGATTCCGGCCCTTGGCACTGTCCGATGTGGTGATTCGACAGGGCCCGACAAGTCAGAAGCGGACGCCGTCTTGGCGTCCGCTTCTGCGTTGCTGCCCCGGCAGTCCCCGAACGCGGAATGCGTTGCCGGCCGCAGCCAGGTTTCCTCAGTAGAAGACACTCATCGCGCCTTCCCGATTTTCGAGGTCGCCCGGCAGTTCGGTCGCCGTCGAGGCGCCCACGCCCGTCGAGGCGGGCATGGTAGCCAGCTCGGCTCCGTAACCATGACGGGGTCGGTCGCTGAGTCGCGCGATCGCGCGGTGGACGGCGTCGCGCAGCGCCTTCTCTCGTGGGTCGTCCACCAGGTAGAAGTCCAGCCTGTTCATCACGTACGCGTAGCCCAAGCGCGCGTCGGGGTCGGCGAACGCGAATGAGCCGCCCGCACCGGGCGCGCCGAATGCGCGCGGGCTCGAGCCGAACGAGACGTCGGGCCCGGGCCGCAGGAAGCCGAGCGAGAAATAGCTCGCTACGCCCAGTACTTCGTCCTTCGGATTCGCGACCACGGGCGGCGCAGTTAGGCGGGCGAAGGTCTCGGGGGTGATCCCCAGTTCGGTGCCCCCTTCGGCGAATGCGGCGTAGGTGCGGGCGATCGCCCGCGCGGTGCCCACGCCGTTCCCGGCCGGCACCTCGACCTCCAGATAACCTCGGTCATTCGGATCGGCACTGAGCCCCGCGAACGATCGACGGAGCAGGGAGCGCGGGCGGATCATCTTCAGCGTCACCGCGGGCGGCGTGTAGCGCAGCGCGAGGACGCCGCGTCCCCGGGAGAGCGGTTTGACCCGCGCGAGCCGATCGTCGGGGATCTCGCGCGGAAGGCCGATGTAGAAGTAGTCGAGGTGCAGCGGTACGGCGATCTCCTCATGGAAGAAACGCCCGAGCGTGCGATGCGCCGGGTCCACGCGGCGAATCAGCTCCTGCATGCACAATCCGAGCGTCATCGTGTGGTAGCCGTGCCGCGTGCCCGGCGGCCACGCCGGGGTCTGTCGCGCGAGCAGCCGCGCGACGTAGTCGAGGTCGCGCAGCTTCTCGATCGTCAGCGCTTCGTCGAGCAGGACGAGCCCGGCCTCGTGCCCGAGGAGCTGGCGCACGGTGATCGCGCCCTTGCCGCCCTGCGCGAACTCGGGCCAGTAGCGCGCGACCGGCGCGTCGTAGTCGAGCCAGCCGCGCGCGTTCGCCACCGCCAGCGTCATCGCCGCGAGGCCCTTGGTGGTGGACATGACGACGACCATCGTGTCCTCGTTCCACGGGGCGTCTCCCTCAGGGGTGCGGCGCCCGCCCCACAGGTCGACGACCTTCTCGCCGCGCCAGTACGCGGCGACGGCGGCGCCGATCTCGCCGCGTTCGGCGAAGTTGCGCTCGAACTCGGCGCGCACCTCCTCGAAGCCCGGCGCGACGAACCCGTCGACGCGAGCGGTCGGCACCGTGGCAGCGGCGGTCGTGACGCCCGACCTCGCGCGCCGCATCAACACGATGGCCAGCACCACCACCCACAGGAGTGAGGCGCCGATGTTGATGCGCTCCCAGATCCCGACCCACGGCGTGGGCAGATTCGCCGCGATCCGCGGGCCATCCATCAGGCTCAACGTCCCGAACACGACGAAGGTCGCCAGGGTCGCGGCGCAATAGAGGCGGAACCGCCTTCCGAGTGCCGCCGCCCCGAAGCCGATCGCGACCAGCATGAGGATGAGCCACGCCACGGAGAAGGCGACGTGCATGGTGTCGGTCAACGTCGACTCGGCGCCGCGGAGGTGCATCGGCGGCCAGAAGAGGCCGATGAGACTCTGCGCGATCAACACGCCGCCCGCAATGCGCAGACGCCGGTTCCGGCCGGCCGACAACCAGACGCCCAGGCCGAAGGCGCTCGCGAGCACCGTGTAGAGCGCGCCCAGCGCGACCCAGAGAGGTCTCGTCGGCGCGCCGATCGCGGAGAGCTCGCTGACCGCCTGCGCGGCCGAACTGTATCCCGGCCACTGCACCGGTACGAAGACGAGCATCGCCGCGTAGAGCAGCGACGACAGCACGCCGCACACGAGCAGAGTCGTGCGGACCGCGCTCCCGGGAGTCGTCGCCGTCGTCGGCCGGACCCGGTCCTGGCGGATCCTTGTCATCGTCATGGTGCCCTCGCTGATGGTGCCCGCGCCAGTCGCGCGGGCGTGCCCCCAAGATCGTCCATGCACCGGCGACCGTCTGTCGGGGAGACGGGTGTCGGCGTAAGGCGACCCCGGACCGCACCGGGAGCGGATCTGTCATCGCAGCGTCGCGCTCGGCGGCGCGCTCCACGATTCCACGCGTCCGATCTCGTCACCAGGAGCAGAAGACGGCGGGCCGCCTCACATCAGGCGGCCCGCCGCTTTCACCTACCCCGGTCGGTGCCAGAGTCCGCGTCGTCCGCGGACCGGGCTCGTACGAACCGGGAGTAGGTCCGCGCACGCGGCTACTTCGCAGTCCAGAGCACGGCGCGAGTCGTGCCGGGCTGGGTCGCCGCGGCCGCTCCGACGATGCGCCCCGACTCGCTGATGTCGTACGCCGAGCTGAACCCGCCACCGAGGGTGCCGAGGTCGAGCATTGCGCCGGCCTCCCAGCGGAAAGCGTGGAAGTCCCCGGCGCTCGTGAAGCTGCCTCCCACCACCTGGCCGAGATCATTGATGCCGAACGCCTGGCTCTCCGTGCCGCCGAGCGTGCCGAGCTCGGTGACCTGTCCGTCGCGCCATAGCACTGCGCGGAAGATCGAGTAGGAGAACGAGGGGCTGAGGTCCACCGCGCCGACCACGTCCCCGTCGGCGTTGATCGCCCAGGCGCGGTTGTAGCGGGACTGCTGCGGAGACGGAAGCACCGTCGGCACGCCGTCCCGCCAGAGGATGGCGACCTGCCGCTCCTGAGGTGTCTCGCCCCAGCCGACGACCTGCCCGCTGGCATTGATGTCGGTCGCGTCCGCGTAGGGATAGTGCGCGACGTCCACGGTGCCGATGACCGGGAGACTGGTCACGTCGCTGTGGAACCAGACGCCCGGGTAGCGGGCGAAGGGGGCCGTCGCGTCGGTGAGGTTGACCGCGACGCGGCCGTTCGGGGCGATGGCGACGGCTTCCCTCGCCGTGGCGAGTGCGGTCACCGTGATGTCGGGCGCGCACCCCCGCGCGGCTACGATGCGACGTTCCCGGGCCGAAGCTATCAGGCGATGGACGACGACCCGTCAGGCGCGCGACGGCGGCCAGCGCGCCATCCGGAGGATCATGTAGCCAGTCGCGCGCGAGACACGCGAGGGAGCAGGCGTGCGACGGTGAGCGCGGCCGCGACCGTGAGGCCGAAGTCCTCGAGCATCCCAAGCTGCAGCGCGGCCACGGTGCCGACGAGCGCCCAGAGCAGCGGGATGACCAGCAGGGCGCGGGGGGCGGAGCGCGCGGTCCAGAACAGCAGCCCGAAGGTGAAGATGGTGGTCGGGCAGGGCACGCCGAAGGTCGGCGACGACGGGAAGCGGTGCCCGAGCGCGACGCCCAGCAGCGGGTAGAGCACGAGCGCGTAGGCGACGAGCGAGGCGCCGATCACGCCGTCACGGTCGCGCGGGGCGCGGAAGGAGAGCCGCGCGCCGAGGACGCCGGTGTGAATCAGCAGCGCGCCCTGCGCGATGCAGAGGGCGCCGAAGAGGTACGCGGCGGGGTTGATCGCGGCGAAGAACGTCAGGTGATACGCCGCGCCGGTCCAGATCCACAGCACGGCGAGAAGAGCGGACGCGTAACGACTTCGCCGCGCACCGCCGCCGGCCGCGAGGGCGACCGCAGCGCAGCCGAGCCCATAGAGCAGCAGCTGCGTCGGCCAGACCACGGCGTTGTAGAGGCGAAACACCTCGAAGAACTGGTCGGACGTGAAGGGGAGTTGCATGGCACTACCACCCGTTGGGGTTTGGTGGTGCAGTGATCCGACGGACAGGCACACGTGCGCGGCGCGCCCTCTGCCCTGCGGCAGCGACGTCCGCCGGGGCCGCCGGGTGTGCTGCGCGCCCCGTCATCTCGTCGATCAAGATCCTGAAGAGCACCGTCCGGAACCCCGCGGGGTCGTCAGCGGTGTATGTCTCGGGTACGATTGCGCGGAGCAGTCGCACCGCACGCGCGGCGGCTGCCCGCTCGCGGGGCGGCCCGTCGGGGTCGATGCGGCGGAAGGCCCCGCGGGCGACGACGCTCGCCCAGTCGAAGGGGCCGCGCACCTCATCGACCTCGAAGGCCAACCACTGGTTGTGCGCGAGCGTCATGAGCTTCGCGCCGTCCGACGTCCGGCCGAAGAGCCACCCCGCGTCGTACACGTAGTTCACGGGCTGGACGTCCACGCGGTCGTGGAACGTGAACGCGAGGCGCCCGACGTGATTGCGGCGCAGTAGCTCGGTGCTCTCCTCCTTCGTCAGCGATCGAAAGGTCGGTTTGGCTACTGGTCGCATCGTCCCCTCCTCCGGCGCGGTGCCGGTCGTGGCGTCATGGCGTGACGGCCACCTTGAGCACGCCATCGCGGTGTTCCCCGAACAGGGCGTAGGCCTCGCCGATTCGGTCCAGCGGGAATCGGTGCGTGAGGAGCGGCGTGAGGTCGACGCGCCCGCTCATCACGAGCGCCATCAGGCGGCGCATGCGCTCCTTCCCGCCGGGGCAGAGCGTCGTCACGATCCGGTAGTCGCCCAGACCCGCCGCGAATGCATCGTAGGGCACGGCGAGCTTCCCGGAGTAGACGCCGAGGCTGGAGAGCGTCCCGCCCGGGCGCAGGGAGCGCAGCGCGCTCTCGAACGTGCCCTGCGTCCCGAGCGCCTCGATCGAGACGTCGACGCCCCCGCCGGTCAGCTTCCGGACCTCGGCGCCGACGTCGACGCCGTGCGGGTCGAGCGTGGCGTCGGCACCCATGCGGTGCGCGACCTCTCGCCGGTGCGGGTCGGGGTCCACGCCGATGACGAGCGCGGCGCCCATGAGGCGCGCGCCCACGGTGGCGCAGAGGCCGATCGGCCCCTGGCCGTAGACGACGACGGAGTCGCCGGGGCGTACGCCCCCCGACTCGGCGCCGCTGAACCCGGTGGAGGCGATGTCGGCGAGCAGCACGACCTGATCGTCGCGCAGCTCGTCGGGGATCTTGGCGAGGTTGGCCTGCGCGTAAGGGACGAGCAGGTACTCGGCCTGGGCGCCGTCGATCGTGTTGCCGAAGCGCCAGCCGCCGATCGCCTCGTACCCGTCCCCATGCCCGCACTGCGAGAGGTGGCCGGAGAGACAGCCGTGGCACTGGCCGCACGGCGTGATCGCGCCGACGAGCACGCGGTCCCCGACCGCATACCCCGTGACGCCAACGCCGAGCTCCTCGATCACGCCCACGGGCTCGTGGCCGATGACGAGCCCCGAGCGTACGGGGTACTCGCCCTTGAGGATGTGGACGTCGGTGCCGCAGATCGTGGTCAGGGTGACACGAATGACCGCGTCGCCGGGGCCGGCGCGTGGCCGCGGCACCTCGCGGATCTCGATCCGGTTCGGAGTGACGAAGACGTTCGCCCGCATCGTCGCGACGCTCGGGCCGGCGTAGCGCGGGGTCGCAGTGGGGCTGGACGCGATGGTGTGCATGTGACCTCCGGCCTGCGCGCAAGCGTGCGTGAGGGTGTGGCTCGACGACGCACGTTAGCGCCGCGCGGCCACGCGACCCATCAGGCATCCCGCCCGGCGCGTCGGCTATCGCCTGACGGACGCGCCCCATCGGGCGCGCCACCTTCGGGGAGCGCGGGGCGAATCGTCGGGGAGCCGCCCGTCACGCCTCGCGACCATTCCAGCGAGGTGCGTCATGACTCCGCTCACGATTGTCGCGCCCGAGCCCACCGCTCCGGCGCCGGATGTGTCGGTTCCCCAAGCGCGCGCCGGCGCTCCGCACTTCGTTCGCTGGTTCGCGGACCTGTCGCGCGACGACGTCCCGACGGTCGGCGGCAAGGGCGCCAACCTCGGTGAGATGACGCGCGCCGGCCTCCCCGTCCCGCCGGGCTTCGTCGTGACGGTGGATGCTTACCGGCGCTTCGCCGAGGCGAACGGGCTCGACGCGCAAGTTGCCGAGCGCCTGTCGAAGCTCGACGTCGACGACCCCGACCAGCTCCGCGCGACGTCGACCGCGCTCCAGGCGCTGGTGCTGCGCGCCCCGATGCCGGACGACGTCCGCGAGTCGATCGTCGCCGCCTACACCGCCCTGGCCCCCGCCGCGGACGCACAGGGCGCCCTCGTCGCCGTCCGGTCGTCCGGTACGGTCGAGGACACGGCGCAGTTCTCCTTCGCCGGCATGTTCCAGAGTGTCCTGAACGTGCGTGGCGCCGACGCCGTCGTGCGTGCGGTCAGGGAGTGCTGGGCGTCGGGCTTCACGGCGCGGCTCCTCTTCTATCGCGCCAAGCAGGGGCTCGGCGGTACGCTGCTCATCGCCGCCGTCGTGCAGCGGATGGTGAGCTCCGAGAAGTCGGGCGTCGTGTTCACGGTCGACCCGGCGACCAACGACCCCGACTCCATCGTGATCGAGGGGGCGTGGGGGCTCGGCGAGGTGGTCGTCCTCGGCGAGGTCACGCCGGACCACTACGAGGTGAACAAAGCGACGCTGGAGATCCTAACCAGGAAGGTCGCGCGGAAGGCGTTCATGCTGACCCGCGACGCGCGGACGGGGGAGAACGTGCGGATCACGCTGCCGGACGAGCAGGCGCGGGCGCGCGTCCTCCGCGACGACGAGGTGCGCGCGGTCGCCGAGCTGGCGAGGCGGGACGAGGCGCACTACGGAGCGCCGCAGGACGCCGAGTGGGCGTTCGAGGGCGGGTCGCTCTATCTCGTCCAGACGCGTCCGATCACGACCATGGCCGAGAAGGCCGGGTCGCCCGACATTTCTCCTTCCGATGGGGTCCTGCTGCACGGCCTGGGTGCGGGCCCGGGCGTCGCGTCGGGGCCGGTGCGCGTGCTCGCCTCCCCGGACGAATCGGGCAAGCTCGTCGCCGGCGAAGTCCTGGTGGCGCCCATGACGACGCCCGACTGGGTGCCGTGCATGCGGCGCGCGGCGGCGATCGTCACCGACGCCGGCGGCATGACGTCGCATGCAGCGATCGTTTCGCGTGAGCTCGGCATCCCGTGCGTCGTGGGGACGCAGACTGCCACCACCACGTTGCGCGATGGGCTGGTCGTGACCGTCGACGGGCGGCTCGGGACGGTACGCAGCGGAGGGGCACCATCCGTCTCGGGGGGTGGGACAACCGACACGAGGCAGCCCGCGGTCGCCGGCGCGTCGAGCGGCGCCCTCGCCCGGCCGGTCACCGCGACCCGCGTCTACGTCAACCTCGGCGAGCCGGAGCTGGCCGAGCAGGTCGCGGCGCGCGACGTGGACGGCGTGGGCCTGCTGCGCGCCGAGTTCATGCTGCTCGCCGCGCTCGGCAAGACCCACCCCCGGACGCTGCTCCGGGAAGGGCGCGGCGACGAGCTGGTGACGCGGATGGCCGAGAAGCTGCGCGTCTTCGCCGCCGCGTTCTCGCCCCGCCCGGTGATCTACCGGGCGACCGACTTCCGGTCCAACGAGTTCCGCGGACTGACCGGCGGCGAGGCGTTCGAGCCGCGCGAGGAGAACCCGATGATCGGCTACCGGGGGTGCTTCCGCTACACCCGCGAGCCCGACCTGTTCGCCCTCGAGCTCCGCGCGCTCAAGCAGGTGCGCGAGCAGTTCCCGAACCTGCACCTGATGATCCCGTTCGTGCGCACGGGCTCCGAGCTTCGCGCGTGCAAGCGGCTGATCGACGAGAGCGGCCTGACCCGCGACCCGCGCTTCCGGCTCTGGGTGATGGCGGAAGTGCCGTCGGTGGTGTCTTGGCTGGCCGACTACGCGGCGCTCGGCGTCTCGGGCGTCTCGATCGGCTCCAACGACCTCACCCAGCTCGTGCTCGGGGTGGACCGCGACAGCGAGCTGCTGTCGTCGCTCTACGACGAGCGCGACAAGGCGGTGACGGAGACGATCGCGCGGATCGTCGCCGAGTGCCGGCGGCTCGGGCTCACCTGCTCGATCTGCGGACAGGCGCCGTCGGTCCACCCCGAGTACGCCGAGCTGCTCGTGCGCATGGGGATCGACTCGATCTCGGTCAACCCGGACGCCATCGAGACGACCCGCCGCAACGTCGCCGCCGCCGAGCAGCGAATCCTGCTCGACGGGGCGAGGGCCCGGGTCGGGTGACGGCGACACGCCGCGGTGCCCGGCGCCCGCAGGATGAGGCGCCGGGCACCGCGGCGTGTCGTTCGTCAGCAGATCTCCTCGACGATCTCCTCGGACTGCGCCGCCGGTACGGGCCGCCGCGCCGCGGCGCCCGACCGCTCGACGGCGAGGAGCGCACGGCGGAGCCGGGCGGCCGCCTCGGCGGCCACCGGGCGCAGGTCGTCGTTCCCGGCAAGCGTCAGTGCGCGCTCCGGGTCGAGCATGGCAACCACGCACCGGTCCGGCGTGTCGGTGGCGTACACGACGACGTTGCACGGCAGCAGTAGCCCGACCTCGCGCTCGACCTCCAGGGCGCGGTGAGCCAGCGGTGGGTTGCAGGCTCCGAGAATGACGTACGGCTCGACGTGTACGCCCAGCTTCGCGTGTAACGTCGCCGCGAGGTCGATCTCGCACAGCACCCCGAATCCCTCGGCCACGAGGGACTCCCTGGTCAGCCGCAGGGCTTCGGCATGCGGCAGGTCGATCGTCGTTCCGAAGCCGTACGGGTTCGCACGCCTATACATGATCCCCTCCCAGCGTTGTGCCGCAGTCGCCCCCGCGCAATGTGCGGGCTCGCCTCGGCGTAGGCCACCGGGCCCCGGGGTCGTCGCGTCCGGTGGACATGGTGCACGGTACGGAGCGCCCCGCGCAGGCGGCGTCAGGTATCCGGGAGCGTCCTGTCCGTGGACGCCCGTCGCCGGGCCTACCCGTCGAGGCGGCTTCGTTGCCGTCCACCGAACGCATGGGCAGGCAGAAGTAGGCGCTGCACCGACTACCGCCCGACAGCCTGCGAGAAGATCAGGGCCAGGCCGGCGACGTAGCCGATGATGATGAGCGCGCTGCTCGGCTCGAGCAGCGCGACCTTCCCTCGCGCGCGGTAGACCAGAGCGGCGACCGCGACCGCCATCAGCGCGATGTCCACGAGGGCCGTGAGGGCGTGCACGGGACTCACCACACCGAGCACGGGGCCGCGCCCATGGACGACGTCGAGCACGGGGAAGATCGTCATGTTGAGCGCGTTGCTACCGAACAAGTTGCCCACCGCCAAGTCGTAGGCGCGGAGCCGCACCGCGGCGAGCGAGGTGACGAGCTCAGGGAGCGACGTGGCGAGGCCGACCAACCAGGTGCCGACGACGGTCGTACCGATGCCGGTGACGGTGGCCACACCCTCCGCGGAGCGCGCGAACTGTGGCGCCGCGACGAGGATGACCAGCGCCGCGGCGGCGAAGGTCACGATCGCTCGCCGGAGCGATCTCGCTTCAGGGAGAGCGTGCGACTCCGCCGCGGGGGCTTCGGCGACGGACATCTCGACCGTCAGCCCCGCCTCCCGGGCGAGCGAGCCGTGTCGAAAGGCCGCTCGCGAGCCGACGGCGTACGTCACAATGAGGAGGAGGGATCCCGCCCCGACGCCCGCCACCGTGGTCGTCGGGCGCGCGAGCACTGTGATCGCCGCGATCACCGTCAGGAGGATGGCCAGCGACGCGTAGAGGACGTGGTCGAGTGCCGCCTTCCGAAAGAGCTCGGTGCCGGACGGGACGAGGCTCACGATCGCGAGGATGAGCATGTTCGCCATGGTGCTCCCGAAGAGATCGCCCGCGGCGAGGTCCGGCGCACCCATGCGGACGGCGGCGATGTCCGTCGCGAGCTCCGGCAGCGACGTCGCGAGGGCGAGAAGCACGGAGCCCACCCAGACGCCACCGAGCTTCGTCCGGGCCGCGATCACGTCGCCGCTGCGCGCGAGCCAGGTGCCGGCGAGCACGATGACGAGCGCACTGACGAGGAATCGGATCAGGAGGGGGGTGACCGTCACGGGGCTCGGGCGGGGAGTGAGGCGGGTCGTCGCGCTCAGCCGATCTGTCGCCGCGTGAGGCGGTTGACCAGCTTGTCCAGCTCTCCGCCGACGATCACGACGAGGCCGACGGCGAGCATGAGGAGCCACTGCTCGGCGCTGAGTGGAACGGTGCGCAACACGCGCTGCATGAAGGGCACGTAGAGCGCGGCGAGGTGGGCCAGGGTCACCGCGACCATGCTGACGAAGAGGAAGCGGTTCGACAGTAGTGGGATGCTGAAGATCGAGCGGTCGAGCGACCGGCAGTTGAACACGTGGTAGAACTGGAGCACGACCATCTGGGTCAGCGCAACGGTCCGCGCGGTCGCCATGTCGCCCGTCGTGCGCAGCGTCCACCAGAACATGCCGAGCGTCGCGGCGACGAGCACGAGGCCGACGCCGCCGAGGCGGAGAAAGAGGCGTCGCGTGAGCACCCCCTCGCCTCGAGGGCGCGGCGGGCGTCGCAGGATCCCCGGCTCCCCGGGCTCGAACGAGAGCGCCATCACCTGCAGGCTGTCGGTGACGAGGTTGATCCAGAGGATCTGCGCGGCCGTGAACGGAAGGGGCCACCCGGCCAGCAGTGTGACGAGGATGGCGAGGACCTCGCCGGCGGCGGTGGAGAGGAGGAAGAAGGTGGCCTTGCGAATGTTCGCGAAGACGATCCGCCCTTCCTCCACCGCGGCCGTGATCGTGGCGAAGTTGTCGTCCGCGAGGACCATGTCGGACGCCTCGCGGGCGACGTCGGACCCGCTGGCGCCCATCGCGATGCCGAGGTGCGCGGCGCGCAACGCCGGCGCGTCGTTGACGCCGTCGCCCGTGACGGCGACGACCTCGCCCTGCGCCGCC
>Ga0307414_10000943_pt1 | contig 14867 bp, 9 predicted proteins | sample DK1Ometagenome_FD_203804 | JGI IMG/M metagenome (GOLD analysis project Ga0307414, IMG submission 203804) | Maize rhizosphere microbial communities from greenhouse at UC Davis, California, United States - DK15-O-3 | ecosystem: Host-associated > Plants > Roots > Rhizosphere > Soil | place: USA... | reverse complement strand
TGTATCTCGCGTTGGTGGTTTACATGTTTACTACAATAATTTTAACGTGTTTACACATTTTTCAGGGTTTATTAATGTTTATAATAGACATTATGTTTATAGACCTTGGCACCGTTACTATAGTATTCCTGCATACGATTATTGTGTAGTTTACAATAGACCTTATAGACAATACTACAACCCTGTTCGTTACGTATATACTAGACCGTTTTATAACAATTACAGACCAACAACTGCCATTTACAGCAGACGAGGCGATGTGATAACTAGAAACAGAAGTTATGCAACCGTTAATAGAAGTTCTAGAAATATTACTGAAATAAATAGAAATTCAAGAAGAGATTATACTGATAATAGAACAACTCAAAATAATAGAGATAATTCTAATTTCAACAGAAGTTCACAAACTAGAAATGAAACTTCAAACAATAACAATTTAAGGAGAGATAACAATAATGTTTCTAGAAATAATAATGAAACTTCTAACAACAATAATTTTAGAAGAGACAATAATAACGTTTCTAGAAATAATGCTGAAATGAATAACAATAATAGAAAGAGTGAGTCCGTTAACAGACAAACGTCTCCAAATATAAATAATTCGAGAGTTGAAAATTCGAAAAATAATTTAAATAATCGTAAACCAGAAAGTTCAAATACTCGTATATATTCAGAGAGAAATAATACTAATAGAAGTAACCCTCAAGTGACTTCAAGATCGACTCAAACTAGAAACGTGCAACAAGCGCCATCTAGAAAAACTCAAAGTTCATCTAGAGTTACAGAAAACAGAGGTAATGCTTCTGAAAACAATAAACAGTCTAATACAAGAAGAAGACTATAAAGATTTTGGTTGGTTAGTTGGAAAGCCCTGCGATATGTTTGCCTCAAAGCAAAATTCGTGGGGTTTTCTCTTTTAATTAAGTACCTCTGCTAATTGTTTGGTTAGATTTTTTCTGCTGAATTTTTGTAAACCTATGGCATGGGATTGTAATGTACTATTCTTAAAAGCTTCGTAATGATTCGCTAAAGTCGTTTTCAATAAATCATAATCATCATAATAAAAATAGTTTCCTGTGTTGGTTTCTTTAATTATTTTTTCGACATCCGATTCCTTTGGCCCTATGGAAACAATAGGTCTGTTTGAAACCATATATTCAAATAATTTACCCGGAATAATACATCTTGTTTTTTCTGAGTTTATTTCAATTAACAATAATATTTGAGATTTTTTTTGAAATACAATAGCTTCATTATGTGAAACATAACCTATGTTATTTATATGATTTGTTAAATTATATTTTTTTAGAGATTCCATGATATTATCACTCACAAAACCGATGAAATTCAATTGAAAATTCTCTTTAAACCCGTCTAATTCTTCAATTAACTTGCTTAAAGCTTGCCATAAAATTTCAGGGTTTCTTTCTGATAATAATGAGCCAATATGCGATAATGTAAATTTTTCATCTAATAAAACCTCGCCTACTCTTTCATTATCATAACCATTGGTAATAACTAAAATTGGTTTATTGGTAATCGTTTCAAATTCTGTCTTAGTGATATAACTGGTCACGATTATCTTATCGGCAGTATTCAAAACTTGTTTTTCCAAAATCTTATGCTTTTTCCTTGAAGATTTTGATAGTTTTAATTTTTTATGATAACCAATAGTTGTCCACGGATCTCTAAAATCCGCCATCCACTCTACTCCTAACCTTTCTTTCAGTTTTAAACCAATGAGATGCAAACTATGTGGTGGTCCGGTGGTAATAATAGTTTCTATATTATTTTTTGAAATATAATCTGAAAGAAATGAAACAGATGGTTTTACCCAACCAATTCGGGCATCAGGAATAAAAAAATTACCTCGAATGTAAATCAATAATTTCTGGATGATATTTTGCTTTTGTTGAACAGGAATAATGCCTTTACTTATAGAACTTAAAGCTTTTTTTGAGAATAAACTTGCTAATTTATATGGCTCTTTTATGGGTTGTTTTATAATGATTAAGTCTTTTGAAACTTCAGAATTTAAGCTAGTGTCGGTGATTGGATAATTAGGATTTTCAGGAATATATACTATCGGTTCAATGTTGAAATCGGGTAAATACTTAACAAATTTCAACCAACGCTGAACGCCTGGACCTCCGGCTGGTGGCCAATAATAGGTAATGATTAAAACTTTCTTTCTATCCATTTTTTATTCCTGCGAATCCCGATAGCTATCGGGAAGGAATTAATTTATCTATTTCTCCTGAATTCATAAAACAAACCTCCTATTAGCAGCAAACCAACCAAAATAGAGCTCGCTAATGCTATACTGCTTCCAGTTTGGATCACTGCTGGTTCAAACTTAAATTCAATAGTATGATTTCCAGCAGGAATTTCCATGCCTCTTAGAACATAATTAACCCTAATATGAGAGGCTTCTTTGCCATCAATGAATGTTTTCCATCCTTTCGGATAATAAACTTCGGAAAAAACAGCAAAGCCATCGTTTGAATTTTTGGAAACATATTTTATATAGTTAGGCTCATACTTTACTGCTTTAATTTCAGCCAAAGAATCAACTTGTAACTTGTCTTTGGCAAAATCAGTTGTAAACTGAGTTTTATTTAAAACTGCCACATTTTTATTATCTAAACTATCAAGAGCTTTTATTTCTTCATTCGCTGACGTCACTACTTTAAAATCCTTAATAAACCATGCATTCCCATTTGCATCTGGATTTTCATAAGGAAATACATTGCCTTGTTCATCTTGGGCTATAATATATTTTGTATTAAACATATTAAGCACATTAATGTTATTCTTTACAATATAAAAATCGAAAACATCTTCGTACCGTTGCAATTTCGCGGCGTGATATCCATTTAATGAATTATGGAAATATGACGCTTTAGTACCAGACGACGTAATATCAAAAACCCTAAAATTTGTGGTATCGCTTAAAATAGAATTATCCGCTTCATTGGGTTGATAAGGTTTATTTACTTGAATGGACGAAACAAAATTTTCATTATTGACGTAACGTTTATCAACTCCTACCAAATCAAATAAAATGAGAGCTCCAAAAACAACGATAACCCATTGTTGTTTGAGTTTGTCCTTTAAGAACAAATAAATAGTGCCTGCTGAAAGTATTACTAAAATCAATGTCCTTAAGGTATCTGATGTGTAAATGGATTTTCTGTCTTCTTTTACCGCTCGTATGAAATCAGGTCCATAAGCTTGTAAATACTCCCCATCCCTCAAACCAACAAAATCAAAAGACGATTTAAAAACTAAAAAGAAAATAGCCAATCCACCAGTGATTATGGCTGAATATTTCAATGCCTTCAGTTTTTCCTCTTTTTTATCCAAATCATTGAACAACTTCACCAATCCGAATATAGCCAATATAGGAATACACAACTCTAAAATAATCTGAATGGAACTAACCGCCCTAAACTTGTTATAGAGTGGGACGTAATCAATAAAAAGGTCTGTTAAAAATCCTAAATTTTTTCCATAAGATAATAATAATGAGAAGATTGTCCCCCCAACAAGCCACCATTTTAAACGGCCTTTCACCAAAAACAACGCAAACACAAATAAAAATAATACAACGGCGCCAATATATGCTGGCGCTTCAACAATGGGCTGATCGCCCCAATACATAGGAGCACGTTTTGCTTCCTCTGCTGCTTGACTTGTGGTTGCTCCTAATTTTCTAAATGCTTCGTAAGTAGCGGAATCTGTTCCAACATCTTCCCCATTTCCACCGCCCAAAAATCGTGGAATAAAAAGATTAAATGTCTCTAAAATACCGTAACTATATTGCGTAATATAATCTTTATCTAATCCTGAAGTAACTTCTTTAGGCACGCCATCAGGATATATAGTAAGCTCACTTTTGCCTCGCGTACTTTCTTTTACATATTCTTGCGTCGCTAAAATATTCGTGGCATTTAAAGCAATGGCTAAAATAACGGCACCTAATAATATAGTAACCGATTTAAAATAATATGGCAACAGTTTCTTTTTATAAGCATCAACCAAATAAGCAATTCCTAGAATAATGATTAAGAACATGAGGTAATAAGTCATTTGAAAATGATTTGCCACTATTTCCAACCCCATGGCTATCGTTGTCAGCAAAAAGCCCGCTATATATTTTTTTTGAAAGGTGAGTATAATACCACTCAAAACCAAGGGCATGTAAGCAATGGCATGTGCTTTACTATTATGACCGACACCTAAAATTATTATTAAATAAGTTGAAAAACCGAATGCTAATGCCCCTAAAATAGCCAATTTATAATCCACTTTTAAAACCAACAAAAGCACATAAAAGCCTACTAAATAAAGAAACAAATAATCGGCTGGCCTTGGTAAAAACCGAAGTGTTAAATCTAAACTTTTTATATAGTTATGTGGATATTTTGCCCCTAATTGATAGGTTGGCATGCCTCCAAAAGCACTATTTGTCCAATAGGTTTCTTCTCCATTAGCTTCCCTAAAATCATTTTGTTGCTTGCTCATGCCAATATATTGCATGATATCACTTTGGAAGATTTGTTTTCCAGACAAAACCGGACTAAAATAAGCTAATGAAATTATGACAAAACCAACTAAAACTAATAGATGTGGAAGAAACTTTTTTATAGGAAATTGCATGAATACAGATTAAAAATGATTGTGAAAATTAGTCAATTTCTTCGTAATCCACATATTCACCTACATCTTTATTTGAAGTTTTTATATTTGGTATTTTATCTATGGTGACTTCACCTTCTTTTTTCTTAGTCTCATATTGCTGTTTTTGAAACTCACCATAAGTACCTCCAAAATTTTGGGAAGCTTTCTTAACAACATATTTTAAAAGCAATGGCGCAAATATTCGTGTTATTATTTTCACTCCATAATAAACCAATATAATAATCAGCAATGTTCTTACTATTCCAGTTGCAGATGCATGTTGTAGCATAAAAAATATTTTTGGCAAAAATACAATTCTATTCATTTAAAAAACGTTGAAAAGCCTTAAAAAAAGTATAAAATATCTATATTTGAGAACCCTTTAGATATTATTTGCGAAATTATATTTAGAAAAAATCTAAAACCTTTAGTATGAACCCAATCAAATCTGCCTGCATTTTAGCCTTCATTTTTATCTCAACCAAATCATTTGCCCAATATACTGATGTTATAAATTCCAACCGGCCTGGTGTGTCCAGGAGTGCGTTTTCTGTGGGCACGAATGTGGTTCAGTTTGAGATTGGCCCTTATATCATTAATGAAAAACGTAATCCTGCTTTAAAAACGGAAGTTGATGGATTTGGAGTCGATTTTTCCGCTCGCTACGGACTTATTTGGGAACCATTGGAATTAAATATAGAAGGAACCTTTCAAAACGACACAAAAACATATTTTTCAAGCATTCCTTTTGATGAAGAGAGGGCTAACTTTAAAACATTGACCATCGGAGCAAAATATTTGGTTTTCGACCCGAACAAAAATGCTGAAGAAGATAAACCAAATCTGTACAGTTGGAAAGCAAACCAAGGCTTTAAATGGAAATATTTAATCCCTGCGGTAGCAGTGTATGCAGGTGCTAATTACGACACAAAAAATAATCCATACATAGCCCCGGGTATAGAAAGTTTTAGTCCGAAAGTCATGATTATGACTCAAAATAATTTTTCCGGAGGATGGGTCTTTGTAATGAACTTGATTAAGGACAGAATTGGAACCGACCAATCTGATTTGTCATATATATTGACATTGACACACTCTTTTAGTCCGAAGTGGGTTGTTTTTGGTGAAACCCAAGGCATTAAAAGCGATTTTTATGCCGATAATCTCTTTAGATTTGGTGGTGCTTATTTGTGGACTAAAGATTTTCAGTTAGATACGGCGGTAACGTTCAACACCAAAGATACACCGTCTGTGTTTAGCGTTAATTTTGGAATGTCTTACCGATTGGATTTTCACAAGGATAAGGAAATAACAAATGAAGAGAATGGCACTTCCGTCATGCAAGAAGCTGAACGAAAGTCAAGACGTAACAATTCCAACAAAGACGATGATTCTCAAGATAAAAAACCTAAACGGGAAGCCTTAGATTTCGATTAAAAAGATTCCTGCACTCCATAATATATGATAGTATTAAAAGAAGTAAAAACTAGCAAAGACCTCAAAGCATTTGTAAAATTTCCATTTCATTTATATAAAGATTCCAAGTATTGGGTACCTCCTATTATCAGCGAAGAACTTAAAACATTTGATAAAAAAGACAATCCTGTATTTGCTGATGCTGAAGCTACTTTGTTTTTGGCTTATAGAAATAATACCATCGTTGGAAGAGTTGCTTGCATCATCAATTGGCTGGAAGTTAAAACTCAAACTAAAAAAATGAGATTTGGTTGGTTTGATTTTATTGATGATTTAGAAGTTTCCCAAACTCTTTTCAACAAAATAGAAGAGGTTGGAAGAAAACATAATTTAGAATTTGCCGAAGGTCCTGTTGGATTTTCTAATTTGGACAAAGTTGGTGTGATAACGGAAGGATTTGATTCCATTGCACCTATGGTGACATGGTATAATTATCCATATTATGTGAAACATTATGAAGCTGCTAATTATAAAATAGAAAAATCGTATTCAGAAAGCAGATTTCCTTTTAAGAATGTAAAACCCGAATTCTTTTTAAAAGCGCAAAACCTTATAAAGCAACGCTATCAAATAAAAGCGTTAAGTTTTACCAAAACGGAAGATGTCATGCCGTATGCAGATAAAATGTTCGATTTATTTAATGAAAGTTATGCATCATTATCATCATTTGTTGCGATAACAGATGTCCAAAAAGCATATTTTAAAAAGAAATTTATAAGTTTTGTAAATCCTGAATATATAAAATTTGTGGTAGACAAAGATGACAAACTGATTGGGTTTGCCATTGTTATGCCTGCTTTTGCAAAGGCTTTACAGAAAATAAAGGGCAAATTATTTCCTTTTGGTTTTAGACATATTTTACATGCAAAAAAGCATAGCAAAGATGTCATTTTCTATTTGATAGGTATCCATCCTGATTATCAAAATAAAGGCGTACATGCTGTCATCTTTAATGAATATTACAATACGTTTACAGAAAAAGGTATAGAAACCTGTTTTAGAACTCCAGAATTAGAAGATAATTATGCCATCCATCAAATTTGGAAACATTTTGACCCTGAAGTTTATAAACGAAGAAAAACGTTTAGAAAAGAGTTATAAAAAGAAACAGCCGCTAAAATTAGCGGCTGTTTCTTTTCAAAATATATAATTTTTATTCACCCATGGCTGCCATTACTGCGGCAGACAAACGTTGATAGGTGCCATTTTCAAGTCTAGCTCTAATTGCTTCAAAAGCATCCAAGGTGATTTTCACATCTTCTAAAGTGTGCGTCGCAGTTGGTATTAAACGCAACAATATCAATCCTTTAGGGATTACTGGATACACAACGATAGAACAGAATATTCCGAAATTCTCTCTTAAATCCTTAACTAAAGCCATTGCTTCTGGAATGCTCCCTTTTAAATAAACGGGTGTCACACAACTTTGCGTCGTACCAATATCAAAACCACGTTCTTTAAGTCCGTTTTGTAATGCATTCGTATTTTCCCAAAGTTTGTTTTTTAATTCAGGCATAGTTTTAAGCATATCTAAACGCTTTCTAGCACCAACAACCAGTTGCATTTGCAAAGATTTTGCAAACATCTGGGAACGTAAGTTATATTTTAAATAATCTATAATTTCTTTATCCGCTGCAATAAAAGCACCTGTTCCTGCCATAGATTTAGCAAATGTCGCAAAATAAACATCTATATCATCTTGAACGCCTTGCTCTTCTCCAGTCCCTGCGCCTCTTTCGCCTTGCGTACCAAAACCATGAGCATCATCAACCAAAAATCTGAAGTTATATTTCTTCTTTAAAGCAGCAATTTCTTTAAGTTTACCTTGCTCACCACGCATTCCAAAAACACCTTCAGAAATCACTAGAATGCCGCCGCCAGTTTGTTCAGCCATTTTGGTAGCTCTATCTAAATTTTTCTCTAAACTTTCAATATCATTATGCTTATAGGTAAACCGTTTACCCATGTGCAAGCGAACGCCATCAATAATACATGCATGGGCATCTACGTCGTAAACAATAATATCATCTTTTGAAACAAGGGCATCAATGGTAGAGACCATCCCTTGATAACCAAAATTCAATAAATAAGCGGCTTCTTTATTTACAAATTCTGCTAATTCATTTTGAAGAGTTTCATGAAGATCTGTGTGACCAGACATCATTCTGGCACCCATAGGGTAAGCGGATCCATAATCGATACCTGCTTGCGCATCTACTTTTCTAATTTCAGGATGATTAGCCAATCCTAAATAATCATTAATACTCCAGGTTATCACATCTTTTCCTTGAAACTTCATGCGGTTAGATATTTCACCTTCCAATTTTGGAAATACAAAATAACCTTCAGCTTGAGAGGCCCATTTTCCTAAAGGTCCTTTATCTCTATAAATTTTTTCAAATAAATCTTTCATCATTATAAATCTTATTTCAATTAATGTTTACTTCATAAACTAAGAGCCTATTCATGCTTGTTTTTAGGAAAGCTTTTATGCGTAGTTAGTCCGTGCAAAATTAAATATTTATATCGTTTGTACATAATTTTTACCATTCAATTATTAACGAAACAAAAAAAGAGATAACTTTTTGTGATTACAACAAAGTTATCTCTTTAAAATATATTCTTTTGTCTTATTTTATGTATTGAATCGTTTGAGCTGCCTCGGCATTAATGCTATCAAAAAAGCCTTGTTCGCTCATCCATTTATCACTGTAGATTTTACTCATGTAACGAGAACCGTGATCTGGGAATATAACAACCACGTAATCATCTTTTTTAAATCTTTTTTCTTCACCTAATTGCTTAATGGCTTGCATGGCTGCACCAGAAGTATAACCAACAAATAAACCTTCCGTTTTTGCTATTTCTCTAGCTGTATGGGCACTTTCCTCATCAGTTACTTTAACAAATTCATCTATTATATCAAAATCTGTTGCAGTAGGAATTAAATTTTTACCAAGACCTTCAATTCTATAAGGATAAATCTCTTCTTCATCAAACTCTCTAGTCTCGTGATATTTTTTAATTACAGAACCAAAAGCATCAACGCCAATAATTTTAATATTGGGATTTTGCTCTTTTAAATATCTTGCGGTTCCAGAAATAGTGCCTCCCGTACCACTACAGGCAATTAAATGAGTGATTTTACCTTCGGTTTGTTTCCAGATTTCGGGGCCGGTAGATTTATAATGTGCATCAACATTAAGTTGATTAAAATATTGATTTATGTATACTGAACCTTTAATTTCTTCGTGAAGACGTTTAGCAACTTGATAATAAGATCTTGGGTCATTAGCGCTAACATGAGCTGGGCAAACATAAACCTTTGCACCCATTGTTTTAAGCATATCTATCTTATCTGTAGATGATTTTGAGCTCACTGCCAAAACACAATTGTAACCTTTAATAATGCTTACCATAGCAATACTAAAACCTGTATTTCCAGACGTAGTTTCAATAATAGTATCTCCAGGCGATAATATGCCTTGCTTCTCAGCTTCTTCAATAATGTAAAGTGCTATTCTATCTTTTGAAGAATGCCCGGGATTAAAGGCTTCTACTTTTGCGTAAAAGGTACCTTTAAATTTGGAAGTTAATTTATTGATTCTAATAAGTGGTGTTTTACCTACTAAATCTAATACATTATCAAAAACCTGATTTCTGTGTTTCATAAATGCTATTTATCAGCTAAGTCAATATTACGAAAAATAATTGTGACCTAAAACCTAACAAAAATAAACATTTTTTTTTATTAACAATGAATTCCTTCCAAATCTAATAAAAAAGCATACTCTAAAGCCACTTCTTTTAGACTTTCAAAACGTCCAGAAGCACCGCCATGACCCGCATCCATATCTGTATGCAATAATAATTTATTAGAATCTTTTTTTAAATCCCTTAATTTAGCAACCCATTTTGCTGGTTCCCAATATTGTACTTGTGAATCATGCAAACCTGTTGTAACCAACATATTAGGATAGTCATTTTCCTTAACATTATCATAAGGAGAATATGATTTCATGTAATTATAATATTCAATGTCATTCGGATTTCCCCATTCATCATACTCACCTGTTGTTAAAGGAATGGTATCATCTAACATCGTTGTAACCACATCAACAAAAGGAACAGCGGCAATAATTCCATTGTATAATTCTGGATTCATATTAATAATGGCGCCCATAAGCATGCCACCAGCTGAACCTCCATAAGCGTATAGATGCTGATTTGAAGTGTATTTTTCTTTAATAAGATATTTAGAACAGTCTATAAAATCATAAAACGTATTCTTTTTAGATAGTAATTTCCCATTTTCATACCATTGTCTGCCGAGATATTCGCCTCCCCTCACATGTGCTATGGCATATATAAATCCTCTATCCAACAAACTTAACCGAAGACTTGAAAACGAAGGGTCTACAGTAGAGCCATACGACCCGTAACCATATTGCAACAATGGGCTACATCCATCTAACTTAATGTCTTTTTTATAAACCAATGAAATAGGCAATTTTACTCCATCACGCGCCGTTGCCCAAATACGCTTAGAAATATAATTTTCCTTCTTAAACTTGCCTCCCAAGACTTCTTGCTCTTTCATTATCTCGCTTCGCTTCGTTTTAAAATTGTAATCTATCACGGCACTTGGCGATGTAAGTGAGTTATAACCATATCTTAAAACATCACTATCAAAATCAGGGTTATTACCTATGTAAGCTGTGTAGGTTTCACTTTCAAAAGGCAAATAATAGTCTTCTTGATTATTCCAGCTCATGATGCGTAAATTGTTCAATCCGTTTTCGCGTTCATTTACAACCAAATAATCTTTGAATATTTCAATATCTTCAATTAAAACATGGTCTCTATGAGAAATCACGTCTTTCCAATATTTTTTTTCAGTAAAATTTTCTGAAGTTTTTAGCAACTTGAAATTAGTGGCACCATCACAATTTGCTATAATGTAAAAGCTATCATTATAATGAGCAATACTATAATCTAGTTCCCTTTTTCTTTTTTGGAAAATTTTAAACGATTCATCTGGAGTATCAGCATTTACAAATCTATATTCTGAAGTTAATGTACTAGAAGATCCAATAACAATGTATTTCTTAGACTTGGTTTTGTAAACAAACGTGTTGTACGTTTCATCTTTTTCATGAAAAACCTCTATATCTTCTTTTGTATCTGTATACAATTTGTGTTTGAAAATTTTAAAGGACCGTAAAGTTACTTCCTCTTTCATGGAATAAAACAAGGTTTTACTATCATTTGCCCAAGTAGAGCCGCCTGTGGTGTTTAAAATTTCATCAGAATATATTTCTCCAGTTATTAGATTTTTAACTTGAATGGTGTACTGTCTTCTTCCTAATATATCTGTTGAAAAACTTGCCAATGTATTATCCGGACTAATGGAAACACTCCCCAAATTAAAATAAGCCAAGCCTTCTGCCATTTTGTTACAATCAAATAAGAGCTCTTCTGGGGCATCAAGGGTTTCCTTTTTTCTTATATAAATAGGATAATCTTTTCCTGTTTCATAACGAGTAATGTACCAATAGCCATTAAATTTATATGGTACCGTTGTGTCATCTTCTTTAATTCTACCTTTCATTTCCTCAAAAAGTGATTTTTGAAAATCCTCGGTATGCTGCATTATTTCCTTTGTATAGGCATTCTCAGCATTCAAATAATCAATCACTTCAGGATTTTCTTTATCATTTAGCCAATAATAATTATCGACCCTTTCATCATTGTGGATTTTGAGTTTTTTTGGCTTTTTATTTGCTATTGGAGGTTGCATTGTCTTTTTCAATGGAGCTGTATTAATTCTGATTTATTAAGTGGGCAAAAATATAAAATTTAAATAGTTTTGTAATGAATATAAAAATATAAAACCATGTTTGGAGATATGATGAATATGATGGGCAAACTTAAAGAAACCCAAAAGAAAATTGAAGACACAAAAAAACGCTTAGATACTGTTTTGATTGATGAAAAAAGTAATGACGATTTATTGAAAATTACGATTACTGCAAATAGAAAAATTAAATCAATTCATATTTCGGAAGCATTATTAAATAATAAAGAGCAACTTGAGGATTATTTAATATTGACGCTTAATAAAGCTATAGAAAGAGCTACCCAAATAAACGAAACAGAACTCGCTTCTGTAGCCAAAGAAGGTATGCCAAATATTCCCGGTTTAGATATGTTTAAATAGTATTAATAAAATCAAATTTACATTCCTTTAATTTGAAGATACATTTTATGAATTAACATAACATGTCCTAATGTTTTCTTAAAAGAATCATAATACTTTCTCAGTTAATTTTCATTTAACAAACTTTTAACTACAACTCACTAAACCTTGCTCCAATTTTGCTATCTAATAAAACAAAAACCAAAAAATGAACAAAAACCTCATTCTCGCATTTTCGATATTTATTAGTTTATTATCGTTTAAATCGATAGCTCAGGCTTCTGGACAAAGAGAAGTGACAATTACCGGAAAAGTCATCGACAAAGAAACCAATCAACCCTTAGAATATGCTACTATTGCATTTTTCAGTAAAGCAGAAAATAAAATTGTAACCGGAGGAATTACTGACCCAAGTGGTAATTTCAGCATCCCTGTTCCAGCCGGATCTTACGATATAACCATAGAATTCATTTCGTTTAAAACAATTACCTTACCTAATAAAGCACTTAATCAATCTCAAAATATTGGGTCTTTTTCTTTGGAGATAGACGCTCAATCTCTTGGCGAAGTTGAAGTAATCGCTGAACGTACTACCGTAGAAATGAAACTTGACAAAAGAATATACAACGTCGGCCAAGACCTTACCGTAAGAGGCGGAACTGTAAGCGACGTTTTAGATAATGTGCCATCAGTTTCTGTTGATGTTGATGGAAATGTTGCTTTACGTGGTAATCAAAACGTGACCATATTGATTAATGGTAAGCCTTCTGGATTGGTAGGATTAAATTCTACTGATGCTTTACGTCAACTTCCCGCAGACGCTATTGAGCGTGTTGAAGTAATTACAGCTCCTTCTTCCCGTTATGATGCAGAAGGTACTGGAGGTATATTAAACATCATATTAAGAAGAAGTAAGTTGCAAGGCATGAATGGTGCTATTACAGTTAATGCTGGTACACCTACAAACTATGGAATCTCTGGAAACATCAATTATAGAACTGGTAATTTCAACTTTTTTAACACATCTAGTTATAATTATCGAGAAAATCCAGGAAATGGGTTGTCTGAAAGAGAAACATTTAATGGAGATCAGCCTAGTACCTTTTTTAATGAATATAATAATTCAGATAGAACACAAGATGGATTTACTATAAGCAATGGTGTTGAATGGTATGTTAATGACTCTGCTTCATTAACGGCTTCATTTGTTTTAAGAAATAGTGATAATGAGAGCGTTACTTCAAACGAAACTTTTCAGTTTGACGAAAACAGAGATTTGATAAGAAGTTTTCTTAGGCTGAGTCCAGAAGTTGAAGATGATAAAACGTTTCAATATTCCATTAATTTTGATAAACAATTTGGGGATAATTCCCAACATAAATTAACAGCAGACTTCCAATATGAAAATTCTCAAGAAGATGAGTTTGGGATTATTACAAACGACGGAGACCCTTCCCAAAGACTTCAAACTTTAGAAGATCAAAGACGTATATTGCTTCAAGCCGATTATGTATTACCAATTGGGGAAGGGAGTCAATTTGAAGCTGGTTATCGAGGTAATTTCAACGTTAATGATACAGATTATAAATTAGAAAATTATATCAATGATGATTTTGTTGTAAACACAGGATTAACAAATAATCTTATTTATACAGAACACGTAAATGCAGCTTATACCCAATATGGAAGCAAAATAAGTAAATTTTCATATTTAATGGGTTTACGTTTAGAAGAAACCAGAATAACTGTAGATCAAGTAACCTCTGGAGATTTTAGCAAAAGAAATTACTTAGGATTGTTCCCAACGCTCAATTTATCATACGAGGTTAGTGAAAAACAAAGCTTAACTTTGGGTTACAATAGAAGGATAAGCAGACCACGTTCTCGTTTTATCAATCCGTTCCCATCTCAATCAAGCCCAACTACACAGTTTATAGGAAATCCAAATTTAAATCCTAGCTACTCAAATACAGTTGATTTAGGGTATCTTAATAATTTTGGGAAATTGACATTGAACTCATCTATTTATTATCAAAGAGCAACGGAAACTTTCAATTTAATACAACAAGGAACAGGAGATTATTATTTTCCAGAGTTAGACTTTACTATTAATGAAAATGACACTAACTACGGTGGTTTAGCTGCCCAATATAATGATGAGGTAGAAGTTTTGCAAAGTACTCCTATAAATTTAGCATCTAACACCCGCATAGGTTTTGAATTCACATTGACTTATAGACCTACTAATAAATGGAATTTAAATGGTAATTTTAATCTATTCAGATTTGAAAACAAAGGTGAATTCAATGGAACTAATTTTGATGCTGAAAATGTTAGCTGGTTTGCTAGAATTAACAATAAGTATACTTTACCAGGAGATATTGATTGGCAAACACGTCTTTTTTATCAAGGACCTAGCGAGGATGCACAAAATAAAAGAAGAGGTATGGCTTCTGTAGATTTAGCTTTTAGCAAAGATTTCTTCAATAATAATTTGTCTTTAGCTTTT
>Ga0307414_10000942_pt1 | contig 14888 bp, 12 predicted proteins | sample DK1Ometagenome_FD_203804 | JGI IMG/M metagenome (GOLD analysis project Ga0307414, IMG submission 203804) | Maize rhizosphere microbial communities from greenhouse at UC Davis, California, United States - DK15-O-3 | ecosystem: Host-associated > Plants > Roots > Rhizosphere > Soil | place: USA... | reverse complement strand
ATAGAGCCCGAAATTCTTGGAGCCTGAGAAAGCGACCAGCGCCTCGGGAACCGAGGACAGCACCTTGCGGGTGCCATAGGCGTCTTCGAGCAGGCCATCGCCGAAGCCGAGATAGGCCAAGTCGATGAAGGGCAAGGCACCGGTGCGGGCGAGGCTTGCCGCGACCTGATCCCATTGTTCTGGGGTGAGGTTGGCGCCGGTTGGATTGTGGCAGCAGCCATGCAGCAGGACGACGTCTTGCGGACCCAATTGGTCGAGCGCCGCGAGCATCTGAGCGAACTTAACGCCGCGCGTTTCGGTATCGAAATAGGGGTAGGTCTTGACGCTCAACCCAGAGTTCTCGGCGATCGGGTTGTGGTTGGGCCAGGTCGGATCGCTGACCCAGACCGTGGCGCCGGGGCGGGCACGGTTGATCAACTGCATCAACACCCAGAGCGAGCCCGTGCCGCCGGGAGCCTGGGCGATGCGGACGCGTGAGCGGTCGACGCTGTCGGCGAGTGCCAGATCGAGGACGGCGGCGCCATAACCCTTGTTGCCAGCGATGCCGAGATAGGTCTTGGTTTTCTCGTTTTCGAGGATGCGCTGCTCGGCCTTGCGGACGGCGGACATCACGGCGGTGACACCCTTTTCGTCCTTGTAGACGCCGACACCCAGATCAATCTTGGTGGGGCGCGGGTCGGCCGCGTATTCGCCCATAAGCGCCAGAATTTTGTCGCCGGGGGCCTTGGTGAGGGTCTCGAACATGAGGGGAGTCGTTCCGGTGGGGAGGCGGGAGTGGTTATAGGCGGGATAGCAGATTTTGCAATCTCATGGTGTTCCGGTCTTGTCGAGTTCGTCGATCAGTTGGGGGATGATCTCGAACAGGTCGCCGATCAGGGCTGCGTCGGCGAGCTTGACCAGAGGGGCTTCGGGATCGGAGTTGATGGCGACGATCTTCTTGGCGCCCTGAATGCCGGCAAGGTGCTGCAGTGCACCGGAAATGCCGATGGCGATGTAGAGATCGGGGGCGATGATCTTGCCGGTTTGACCGACTTGCCAGTCATTGGGTGCGTAGCCGGCATCGACTGCGGCGCGGGTGGCGCCGATGGCGGCGTTGAGCTTTTTGGCGAGACGTTCGATGAGCTGGAAGTTTTCGGCAGAGCCCAGCGCGATGCCGCCGCCGACGACGATCTGCGCGGTGGAAAGATCGGGCGTGTCGCTTTCGGTGCGGTGCGTGGCGATCAGCCGGGCGACTGAACTTGTCGGGCTCTCGATGGTTTCTATGGGCGCAGCGTTGCCGCCGGCGGCGGCGCGGAAGGCCGAGGCGCGCACGGTGAGGATGTGCCTGGGCTGATTGTCGGTGATGGTCTGGAGCGCGTTGCCGGCATAGATGGGCCGCACGAAGCGGTTGGGGCCGAGGATTTCGACAATGTCGGTGACGGGCATCAGGTCGAGCCGGGCCGCAAGGGCGGGCATGCGATCTCGCCCGACGCTTCCTGCGCTCTGGACGACATAGCGGTAGCTTTGAGCCAGCGTTTCGATAACCGCGAGATCGGTGTCGGTTGTGCTAGCGGTCTCCGCTACCAGAACCTTTTGCACGCCGGCCAGCTGGGCGGCATCGCTTGCAACATTCTGGGCGTTTTCGCCGACGACCAGCACGTCGATCGGGCCGAGTTCGGCGACCGCATGGACGATGCGGGCGGTGGCGGGCGAGAGCTTGCCCAGATCATGGTCGGCGATAATCAGGACGCTCATCACAGGGCCTCCATCTGCGAGACTTCGCCAGCAATGAAGGCGGCAAGTTCGGGGACGGAGCCGACGGTCTTTCCTGCCACACGTTCGGGTGGCGGCGATATTTTTTCAATGGTCAGGCGCGGGGTGAGATCGACGCCGAATTCGGCGACGGGGCGCACGGCAAGAGGCTTGGAGCGGGCCTTCATCACCATGGGCAGCGCGGCGTTGCGCGGAGTGTTGAGGCGCAAATCGGCGGTGACAATGGCCGGCAAGGGAATGGCGATGGTCTCGCGACCGCTGTCGATTTCGCGGGTGACTTCGAGCCCCGGCCCCACGACCTTGATTTCGGAGGCGAAGGTGGCCTGGGGGCGGTTGGTCAGCGCCGCCAGCATCTGGCCGACATGGTTGCTGTCATCATCGACGGCCTGCTTGCCGAGCAGGACGATGTCCGGGTTTTCCTCGGCCACGACCTTGGCCAGCAGCTTGGCGATGGCGAGGGTTTCGAGGTCGGCATCGGTTTCGATCAGCATGCCGCGATGGGCGCCCATGGCGAGGGCGGTCAGGATCACGTCATTGGCCGCCTTGGGGCCAATGGAGACGACGACGATTTCGTCGCCGTGGCCGGCTTCGCCCAGTTGCACGGCAGCTTCCACCGCGTGCTTGCAGAACGGGTTCATGGACATGCGCACGCCCTGCGTTTCAACGCCCGAACCGTCGGGGCGAACGCGAATGCGGACATTGTGATCAACGACGCGCTTGATGGCGACCAGGATTTTCATGTGCGGCTCCGGCGAGTTAGCGGTGTCATGACAAAATCGGGGTGGAGGGGCAAGGCATGGGTGGGGAATAATGGGCTAGGCGGGGGAGGTTTGTTGGAAAAGGGTGCCTGGGGGTGGCGGTGCGATGCTGAGAAATCGCGGTATGCCGAAGCATCGCACCCCTCACCCGGCGCTTGCGCGCCGACCTCTCCCCTGAGGGGCGAGGTGAAGGAAGAGTGAGGGACCTCGCTCGGAAAAGCATGCTAGTGTTGACGGCATCGATTGGGACAGCGACACTGACCCAGAAGCGACTATCTCTGGATTTTTTATGCCTGTTATCAACCGCATTGCCGAATTTGCCGACGAGATTGCCGCCTGGCGGCAGGATTTTCATGCTCATCCGGAAATCCTCTACGAGGTGGTGCGGACGGCGGGTATCGTGGCGGAAAAGCTGACGGCATTTGGTTGCGACGAGGTGGTGACCGGGATCGGGCGGACGGGCGTCGTCGGCATCATCAATGGACGTCAGAATACGAGTGGGCGGACGATTGCGTTGCGGGCGGATATGGATGCGCTGCCGATGACCGAGCGGACGGGCAAGGCCTATGCCTCGACCGTGCCGGGCAAGATGCATGCCTGCGGGCATGATGGGCATACCGCGATGTTGCTGGGCGCGGCCAAGTATCTGGCCGAAACGCGCAATTTCGATGGACGGATCGCGCTGATCTTTCAGCCGGCCGAAGAAGGCGGCGCGGGCGGCAAGGCGATGCTGGAGGACGGGCTGGTGGAGCGGTTCGCCATCGACGAGTTTTATGGGATGCACAATTGGCCCGGCATGCCGGAGGGGCATTTCGGCATTCGCGTGGGCGGCATCATGGCCGCAACGGATCGCTTTTATATCGACATCACCGGGCAAGGCGGGCATGCAGCGCGTCCGCATTCCACGATCGATCCCGTCATCGTGGCGGCTAATATGATTACCGCCATGCAATCGATCGTCTCGCGCAATGTCGACCCGCTGCAGAGTGCCGTGCTGTCGGTGACGATGGTGGAGGCCGGGGAAGCGGACAATGTGATTTCGCAGACGGCCAAGATCACCGGGACCGTGCGGACGCTTGATCTTGGCGTGCAGGATCAGATCGAGGAGCGGCTCAGCCAGTTCGTGCCGCAGTTTGCCCAAAGCTTTGGCGCCAAGGCCAGCGTACGCTATGCGCGGGGCTATCCGGTGACGGTGAATACGCCGGAGCAGACGGCGTTTGCGGCGGAAGTTGCCGAGGATGTGGTTGGAGCCGATCGGGTGGATGCCGATACGGCGCCATCGATGGGCGGGGAGGATTTCTCGTTCATGCTGGAGGCCCGGCCGGGTGCGTATATTTTCCTGGGCAATGGCCCGGGGGGCGAACTGCATACCGAGGGGTATGATTTCAATGACGCAGTGATCCCGGTGGGGACGAGTTATTGGGTGCGGCTGGCGGAACGGGCATTGCCGGTTGGATAGTGCCACGACCTCGTGGTTCGACAGGCTCACCATGAGGCCTACTCATGCAGCAAATATCAGTAGACCTCATCCTGAGCCTGTCGAAGGGTGAGGTCGTGGCAGGAATCAATGAGTTCGAGCATTAGGCTCAAAGTGCAAAGCTTCCTCCCAGTCGCCCTCACCATATTGCTCGCAGCCATTGGCGGAGCTGTAGCGACCCTCCTGAACCTGCCTGCCGGGTGGTTGATGGGCGGGGCGCTGGCTGTGACGGTGGCGGCGATGATGGGGGTGCCGGTGGCACTGCCGGGGCGGGTGCGGGATGCGACGTTTGTGCTGATCGGCATGTCGATGGGTGCGAGTGTGGCGCCGGACAGTTTGGCGCTATTGACGAGCTGGCCGATCAGCCTGCTGGGGCTGGCGATCGAACTGGTGGTGATCATCGCGCTGACGGGCTGGATGCTGACCAAATTGTTCAAGCTCGATCCCGGCACGGCTTATCTCAGCTCGTTTCCGGGGCATTTGTCGTTTGTCTTGAGCATTGCCTCGACGGGAGTGGGGGATGCCCGGCAGATCGTGATCATCCAGGTGATCCGCATCCTGATGCTGACCATCGTGGTGCCGATCGGGGCGGTGTTCCTGCCGATCGATCATTTCGCCCCGCCAGCGCCGAGTTCATACCTGAGCGCATGGGAGTTGCTGGCGATTGCGGCAGGCTGCGTGGCGATGGGATTGGTGTTCATCTGGCTCAAGATCCCGGCGGGGCTGGTGCTGGGGTCGATGGCGGCAGCGACGGCGGCCAAGTTGGGCGGGCTTTACACGGGGAGCCTGCCGGGGCCGCTGGTGATCATCAGTTTCATACTGACAGGGGCATTGATCGGGTCGCGCTTTGCGGGGATCACGCGCAAGGAATTCGTGACCGCAGCCTGGGGCGGCGTCATCGCGACCGGCATGACGGTGGGCATCGTGTCCGTGGTGGCGTGGCTGGTGAGCCTGGTTGTCGATATGCCCTATGGGCAGTTGTGGCTGGGACTATCGCCGGGGGCGTTGGAGGGTATGGGCGCCCTGGGGATTGCGCTGGGCTATGACACGGCGTTTATCGCGGCGCATCATGTGATCCGGTTGTTGATGCTGAGTTTTGCGATTCCGCTGGTGGTTGTGGTGATCCGGCGGCGGGAAGTGGTGGTGAAGGCTGGGGAGTAGGGGTTGGGGGTTGTTGGGCAATCGGGGGTGCTTCGAGCTGTGCACCCCTCACCCTAGCCCTCTCTCCCGAGGGGCGAGGGGACTGATCGAGTGAGGGGCTGGGTCTCCGGCTATTTCTGGACAGCCACGTTCGTTCCTACTTGCAGGCTGATGAAGGCGTAGCCGTTGGGCTGCAGTGCGAGCGTGTTGGCGGATAGCGTGGCGCCGGTGGATATGGAGTCGAGTTCGGCGCCGTCCAGTCCGATCGCGGTGAGTTCATGGGCTTCGGCGGACAGGTTGAAGACGCATAGCATGGCGGTGTCGCCGTTGGAGCGCTGGTAGGCGAGGATCGGTTCGTCAGCGTCGATGAAGGCGATTTCGCCGGTGGCGAGTACAGGGTGGGCTTTGCGCCATTGCAGAATGCGGCGATAGAAGGCCAAGGTCGACGCCGGGTCAGCGTTCTGGTCGGCGACGCTCAGCAGGGAATGGGATGGCTTGACGGGCAGCCAGGGCGTGCCGGTGGTGAAGCCGTTGGGCGCTTCGCCGTGCTCCCAGGGCATGGGCGTGCGGCAGCCGTCGCGGCCCTTGTCTTCGGGCCAGAAGCGAATGCCGCGCGGGTCGGTCAGTTCTTCGAACAACAGGTCGGTTTCGGGCAGGCCAAGCTCCTCGCCCTGATAGAGGCAGACGGAGCCTTTAAGGCTCAGGACCAAAGCTGCGGCCTGGCGGGCAAGTGCGGTGGGCTGCTCGCTGAATGGGGCCCAGCGCGTCGTGTGGCGGGGCACGTCGTGGTTGGAGAAGCTCCAGCAGGGCCAGCCGTCGGGGCCGGTCCGGAAGAATTTCTCGATGCGCGAGCGGAAGTGCTCGGGGTCGAATTCGGGGCCGAGGAAATCGAACCCGTAGCACATGTGGAGCGTGTCGCCGCCTGAGGTGTATTCGGCCATCAATTCCACCGAGCGATGGCTGTCACCCACTTCGCCGACCGAGGTGGCGCCGGGATATTCGTTGAGCAGGCTGCGGACGCGGCGGAGGAATGCGACGTTTTCCGGCTGCGACTTGGAGTATTTATGCTCCTGCATGTCATAGGGATTGACCGCATAGGCCAGGTGTTCCGGCAGCTTATTGGGCGGATTGGAGCGAAGCTGTTTGTCGTGGAAGTAGTAGTTGACCGTGTCGAGGCGGAACCCGTCGATGCCGCGCTCCAGCCAGAAGCGCATGACATCGAGGACGGCCTGCTGCACGGCCTCATTGTGGAAGTTGAGGTCTGGCTGTGAGGTCAGGAAATTGTGCATGTAATATTGCCCGCGCGTGGGGTTCCATTCCCAGGCGCGCCCGCCGAACACGGCGGGCCAATTGTTGGGCGGGGAACCATCAGGCAGCGGATCGGCCCAGATATACCAATCGGCCCTGGCATTGGTGCGGTTGAGGCGGGATTCCTGGAACCAGGGGTGCAGGTCGGAGGTGTGGCTGACCACCTGGTCCATGATGACCTTGAGGCCACGGGCATGGGCCTGCTCAAGCAGCGAATCGAAATCGTGCAGCGAGCCGAAGAGCGGGTCGACGTCCTGATAGTCGGAAACGTCGTAGCCCATGTCGGCTTGAGGCGAGCGGGTAATGGGCGAGAGCCAGATGCAGTCGACGCCCAGGCTCTGGATATGATCGAGGCGGCGGATAATGCCGGGCAGATCGCCCACGCCGTCGCCATTGCTGTCCTGAAACGAGCGGGGGTAGACCTGATAGATCACTCCGCCACGCCACCACTCGGTCATGCTCGTCTCCTGCTTCGCGTGCTTGTCGGCGGCGACGTTACCGGGATGAGGGCCGGAAGGGAATCGCCGCGGGTGCAGGTAAGCTGTGCGAGCAAGGCAGGAAGATGGCGTTTCCGGCGTGTCGAAATGTCGGAGGGCGGCTCGTCGTCAGGGCAGAACAAGCTGAGGAAGACGTTATGGTACATGTATTGCGGGCTGCGGATCGGGCGCCGAGTGCAAGCCGGACGATCCGGTTCGAGGGCGACAAATTCGGCACGGGAATTTCATTCTTCTCGGTGGATAATGAGCCCGGACAGGGCCCCGCCCTGCATGTGCATCCCTATCCCGAGACGTGGATCGTCAAATCGGGCCGGGCACGTATTGTGGCGGGCGATGAGGCGTTTGAGGTAGGGCCGAACGATATCGCCGTGGTGCCTGGGGGCGTGCCGCACAAATTCACCAATCTGGGGCCGGGGCGGCTCGAAATCGTGTGCATCCACGCGGCGGGGACGATGGCGCAGGAGAATCTGGAGTAGGCCCGCCAGCCCGGATTCATCCGGCGCTGGCGGGCGGTTGTAGGATTACACCACTGCGCTGATCAGCGGCTCGCCGGCGAAGTGGGCTTCGAGGTTGGCGATGAGGAGTGCGCCCATGGCGTCGCGGGTCTGGTAGGTGGCGCTGCCCTGGTGGGGGGAGAGGACGACGTTGTCGAGGGCGAAGAAGGCTTGCGGCACCTTGGGCTCGTCGACGAACACATCGAGCGCGGCGCCGCCGAGGCCGCCGTTCTGCAGGAGTTCGAGCATGGCGGGTTCATCGATCAGCGTGCCACGAGCGACGTTGACCAACATGCCCTTGGGGCCCAGCGCCTCAAGCACTTCGCGGTTGACGATGGCATCCGTACCCTTGCCGCCCGGTGCGATGATGACGAGCCAGTCGCTGTCACGCGCCATTTCGGTGAGATTGTCGTAGTAGACATGCGGCTCGGCGGTCTGCCGATGGCGTCCGTGGTAAACCACGCGCATCTTCATGGCCTGGGCGCGGATGGCGATTTCCTTGCCGATGCGGCCAAGGCCGAGGATGCCGACGGTCTTGCCGGTGAGTTCGGAGAACAGGCCCATATTGCCGCCAGCCCATTTGCCCTGGCGGACATACTGGTCGCCCTGCGGAATGCGGCGGGCCAGTGCGATCATCAGGCCGATGGTGAGCTCGGCCACGGCATCGTTGAGCACGTTGGGCGTATTGGTGACACGGATGTTGCGAGCCTTGGCGGCCTTGGTGTCGATATTGTCGTAGCCCACGCCGAAGCTTGCGATGATTTCGAGATTCGGCAGCTTTTCCATCAGATCGGCCTTCACCCCGGAACCGGCATGGGCGCGAATGCGCGCGCCGTTGTCCCGCAGCCAGGCTTCTGGGTCCGCCTGTTCATGGAGCTTGTGGACGGTGTAGCGCTCGGCCAGGGCGGCCTCGCAGCTTGCATGGAGCTTGCTGGTCTGCAGGATTTCGATGGGCATGGGATTCTCTCTTTTCGGCCAGTTTAGTGGGGTGGCCGAACATCGCAAGCCCTACCGTTGGAGGATTGGGGGCGATCCGCCTACCCTTGATCCCTCCCCGCGAGGGGGAGGGAACCGACCGAGATGCCTCTGCCAGGCGCTATAGGTCGACCAGGGGCGTGAAACCGCCATAGATCGAGCGCCTTGAATCATAGAGATCGAAATTGGGGGCCATGCGGGGATCCTTCATGAGGACCTCCCAGGCCTTGTCGCGGACCGCCTTGGAGGGCCATTCGATGAAGGAAAAGCCGATGGTTTCGTCGTCTTTGCTGGCGACGGCGCGCTGATAGTCGGTCGTCTTGCCGGGGGGCACGTCATCGCCCCAGCTGTCTACGACGCGCAAGGCGCCATGTTCGATCAGCAACGGCGCCTGTTGCTCGGCTGCAGCGCGATAGGCCTCCTTATTGGCGATCGGAACGGGCGACACCATGCCTTCCACATAGCCGGGCTTGCCCTTGGCGCCGGTGTCGACCAGCGCTTCGAAGCCGCCGTAGATCATGCGCTTGCCATCGAATGGCATTTCGCTCATGTCGGCCATTTCCGGGTCGCTCATCATCTTCTGGCCCGCATCTAGACGCGTGGCGCGATCGGGGTATTCGATCCAGGAAAAGAGGGGCACTTCGCCATCTTCAAGCTTGGTGGCTCGATAAAAATCGGTCTGCTTGCCGTGGGGGACGTCATCGGCCCAGGTCTCGACCAGGCGGGTGGCTCCCAGGCGCTTGAACATGCCCGCGCCCTGGCTGGCGTGTTCACGATATATGTCTTTGTTGGCGGCGGGAACGGCGAGCACAAAACCTTCAATATAGGACATGAATCATCTCCGAGAGGGTACAGTCTGCCTCAACAACGAACGGGCGACGGGCAGTTCGACATGCCCTTGCGGCTTTTTTCCGTTCGCTAGGGGCGCCGTTCCTCAAGGGGTCAGGATCAACAACCAGGCCGAGATGGTGACAGCAGAAGCGATGGTAGCGATCAGGATCGTGTTGGCGGCAACGCTGGCGGCGCGGTTGTAGTAGGTCGCAAAGATATAGACGTTGACGCCTGCGGGCATGGCCGACAGCAGGATGCCGTAGCGGGCTATCTCCATTGGGACATGCAGGATCCAGATCATCATCACATAGGCCAGCGCCGGGTGGACGATGAGCTTGATGAAGGAGGCGACGAGCGCCTGCCGCCAATTGTCGGAAAGCTTGTATTCGTTGAGCGCGCCGCCAATGCCGAACAGGGCCGCCGGGATCACGGCCGAGCTCATCATCACGAAAAAGGCTTCGGCCGGCTCGATCAGCTGCAGGCCGGAGAAGTAGCCGATCATGCCGGCGATGATGCCCCAGATCAGCGGGTTGGAAAGCACGCGGCGGGCGGCCACGAACAGCGTCTTGCCCAGAGGTTGGCCGTCGCGGCGCACCAGTTCCATGGTGATCATGCCGATGGTCAGCAGGATGGCGCCATGCAGGCCGATGATCGAGAGGGTGACAGGCAGCGATTCCGGACCATAAGCGCGGGTCATGATCGGCAGGCCAACCAGCACCGTATTGGTGAAGGTGCCCGAGAAGCCGACCGAGACGCCAACTCCCGGCGTGTTGCCGAAGAATTTGATGGCAATGACGATGCCCAGCACGAAGCAGATCAGCGCACCGATGTAGAACGGCCCGATGATCGCGAGGTTGAAGGCCGAGCGCAGATCGCTGGTCAGCAGCGAATGGAACAACAGGCAGGGGGTGGCGAAGTTGTTGACGAAGGCGATGAGGCTCTTGATGCCCTCGGCCGGGAAGAGGCGGAAGCGGACGGCGCCGTAGCCGAATGCCATCAGCGCAAAGATGGGCGCGATGACGGTGATGATGGCAAGCATGGCCGGGATTCCGTGGCCTTGGAGGAATGCGCCCTGCCCTATCGGGGCTGCCGGGCCGGGTCAATGGCAATCTTGTATGGAAGAACGAAGTTGCGCAGAGCAATCCGCAAAAGCGAAACTAAAATCTTCCCAAACGAAAGCCACTCGCCTAGAAACGAAACTGATAAAGGAGTTCTGCATGGCCAGCAGCGACAGTGTCGACGTCTTCGTAATCGGCGGGGGCATCAATGGGGCAAGCGTTGCGCGCGACGCGGTGGGACGGGGTTTCAGCGTGGCGCTGGCCGAAATGAACGATCTGGCCTCGGGCACTTCGTCGGCGGCGACAAAGCTGGTGCATGGTGGTTTGCGCTATCTCGAGCATTATGAGTTCCGGCTGGTGCATGAGGCGCTGGCGGAGCGCGAGGTACTGTGGGCCGCAGCGCCCCACATCATCTGGCCGCTACGCTTCGTGTTGCCGCATCACAAGGGGCTGCGGCCCGCATTCGTGCTGCGCGCGGGACTGGCCATGTATGACTATATGGGCGGCCGCCGGCTGTTGCCGCCCACCAAAACGCTGAACCTGACACGGGACGTGACGGGCAAGCCGCTGAAACCGGGATATCGGCTGGGGTTTGAATATTCCGATTGCTGGGTGGAAGATTCGCGCTTCGTGGTGCTGAACGCACGCGATGCGGCGGACAAGGGCGCGACGATCCATGTGCGCACGAAAGTCACCAGCGTGCGGCGGGACGCTGGAAGCTGGCTGATCGAGCTTGATGGTGAAGGCGGGCGGCAGACCGTTCGCGCCAAGCTGGTGGTCAATGCGGCTGGGCCCTGGGTTGACCAGGTGATTACCGGCGCGATGGGGCACAAGGGCGCGCGCAATGTGCGGCTGGTCAAGGGCAGCCATCTGGTGGTGCGGCGGCTGTTTGACCATGACCGCTGCTATATTTTCCAGAATGCCGATGGGCGCATCATTTTCGCCATTCCCTATGAAACCGATTTTACCCTGATCGGAACCACCGACCAGGATTTCGAAGGTGATCCGAAGAACGTCCAGATCTCCGAAGGCGAGACCGATTATCTGCTTTCGGCCGCGAGCGAGTATTTTGCCACGCCGGTGACGCGGGGGGATATCCGCTGGTCATATTCCGGCGTGCGACCGCTGTTCGACGATGGGGCGAGTGCGGCGCAGGAAGCTACGCGCGATTACGTGCTCAAGGTGGATGGCGATGCGGCGAGCGGGGCCGCCGTGCATGTGTTTGGCGGCAAGCTGACGACGTCGCGGCGGCTGGCAGAGTCGGTGCTGGAAAAGATCGAGGGCGTGCTGGGCAAGAAGGGCGCCGCATGGACCAAGGTCAGCAAGCTGCCGGGTGGCGATTTCGAGCCGCTGGCATTCGACGCCGAAGCCCGGCGGCTGCACAAGGATTATTCCGGGCTGCCCGCAACGCTGACGCGGCGACTGATGCGGCTCTATGGCACCAAGGCACGGGTGCTGCTGGGGGATCGCAAGACGCTGGAAGATCTGGGCCAGCATTTTGGTGCCGATCTTTATCAGGCAGAGGTGGATTACCTGATGTCCGAGGAATGGGCGCGGACGGCGGAGGATGTGTTGTGGCGGCGTACCAAGCTGGGCTTGCGGGTCGGCGCTGATGACGTGGCGGCGCTGGAAGGCTATCTAGGGCAGGACACGCGAGGGGCGGCAATATGAGCGATTTTATTCTGGCGATCGACCAGGGGACCACTTCCAGCCGGGCGATCGTGTTCGACAGGAATCGCAAAATAGCCGGTGTCGGGCAGAAGGAATTCACCCAGCACTTTCCCGAGGATGGCTGGGTCGAGCACGACCCGGAGGAAATCTGGGAGAGCGTGGTCTGGTCGGTCAAGACGGCCATCGAAGACGCCGGGATAACAGCGGCGGATATCGCCGCCATCGGCATTACCAATCAGCGCGAGACGACGCTGATCTGGGACCGGCAGACCGGCAAGCCGATCTACAACGCCATTGTCTGGCAGGACCGGCGCACGGCGGCGTATTGCGCCGAGTTGCGGCAGGCGGGGCATGAGGCGGAGGTGACCGAGAAGACGGGGCTGCTGCTCGACCCGTATTTTGCCGGCACCAAGGTGAAGTGGCTGCTCGACAATATTGAAGGGGCGCGGAGCCGGGCCGAGGCGGGCGAGTTGGCATTCGGGACGGTGGACAGTTTCCTGATCTGGCGGCTGACCGGCGGCAAGAGCCATGTGACCGATGCGACCAATGCCGGGCGGACGCTGCTGTTCGATATCGCCAGGAACGCCTGGGACGATGGACTGCTGGCGCTGCTCGACGTGCCGGCGGCATTGCTGCCGGAGGTCAAGGACTGCGCTGACGATTTCGGGATGACGGATGAAGCGCTGTTTGGCGCTGAAATCCCGATCCTGGGCGTGGCGGGGGACCAGCACGCGGCCACTATCGGGCAAGCCTGTTTCCGGCCGGGCATGCTGAAATCGACCTATGGCACGGGCTGCTTTGCACTGCTCAACACCGGCGCCGACATGGTGCGCAGCCAGAACCGGCTGCTGACGACCATTGCCTATCGGCTGGACGGAAAGACCTGTTATGCGCTGGAGGGCTCGATCTTTATCGCCGGGGCTGCGGTGCAGTGGATTCGCGACGGGCTGAAGCTGGTCAAGCATGCCAGCGAGACAGGGCCATTGGCGCGGACGGCGGACCCCAGCCAGAATGTTTATATGGTGCCGGCCTTTGTGGGACTTGGTGCGCCGTGGTGGGATGCCGATGCGCGGGGGGCCATTTACGGGCTGACGCGCAATTCGGGGCCAGCCGAGATCGCCCGCGCGGCGCTGGAGGCCGTGTGCTACCAGACGCTGGACCTGCTGGACGCCATGCGCAAGGACTGGAAGGGTGGCGGCGACACCGTGCTGCGGGTCGATGGCGGCATGGTGGCGTCGGATTGGACAATGCAGTTTCTGGCGGACGTGCTCGATGCGCCGGTGGATCGGCCCGTGATTTTGGAGACGACGGCGCTTGGGGCGGCGTGGTTGGCGGGCTCAAAGGCTGGCGTGTGGCCGGGGATGGATGAGTTTGCCGAAGGCTGGGCGCTGGAGCGGCAGTTCGAGCCGCTAATGGATGCGGATGAGCGGACGCGGAAGGTTCGGGGGTGGAACGATGCGGTGCGGCGGACGCTGACGGTTTAGGCCGAAGGCGCTATCCGTACACTCGCCAGGCGTCGAAGCTGCCGCCGGCGATCATGGCCCAGTAGAGTTTTCCGCTGGGGGCGCGGACGGCGGCGAGGCCGAATTCGGTGAATTTCTTGCTCAGCAGGGTGGAGCGATGGCCGGAGGAATTCATCCAACCGCCAATGGTGCTGCCGAGGTCTGGATAGCCCTTGGCGACATTCTCGCCGACGGCCCCGAGATAGCCCGCGGCGGCGACGCGCTGGCGCAGGGTGACGCCGAGATCGTGGCTCATGGTGTTCTGCTGCGCCATGAGGCGGGCTTGCGAACGGGCGGCGCTTTCAAGGGCGGCATTATAGGTCCAGGGCGGGGAGCCGTTGGCAGCACGAACGGCGTTGATGGCGGAGAGGATTTCAGCGTCAGTCAGCGTTTCCGGGGTGCTGGCGGTTTCGGGCAGGATGGGAACGGTGCTGGCGCAGGCCGAGAGGGCAGCGGCGGAGGCCAGGACCAGGACGCTGCGGCGGGTCAAATTGGGCATGGATGGTCCGGTTTCAGGCCTGATCGTAGGCGGTCAGGAGCAGCGGCAGCATGGCAAGCTGGGCGGCAATGGGTTGTTCGTCTTCGAGCGACCAGCAGGCCGACAGGGCCGCGTGGGCAGCGGCCCAGCCCAGCATGCGCTTCCGGGGAAAGCCCAGGCGCTGCGATAGGAGTTCGGACATGGCGGCGATGCGGCGCGGGTCCTTGACCAGCTCGTCCGCACCCACCGGATTGTTGATCGCGTTGGCCACCTCGTAGACGGGATCGCCGAGCAGCGCCTTGGGATCGATGGCGAGCCAGCCGCGGGGGCTGGAAATGATGTTGTCGTGGTGCAGATCGCCGTGCAACGGCACTTGGGCGCTGGGGCGGTCGAACAGGGTCAGCGCTACCCCGGCGGCGCGGGCGAAGAGATCACGGGCCGTATAGGGCCAGTTGCGAATATTGGTGGAGAACAGCGGCGCGAAATGCTCGCGGAGGGGTAGCAGGTCCTGCGGCGGGTCGGTGCGGGGGCGGTGCAGCAGGCCGACGACGGTCGCGAGGGCAATAGTGGCCTCATCGTCCCGGCCCTGCCGGACTGCGTCGCCGAGCGGAATGCCATCGAGCCATTCCATGAAGAGCGTGCCGCCATGACGGTCGAAGACCGTGGCAGCCCCCTCCCCGCCATACCAGTTCATGAGTTCGCCGCCACGCTGCTCATGATCGCCCTTGCCGGGCTTGAGGATTTTCAGAACGGCGTGGTTGCGGCCATTCTGCTCGACCCGGAAGATCCAGCTCGTGGGGGTTTCGGCAAGAGGACTTGCCTTGGTGAGCGACCAACGGATCAGGGCGCGATTGAGCGCAGTTTCGACGGGCGACTGATTCATCATGGAGCCATTAAAGCAGAAGGAGCGCCCGGATTCGACCGCGGTGCTGTGATGGCTGGTAAAC
>Ga0307414_10000941_pt1 | contig 14889 bp, 10 predicted proteins | sample DK1Ometagenome_FD_203804 | JGI IMG/M metagenome (GOLD analysis project Ga0307414, IMG submission 203804) | Maize rhizosphere microbial communities from greenhouse at UC Davis, California, United States - DK15-O-3 | ecosystem: Host-associated > Plants > Roots > Rhizosphere > Soil | place: USA... | reverse complement strand
ATTCGTGATTTTGTGCCTGCCGAGATCCTGAACCGGCCCAAACAGGGATTTGGTGTGCCAGTTGATGAATGGATCAATCAACAGTTGCGCGAGCGCATTCACGACACGCTAACGGAGCAACGGACCCGTGAGCGTGGGTACATTGCGCCCGCCTACGTTCAGTTGTTACTCGACGAGCACGAACGCGGCCGGCGCGATCATTCCACTCAACTGTGGACATTGTTCATGTTGGAATTGTGGCACCGGGTGGTTTACGAAGAGAAAGCCGTAGCCAGAGAGTTGCAGGTGGCTTAGTCCGGATGATTGCCGATACAGAAAGAGTAAACACGCACGCAGCCGAAGTCGCTAGAGGCGAACGCTTCACGTTCGGGGACAACTGGAGCCGTTTTCTTTCCGTACTCGACGAGCGACGCATCAACGAAGCAGTCGGATCACTGAAAGAAAAGCTCGAAGTTGATTCGCTCCAGGGAAAAACTTTTCTCGACATTGGATCGGGCAGCGGTCTGTTTAGTTTGGCCGCCCGCAAACTCGGCGCGCGCGTGCATTCATTCGATTTCGATCCGCAGTCTGTTGCCTGCACTAGTGAGCTGCGGCGCAGGTATTTTCCGGAAGATACCGGTTGGCGGATCGAAGAAGCGTCGGCACTTGATCCTGACTACGTAGAGTCACTCGGTTTCTTCGACGTCGTTTACTCCTGGGGCGTGTTGCATCACACCGGACAGATGTGGAAAGGTCTCGAAAACGCCGCGCTACCGGTCGCGCCCGGTGGCAAGTTGTTCATCGCGATCTACAACGATACCGGGACACAAAGTGCTCGATGGAAGTGGATCAAACAAACATACAACCGCCTTCCGGGTGTGGCCCAACCGCTGTTCGCATTGCTGGCTATAGCGCCCGATGAACTGAAATCAGCTTTGCGGGCGGTGGTCAAATTACAACCCGGGGCTTATGTGCGTTCATGGACCAACTACGCGCAGAACAATCGCGGGATGAGTCGCTGGCACGACATCGTCGATTGGGTAGGCGGCTATCCGTATGAAGTCGCCACGCCTGAGCAGATCTTCGATTTTTATCGTAAGCGTGGGTTCACGTTGACCAAAATAAAGTGCGGAAAAGTAGGGCTCGGTTGCAATGAGTTCGTATTTAAGAAAGTGAAGTAGGTTGGCAAGGTTGAGAGATAACGTTCTTCAACTCATCGGTAGTTTCAATCAGGGTGGCTCTGAGCGCCAGGCAGTGCAACTGACACGAATGTTGCACGAGAGCGGACGCTTCAATATTTTTGTCGCTACGCTGGACCAGAGTGGCCCACTGTCACCCGACATCGACCGTTTGGATCTCTCAGAAGTGCCCGAATACAAGCTGACCAGTTTTTACGATCGCAACGCAGTCGTGCAATTGCGAAGCTTCGCCGGTTATTTGAAACGAAACAACGTTCGAGTGGTCCATGCACACGATTTTTATACAAACATCTTTGGAATGGCTGCTGCCACATTAGCCCGCGTGCCGGTGCGAATAGCTTCGCGTCGTGAATCCGCAGTGAGAGCTGCGAAGCAGAGACTGGTTGAACGCGGCGCTTATCGTCTGGCGCATAAAGTAGTGGCCAATTGTGAAGAAGTACGCCGGCAACTGATCGTTGAAGGCGTTGCGCCCGATAAAGTAGTCACGCTGTACAACGGGCTTGATTTAACGAAGTTCGCCACAGAGTTTGACCGAAAAACGTCGCTCTCTCATCTGGGATTAACCACAGATGCGCCGCGGCGATTTATTACGATAGTTGCCAATATGAGAGCGCACTTCATGGAACCAAAGCCGGTTTGCCTTAAGGATCATGCAACCTTTTTGCGTGCCGCCAAACGCGTGCACGACTTTGTTTCCGACGCGGCATTCGTGATTGCAGGCGAGGGAGAGTTGCTCGAACAAACCAAGTCACTGGCAACCGAACTCGGTCTCGAGCGCGATGTGTTCTTTATCGGCCGGTGTGAAAACGTCGTCGAACTACTCTCTGTTTCTTATGCGTGCGTATTGAGTTCGATCTCAGAAGGGTTTTCCAATTCAATCCTCGAGTATATGGCGGCTGGACGTCCTGTCGTAGCTACCGATGTTGGCGGCGCTCGAGAGGCAATCGTAGAGGGAGAAACGGGTTACCTGGTGAAAGCAGGGGATGATGAAGCGCTGGCGCTGCGACTCATTGATCTATTGAATAATTCCGACAGAGCTTTAACCATGGGCGAACGTGGCCGCACAGTCGTGCGAGAAAAGTTTTCGAGTGAAGCCCAACTGGCACGTGCCGAAAACTTATACGAAACACTACTCAGTCGTGAAAAAGGCTCTGTAGTGAGTGTCGCAACGACGGTTCGACCTGGGGATGCATAGCACAATACATGTCTGATCTAACACAAACTCGACTCCTGCGCGTACTGCTGCTCGCTCCCTCGTTGGATATTCTCGGCGGTCAGTCGCGCCAGTGCGCACGATTGCTCGGCGGGTTGAAGTCAGAACCTTCACTGCAAGTCGATTTCTATCCACACAATCCAAGAATGCCGCGCGGCTTCCGCTGGCTGCAACGAATTAAGTATGTTCGCACGATAGTGACATCGTTGCTCTATTGGGGTTGGCTATTGGCTTGCGCATGGCGCTACGACATTCTGCACGTCTTCTCGGCTTCTTACTATTCCTACCTGCTGTCGGTGGCGCCGGCTATCCTGATTGGACGCCTCTACGGAAAGAAAGTGATTCTCAATTACCGCAGCGGTGAAGCGGAAGATCACCTGTCAAACTGGAAACTCTCGGCCATTCCCACGATGCGTTTGGCCGATGTGATCGTTGTGCCTTCGGGTTACCTTGTGGAAGTGTTTGGAAAGTTTGGTCTGAGAGCACGGCCGATACATAACATCGTCGAGTTGGAGCGTTTTCAGTATCGCGAAAGAAAGCCTTTGCGCCCGGTGTTTCTAACCAGTCGTTTGCTGGAGCCGCTTTATAACGTCCCGTGTGTGCTTCGCGCCTTCGCCTTGATTCAGCGCCGGCTCCCCGATGCGAGCCTTACTGTGGCCGCGGACGGGTGGATGCGTGGCGAGCTCGAACAATTGGCGCGCGATTTGGAATTGCGACAGACGGAATTCATCGGCCGGGTTGCGTTTGAGGAAATGCCGGCGATGTACGACAGTGCCGATATCTATCTCACTGCGACCAATCTCGACAACATGCCGAGTTCAATAACTGAAAGCATGGCTGCGGGTTTGCCGGTGGTTACTACGGACGCTGGTGGTATTCCGTTTATTGTCACTCATGAAGAATCATGTCTGATGGTTCGCTGCGACGACCACGAAGGAATGGCGGCTGCGGCCATTCGCTTGCTGGAGGACAACGAACTGGCGTTAAGACTTACCGCACAGGCACGCGTCGCCGCTCGGAAGTTTACCTGGCCCGTGGTTCGTGATGAGTGGATCAGTCTTTATCATGAGCTTGCTGCTGAATCAGCGGTGGGAGCTACGAACAAGCACAGCGCCGAAGGCGCGGAATATGAAAGCCAGGGGCAAGCGCGAAGCGAAGCGAGCGCGTCGCCCCTGGTAACAAAATAAAATAAGCCATCAGCCCTTAAAAGGGCGTAATAGCCGTGGTTGTATGTCGGCCTTTCAGGCCTCGATGTCTCGCGCTTTTTGCAACCAGGGGCGACGCGCTTCGCGCTCGCCCCTGGCTTTCATATTCCGCGCCTTCGGCGCTGTGCTTCTTCGTGGCTTGAGAGACTTTGTCAAAGCTTAGGAAATTTAGTGTTGATGAGTTGCGAGTCCGCGGCATGCAGAAACTCTCCGCTTTTGCTGAACGGCGAGGGTTGTCGTCACTTAATTCGCTCCCATCCGACAAGATCTTAAAGCTTGATCCGGAAACATTCCTCGCACACTTTCGTTCACGAGCACAACCAAATTTCTTTCCCGGTTTCGACGAGGAGCCGAAAACTGTTGCAGCGCTACGCGACCATTGGTCTCGCACACAAAGCCATTTCCTGCGGCGTTGTGACGAAATAATCGATGGCAAAGTCGATTTACTGGGATTAAAAGGCCTCGATTTCGGTAATCCTGTCGATTGGAATCTCGAGCCGGTATCTGGCAAGCATTCTCCGCTCGTGCACTGGAGTCGTGTCGAAGAACTTGACGCCGCCGAATCAGGCGATAAGAAGATCGTTTGGGAGCTTAACCGGCATCAGCATTTTATTTCGTTGGGCCAGGCTTATTGGTTGACTAACGACGAACGCTATGCAAATGCTTTTGCGTCACAGTTGTCGTCGTGGATCGAGCAAAACCCTCCGAAGCTCGGGATCAATTGGATCAGTAGTTTAGAACTTGCATTTCGCTCCATCTCCTGGATTTGGAGTCTCTATTTTTTCAGGCAGTCGACTGCGCTCACACCGCAGTTATTCTGGAAGGCATTGCAGGTTCTCTATCTCAACGCACGACATATCGAGAACTATCTCTCAACGTATTTCAGTCCAAATACGCACCTGACGGGTGAAGCATTGGGACTCTATTATCTCGGCACAATCTTTCCAGAATTCAGCGATGCGAGTCGTTGGCGAGCTACGGGCAGGAAAATCCTGCTGGAACAATTGCCGCTGCACGTGAAAGGTGATGGAGTCTACTTCGAACAGTCGAGTTACTATCATCGTTATACCACTGACTTCTACTTACATTTTCGACTGCTCGCCGCGCTCAACAACGATCCGCTGCCGGATGTGGTCGATGACAAGCTGCAAAGGTTATTGGACCACTTGATGTACATCACGCGACCTGACGGAACAATGCCGTTGTTCGGTGATGACGATGGTGGCCGCTTAATGATCTTCGATTCGGCTGAACGGCAAAATGACTGTCGATCGACCCTCGCCGCAGCCGCAGTCGTCTTCGACCGCGCTGACTACAAGTTTGTTGCGAATGGTGCAGCGAGAGAGATTTTGTGGTTGTCAGGTCCTGACGGTCTCGACAAGTTCGAAGCTATGAAACCAATTGAACCACGCCAGCAGTCAGTCGCTTTCACTGAAGGTGGCTACTACGTGATGCGTGACGGTTGGACACTGGAAGCAAACTACCTGCTGTTTGACTGTGGACCACATGGCGTTTTCAACTGTGGGCATGCTCACGCCGATGCCCTGGCATTCGATCTTGCGGCGAATGGGCGCACACTGTTAGTTGATCCCGGTACATTCAGTTACACCGGATCGAGTGAAGCCCGCGACTGGTTTCGCAGCTCCGCTGCCCACAACACTCTGACACTCAACGGCGAATCCTCCTCAGTACCTGCCGGGGCTTTTTCATGGAGCAGCGTTGCGAAGATCGAATGTACATCGTGGTTGAGCCGCGACCGGTTTGACTTCGTCAGTGGACGTCATGACGGTTACCAGCGTCTCGCTACACCGGCGACACACAAGCGCAGCATCTTGTTTATAAAAACAGATTACTGGGTTGTGCTTGATGAAGTTCAATCAAACGGCGACCACATCGCAGATCTGCGGTTTCATTTCGACGCGGGCGCCAACCCTTTGATCGAGGCGACAAACGGACCGGCGGTTGTATTGGCTGAGACTAATGAGGAACGAGGACTACAGGTAACGGTTTTCGGCGCTGAAGGTCGCTGGCGCCGGGAAGAAGGTTGGGTTTCACACTGTTATGGAAGCAGGGAGCGGACGCGATTGTACGCTTATTCTGCGCAAACAGCCGGTGATCAGCGCTTTGTGACTTTTCTTCTGCCGCAGGTTGAGTCCAAAAGGTATAGCGTCGAGGAAGTCGAGGCCATCGGCGGCATGGCTTTCGCACTCACGCACGAGAACGGGCTGGATATTGTTATGATACGAGCGGATGGTAGCGACCAGGTCGAGATGGAATGGCTCGCGTCAAATTTTGCCTGGACATGGGTCCGATTCACGGATCGCGAAGGAAGCGTACCGGAGGATGTGGTTTTGCTGAATGGTTCGCGTTTGAGCATCGAGGGGAAGCAGGTTCTGAACCTGGAGCAACGCGTTGAGTGTCTGACAGGTCCTGGCCTCAAAAATGAGGGCGTGACGAGAATTTAATTATGTGTGGCATCAACGGCATTGCTTTATCCGGTCGATCAAGTCGCAGGCTTGATAAAGAACTGCTCGTCCGCATGCGCGATTCATTGGTGCATCGAGGTCCGGATGACAGTGGTCTGTTTCTGGAACAGAATGTCGGCCTGGGCCATCGCCGTTTGAGTATCGTGGACGTGGCTGCCGGTCATCAACCGATGACGAATGAAGACGGCCGCCTACAAATCATCTACAACGGCGAGATTTACAATCACTCTGACTTTCGAGCGGAGTTGGAAGCCGCAGGTCACGTTTACCAAACGCGTTGTGATACTGAAACGATTCTTCACTTGTACGAGGAGCATGGCGAGCGCTGCGTCCAACGTCTGCGCGGCATGTTTGCTTTCGCCATCTGGGATCGGAACAAAAAGGAACTCTTCATTGCGCGCGACCGGCTCGGAGTCAAGCCGCTTTACTATGCGTTGACGCCCGACGGCTCTCTTTACTTCGCTTCTGAAATCAAAGCTCTGCTGACTGCGGGCGCCGTCACTCCCGAACTCAACTATGCCGCTCTGCCGGATTACCTGGCTAACCATGCCACGTCCGGCGAAGAGACTCTGTTCGTAGGTGTTAAGCGATTATTGCCGGGCCATTCGCTGCTTTGGCGTGACGGGCAGATTGCCATTAAAAAATACTGGGACATCACGTTCTCGAACTCGAGTTCCGCACATCGTTCCCCTAAAGAATATATCGCAGAATGGCTTGACCTGTTTCGCACTGCCGTACGCCTGCGTCTGATGGCCGATGTTCCGCTTGGCATGTTCTTGTCGGGAGGTATTGATTCCTCGGCAATCGCGGCGCTCATGAGCACGATGGTCGACGAGCCAATCAAGACTTTTTCAGTTGCTTTTACGGAGCGTGAAGCTAATGAACTCGAGTATGCCAGGCTTGTAGCAAAGAAGTTTAATACCGACCACCACGAGATTGTGGTAACTCCCGACGAATTCTTTAGTGCGCTGCCGCAATTGATCTGGCATGAAGATGAGCCGCTGGCCCATCCCGCGTCCGTGCCGTTGTATTTCGTCTCGGCGCTCGCTGCGCGACACGTAAAAGTCGTGCTGACGGGTGAGGGCAGCGACGAAATGCTGGCCGGTTATTACCGCTATCGTAAGACTATTTACAACCTGTCGCTGGGCCATCGTTATGAAAGTTTGACAACGCCCGTGATGCGCAGCGTTGTGCGTCAAACTATCGAGAAAATGCCAGGCGCCGGCCGGATGAAACAGAAACTGGGCCGCACTTTCCTCTGTCGTCCCTCGGATCTGGAGAGTTTGTATTTCGATAATTTTTCGGTTTTTCGACGCGACATGCAGTCGCAATTGCTATCCGCTGCGACTCGCGAGTTAGTGGGACCGGCTGATCCATACGCCGGAATCCGTTCTTTGCTGGCCGATTCGGATGCCGACACTCTTCTGAATCAGTTGCTCTACGCGGACACTAAAACGTACCTGCACGAGTTATTGATGAAGCAGGATCAAATGAGTATGGCGGCGTCGATTGAGAGTCGTGTTCCGTTCCTCGATCATAAGTTAGTGGAGTTTACTGCCGGTTTGCCGGAACGAATGAAGCTTCGCGGGATGACAACGAAATACATTTTGAGAGAAAGCATGAAAGGATTGTTGCCCGACACGATCCTGACTCGCAGCAAGATGGGCTTTCCTGTTCCCTTGAGCGCGTGGTTCCGCGGACCGTTCCGGCATGTAATTGACGAATACGTGCTCGGCGAGCGTGCGCGTGCTCGTGATATTTTCGATCATTCCTACCTGAGGCAACTCGTCGACGAACACCAGCGCGGTGCAAATCACTCCGAACGGCTCTGGATGCTTATTAACTTTGAGATGTGGCAACGCCAGTTCTTCGATGGTGAAAAATTTCAGGTTAACCAGCTTGACCTGCGAGAACCGGTGGCAGTGGCTTAATGGATCCTTCTACGTTACTCCGCGGTCGCGATCTCCTCTGTTTCAGCCACGATTGGAGTGGTGATCCTTTATCAAAAACTCACTTGATGCGGATCCTGGCTCGTGACAATCGTGTTCTGTGGGTGAATTCCATCGGGTATCGGGCGCCAACCGCCTCGAAGGCTGACATAAGTCGGGCTTTTAAAAAACTGAAGGCTGCGACTAACTCGCTCAGTGAGCCCGAACGAAACATCTTTGTATTGAATCCGATTGCAATTCCGGTTTATGGCCGTCCACGCATCCGCAATCTCAATCGCGCCTTGTTACGGTTTCAGGTTAAGCGAGCCATGCGTCAGCTCGGCTTTGAGCAACCAATAAACTTCGTGTTCAATCCGGCGGCGGCAGTCGTGGCCGGCGCTTTGGGCGAGAAACAGATTCTCTATTACTGCGTCGATGAATACACAGAGTTTTCTGGTGTGTCTTCGAGCTCTCTGGCGGAACTCGAACAACAACTATTGCGCCAGTCAGATCTGGTCATCGTTTCTGCTGAGAGACTTTACCAATCGAAAGTGAAGACAAACCCGCGGACTGTGTTAATCAGGCATGGCGTGGACTTCGATCACTTTCGCAAAGCGCTGGACCCGGAGACCATCGTGCCGGAGGAAATTCGAGACTTGCCGCATCCCGTGATCGGCTTCTTCGGATTGATTGCGGACTGGGTTGATTTGGAGCTGATGGCCGAAGTTGCGAAGAGATACCCAAACGGTTCAATGGTTCTCGTGGGCAAGGCCACCACCGATACATCAGTGCTCGAGCAATTACCGAATGTTCACCTGCTCGGACGAAAACCTTACGCATCGTTGCCGGCGTACTGTAAAGGTTTTGATGTGGCGTTGATGCCGTTTCGCATTAATGAGTTGACACTGAATGCAAATCCGCTGAAGGTACGCGAATACATCGCAGCCGGACTTCCAGTTGTGTCAACTGCAATTCCGGAAGTCGAAGTGTTGGGTCTATGCAGGATCGGTCGCGACCACCCCTCGTTTATTCAGGAAGTTGAACTGGCGTTGCAAGACCCTGGACCGAGTGTTGCACGCAGTGAGTCGATTCGCAGCGAGAGTTGGGGGGCGCGCGTGGATGAATTGCGAGCGAGTTTAGCCCGTCTCGAGAACTGACGCAGCGCCAAAGGCGCGGAATATGAAAGCCAGGGGCAAGCGCGAAGCGCGTCGCCCCTGGTAATAAAATAAAAAGCGGCCCAGCCCTGGAAGAGCGTGATAACTATTTCGGCCTTTCAGGCCTCGACTTCTTTGGGCGCACGTTACCAGGGGCGACGCGCTCACTTCGTTCGCGCTTGCCCCTGGCTTTCATATCCCGCGTCTTTGGCGCTCTAGAAAGCAAATCAGGAAGGTGGCGCCTTTGAATGGCGGCGGCGGAAGAGGATCGCACCCCCTGAGCTCAGGCCCGCAAAGAGTTGCAGCAGAGTTGTTGGCTCAGGGACGCTGGTTGCCGTCACTGTAAACTGCGTCTGACTGGTCCCGCCGAAATTTGTGATAGTTATAAAACCGCTGCCGCTGAAGGTAACCGAAAATATCGGGTTGATATGGAAGAACAGGTCGTCCATCGAATTGTAGGCGGTGACGGTACCGGTAATGGACGAGCTGGTAAAGCTGAGCGAACCTCCGAAGAAAGTTGAAGTGACGCCGTTAAACGTCACGCTTGGGTTTCCCAGACTGAGAGAGACGCTATTCATTCCAAAGGATGTTGAACCACCAGAAATGTCGCCCGTGTAGTTGAGCGAAAAGTTGAGACCGGTCAGGTTCACTGTGGCCACGTTGGAGAGGGTAGTGACGCTGCCGCTAGTCAGGACGACGCTGTCGGCATACACACTTGGGGCATAGAGTCCCAAAATCATCAAGCCAACCAACATGACCAGTCTGGTGCGTATCATCATCTTAAGCGACCCAATCAATTACAACTATATAAACTTTCAATGGGCTAATCCTTCCTCGTTTGCCCGGTCCAAGCATACCACGCGCTCTTGTTGGTCCGTCAAAATTATGTTTGTTGACACAAATCTCAATAGTTGATAGTGATTTTCGGGGGCCGAAGCCCTCGTATGAAAAGCTGAACCGAGATTCCTGATGAAACAAGTCCTACGAAAAGGTCTGAAAACAATCGTAGTCGCTGACGTACCCGACCCGGTGCCGAATCCGCATCACGTACTAGTGAGACCGGTGGTTTCGCTTATCAGTAGTGGAACTGAAACCGCGGATATTCACACGGATAGTTTAGCCAAAGAGGTTGCTGAGAATCCATCCCACCTGCGCAAAATTTGGGAAGTTATGAAGCAACAGGGCCCGGTCAAAACAGTCTCGGAAGTTCGGGCCAAGTTCAGCGAATATGCTGCTCTCGGATATTCAGGAGCCGGTATCCTTGTCGATAAACACGAGACGGTTCGTGACTTTCAAATCGGTGACCGTGTGGCTTATGGAGGTGAAGGTACCGGTCATGCCGAGACAGTGGTGGCTGGCCAGAATCTGGTTGTAAAGGTTCCTGACACTGTAGATTTCGAACACGCCTGTTTCACGACGCTGGGCAGCATTGCGCTCAACTCAGTGCGTATCGCAACGATCGGAGTTGGAGATGTTGTCGCCGTAATCGGTCTGGGTCTGGTTGGTCAACTTGTGGCCCAAATCGTGAGGGCTCAGGGTGGTGTGGTAGTCGCGATCGATATGAAGAACGATCGGGTCGAACTGGCAAAATCGATCGGCGCTGATTTTGCATTGCCTGGTGGTCCATCTGTTCCCTCTGAAGTCGCTGCACTCACCGATGGACGAGGTGTCGATTGCGTCATCGTTGCTGCTGCCGCAAAGACAGCGGCTCCTCTGCAACAAGCAGTCAAGATTTGCCGCGATCGGGGCCGCATCGTTGTTGTGGGCGCGATGCCTATGGATATTCCGCGAGACGAGATGTACATCAAGGAACTTCAGTTATTGATGTCGCGAGCTTATGGCCCGGGAAGTTATGATCCCGTTTATGAAAAACAGGGTCAGGATTATCCGTTGCCGTATGTACGCTGGACGGAAAACAGAAACATGGCGGAGTTTCTGCGACTCGTCGCCAAAGGCATCGTCATCGTCGAACCGCTTATAAGCCATCGCTTTGCTTTGGAAGATGCAGCGCAGGCTTACCAGACCATTATGAATCCCGCCGCGAACAGTCTGGCAGTGATACTCAGCTACCCTGAAGCACCGGCAACTCCATTCTCACCGAAGCGAAAGACTGAAACCCAAGCGAAAGCAGCCAAAGCGGGAACGTTAGGCATCGCCCTGATCGGTGCTGGCAATCTGGCACGTTGGGAACATTTGCCTAACTTAAAAAAGATCGGCGGAGTGAGTTTGCGAGCTGTTCAATCGGCCAGCGGCGCGCGTGGAAAAACTTATGCTGAGCGTTTCGAAGCAAACTACTCCACATCGGCTTATGAAGAGGTCCTGGCCGATCCGGCAGTTGACGTCGTGCTTATTGCTACGCGCCATCAGTTTCATTATGAACAAGCGCTGAAAGCGGTTCAGGCGGGAAAACACGTCTTCCTGGAGAAGCCGATGGCGTTGACTGCCGATGAGTGTAGAGATCTTTACCAGGCCGTAAACGGATCGCAGACCCAGTTCACAGTAGGTTTTAATCGACGCTTTGCTCCTTACTATCTCGAACTAAAGCGAGCTATCGCTCAGCGAACCGGGCCTGCGATTATTAATTGCAGAATGAACTCTCCAGGCCTCAGCGGAACTTTCTGGGCTGCTGATCCTGCCTTTGGCGGCGCACTGGTCGGTGAGGGATGTCATTTTGTTGATCTGCTGTACTGGCTGTTGGAATCGGAACCTGTTAACGTTTCTGCATACAGTTTACCGCTCGGCAAGAAAGATCCGATTGGTGAAAACAACGTGGTGGCAAGTTTTCGCTTTGCGGATGGCTCAATAGGAAATTTGACTTATTGCACAGTCGGAAGCAAGACATCTGGAGGCGAACACGTCGAGGCTTTTGCGCCGGGCATTGCCGCAGTGACTGAGGATTTCAAAGAATTAGTGATTAAGAGTAACTCGCAAAAAAGGAATTCCAGTCGCCGTGCTGATAAAGGGTATGCCGCACAATTGGGTGCATTTATTCAGTGTATCCGGTCGGGCAAGCAGCCTGAAGTAACGGTACTCGATGGCGCTCGTGCAACGATCGGATGCCTGTCAATGCTCCAATCAGCCAAAGCGCAAGAGCCGGTAGAGATCAACCTTGCTGAGATATTGAACGCTTGAGCAAAGCGCGGAATTGGTTTGTACGCAATACTGATACATAGAGTTTTTATCTGTGCAGCGGTTCTACTGTCTGTTTGCTCTGCGGCTTGTGCTCAGCGACAAAAAGCCGAAGGCGCGAAAAGTGATTCCGCGTATGCGGACATTCCCGACGTTGTTAAGTTCCCCTCAGCCGAAGTTGAATTCATCGCCGGTCCACAAATAAAGGCCGGAAGCTCACTAAACCCCGCTCCCTGGTTCGATCAAACTGCATTGTCCAAGGGACTCGAGCATGGAAATCGTTTTCCTGCTGGTCCACCCGTTCACGCTCTCGTTGGCTCCGTTTCTGTTACTAAGGGCTCTAAATCCGTTCTCGGCACGAACACGCGTTTCCGCAGCGATTTTGCTGGAGAGCCAAACAGTTATCATATTTTTATTCAAGACGGAGACAACATCCAACGTGATTACATCGTAGCCCGTGCTGAGGATGACACTCATCTGACTATTACTCTGCCATGGGAACAAGCGAACAGTTCAGATCGAAACTTTTGGAAAGCGAGCGGAGATGAGCTTGATCAGTACGTGAATCTCAACTACTACGATCAGGCTCTATGCCAGTACATCAACTACTATCGCACCGGCGACTCACGCTTCCTAACCTACGCGCGAAAAGTAGCTGACTCCTGGTGGAAGGCCCCGTTCATCGCCGAAGGTCATGCGGAAATAACCGCCAGTCTTGCGCCTCGAAACATCAGTCTCAATGGTCTGATGCTGCGAGCGTTGGACGAACGTCCCGAGATGTGGCCGTGGATTACGAAGTATGTGCGCGAACAATTTGATACGTGGGTAGGACTGCGCGTTTCGTATCCAGGTTTTTACTATGGTGTAAGAGATCCGGGGTACATGATTCTGTTCGCGGCCAATCTGGCCAGGGTACATCCGGATCAGAAAGTGCGTGCAGAGTTTCGTCAGAAGGCGCTCAATGCGGCGGTCAATTATTACGCGCGTTTACAGGCTCCCGACGGCGGTTTCTACTTCGAGCTCGATAACCTCAACAACACGACGCAACCATTCCAGGTCGGATTATTGGCTGAAGGATTAATCGCAGTCCACCGTCTGACCGGTGACGAAACAGTTAAAAAAGCAATTCTAAAATCTGCTGAACATCAATACCTTCGTTGTTTCAACCCGCGTGGCTGGCGTGGAATGTACTATTTCGTTGGCGGCAAAACTAAAGATAAAGGCGAGTCATGTGAAAAAGGTTGTGGCGCCGCAACAAATAGCTTTCCACCGGCCGATACTGGTTACATCAGTGAAGTGCGACAGCTCAATGGAACTGCCATTCACCAGTTTGGTTATGCCTATTTGATTTCAAAAGATCCAAAGTATCGAAAATGGGGTGATGACATTTTTGACGCCACCTTCAGCGGTCGCGATGGTTATCGAGGATTGGCTGCCGCTCGTGCAAAAGAATACAACGAGTCGTTTCGTTCTTCGGGTAGATACCTCGCGTGGAGATTGGCTTATGATCCGCCTGCCCCGACTGTCACAACTCGAGAGCCCGTGTCGCGTGAAGTTCAATCATCTTCGCCGGCAGCATCTCAAGCGTCCACACCTTTAGAGCGTCCGCAGGAGGTTATAGCGGCAGCTCTCATTGAGGCTGTACGTCTTACCACGACGGCGCCTTCCGAATCGGACGTAGAGTCGTTGTTGAATCAAATATCCGGCGCTCGAGATGACGTGGTCGACAAATTAGGCAGCTCATCTGTTGTACGGGTCGAACTCGATGCGGCGATCGATCATTTGCGCGTTGCGCTTCAGATGTTAAAGAGTGGTAGTTCTGCTGACGATCCCAAAACGCGTATTGGTTGGGCGGCCGCTCGCTTGAAGCGAGCCGGTGATCGATTCAAGTCAGATTCAAATAAGTAAACGGCGAAGAATATACATTTGTGTTTTGCTGCTTCTCGTTTGGGAGATTGTGGCGTGGATTGGTGCGCGGGCTCTCATCGTGGATTCTGATCTGCCGCAGGCTGATGTGCTGGTCGTTCTCGGCGGCTCGGCAAACTACATTGAACGTTCAGGAGCTGCAGCGGAGATCTTCAAAGCGGGCAGAGTGAAGAAGATCATTCTCACCAACGACGGACAACAAAGCGGCTGGTCCAATGCAGAACAACGAAACCCGTTATTTGTGGAACGTGCTTTGACCGAGTTGCAACGCCAGGGTATCTCAAACGACCGAATTGAGATTCTAGACAATGTCGTTAGCAGCACACGTGACGAAGCTATTCTGCTGCGAACTACAGCCGCCAATCACGGGTGGCATTCCTTACTGGTCCTAACCTCGCCTTATCACTCTCGCCGGGCTCTTTGGACGTTTCACCGCGAATTTGAGGGAAGCGGCGTTTTGGTTGGATTGACTTCCGTCAGAAATGGCAGGCAAACACCGTCACCATGGTTTTGGTGGTTATCGCCGGCTGGCTGGCGGATGGTGGCCGGTGAGTATGTGAAGTTTATTTATTATCGGATCCGTAACTGAGCTCAGAATCCGCCTTTTACTGCCAACAGGTTTGCCGCCGCCGGTCGTTCCGTGGGCAAGGGTATTGGACCTTCATCAGTG
>Ga0307414_10000939_pt1 | contig 14898 bp, 11 predicted proteins | sample DK1Ometagenome_FD_203804 | JGI IMG/M metagenome (GOLD analysis project Ga0307414, IMG submission 203804) | Maize rhizosphere microbial communities from greenhouse at UC Davis, California, United States - DK15-O-3 | ecosystem: Host-associated > Plants > Roots > Rhizosphere > Soil | place: USA... | reverse complement strand
AGCTTCTGCAGCAACTTGATCTTGGTATGGGGCAGCTTGATCTTGTCGATCTTGGCCAGGTAGTCCGCCTCAAAGATATCCACCTCCTTTTGATCACCGTCTCCCAGCTTGAAGATCTCCTGCACCCCTTCGCTCTTGATCGCCTCCTGGATCATCTCCCGGACCTTGGCATTCATCTGATCGGTGTCCGGAGCTTCACCTTTTGTAAGTTTGAAGACGATGGAGCGCACCGCGATGCAGAAATGGATCTTGTCCTTTTCGGTAGGGGTAAACGCCGCCGAACCGGAGCAGATATCATAGGCTGCCTTCATCCGCTTCACCAGATTCATAAACCGCTTCTCCAGCTTTTGCGTCAGCTGCACATATTCCGCTGCTTTATTCAGGGTGTTCAGCTGCTGGATCGGCGAACCGAAAAAGTAGAGGCTGTCATCAAAGTTATGGAAGACGGCATTCAACAAGTCCATATGGTCCTTGACCACGATGATCGACTGCTCAATGTCCTCAAAGTTCTGACTGTCAATCGTGGAATACTGCTTCAGGGCCAGATTCATCTGCTTCTTGATCCCAATGTAGTCCACCACCAGGCCTTTTGACTTTCCTTCAAATTTCCGGTTCACGCGCGAGATCGTCTGGATCAGACTGTGCTCCTGCAGCGGCTTGTCAATGTACATGGTATCCAAAAAGGGCACATCAAACCCCGTCAGCCACATATCCACCACGATGGCAATCTTGAAATTGCTCTTCGCATTCTTAAACTGCCGGTCGAGTTCCTTGCGGTATTCCTGAGTGCCCAGAGCATCCCAAAGAATCTTGTCATCATCCTTGGACCTTGTCATCACCATATTCACCCTCGCCATCGGCTTGAGTTCCTTTCTGTCTTTTTCAGACAATTCCACGCCGGAGTCCGCTGCCAACACTTCCGCCCACGTAGGTCTTAAAGCGATGACTTCCTGATACAGCTGATAGGCAATCTCCCGGGTGCTGCAGACAAACATCGCCTTGCCCAACAGCGTACTGCCTTCTTCGATTCGGGCTTCGTAGTGGGCCACAAAGTCCCTGGCAATTGCTTCGATTCGTCCCGGGTCGCCGAGGATCGTCCGCATCTGCGTGATCTGACGTTTGCTTTCATCCACTTGGTATTCATTGGCACCGGCTTCCGCTACCATCGAGTAATACTGCTCGATCTCCTGAAGCTTGCTGTTTTCCAACAGAACCTTGGCAGAGCGCCCTTCATAGACGATCCGCACCGTGATCTCATCCATCACCGACTCAGTCATGGTATAGGTATCCACGATCTCCCCAAACACGTCCATCGTCGCATCGATCGGAGTTCCCGTAAATCCCACATAGGTGGCATGGGGGAGGGAGTCATGGAGATGCTTCGCAAAGCCAAAACTCTTCCTTACGCCTTTCTCAGTTACCCGTACCCTCTGGTCCAGATTGGTCTGGCTGCGGTGAGCCTCATCCGAGATACAGATCACATTGCTGCGCTCGGTGAGTAGTTCGGTGTCTTCATTGAACTTGTGGATCGTCGTCAGGAACACGCCCCCGCTGTTTCTTCCCTTCAGTTCCGCCCGCAGATCAGCCCGGCTTCCGACAGACTTGATCACATTGTCCCCAATGAAATCCTTGGCATTCGTAAACTGTCCGCTCAGCTGATCATCCAGATCCGTGCGGTCGGTGATCAGGACGATTGTAGGACTGGCAAAGTCCACACTCTTCATCAGCAGGCGGGTGAGATAGAGCATCGTAAAACTCTTCCCGCATCCCGTAGCTCCGAAGTAGGTGCCTCCCTTGCCGTCTCCATGGGGATGCTGGTGTCTTTTGATATTCTCAAAGAGCTTGGTAGCCGCATAGTACTGGGGATAGCGGCAGACGATCTTCTCTTCCTTCCGGGAGCTGTCCGGCAGATAGATAAAGTTATGGATGATGTCACAGAGGCGGTGCTTGTCCAGCATTCCCTGGATCAGCGTGTACATGGAGTCGATCCCATGCACCTTGGTGGACAGGCCCGTAGCGGGATCGATCTCCTGATCCAAACCGGCGATCTTTCGCCAGGCGTAAAAGTACTCATAGGGGGCAAAGAAGCTTCCCGACTTGGTATTTACCCCGTCGCCGATGATGCAAAAGGCATTGTACTTAAACAGATCCGGAATGTCCCGTCGGTACCTCGTCGTCAACTGCACATAGGCCGAATGCAAACTTGCCTCTTCGCGTATCGTGGACTTAAACTCAAAGACCACCAGTGGCAAACCGTTCACATAGAGAATTCCATCCGGAATGCGCCTCTCAAATCCCTGGATCTCCAGCTGATTGACGATCTTGAAGATGTTATGCTCGGGATGCTCGTAATCGATCAAGGAGATAAACAGATCCTTATGCTTGTGGTTTTCCCGCTTCAGCAGAAAGCCATCCCGCACCCAGTTCATGATCGTCCTGTTCGTCTCGTAGAGATCCGAGGCGGGCAGCTTCTCCAGTTCCCGGATGATCCCAAAGATCTCGACGGGGGTGATCTTCTGATCGGCATAGCGTTGATGCAGAAACTCTTCCAAATCCGCCCGGATCAAAACCTCTTCCTTCCCCCGGATAATGTCGTCTCCATGCACATGGGGATATCCTTGTGCTTCCAGTAGGGTGACAAAAGCTTGTTCCAGTTGGGATTCGGTAAACTTCATCAAGTGTTAATGACTGACTTTTAAATCTAAAAAATATTGCCAGCTAATCTTTAGTTTTTCGGTTTTACTTCTTTCGGCGACCTTTTGCATGATTGATTTCCGGTGTCCTGAGCCGATCAGCATCAGACCACGCTCGTAATCATTTTCCAGACTGTACCGGTAGATAGTGTCCAGGATGGTTTCTTCACGCTTTTCGATCACCTCTTTTTCCAGTCTCGCCAATTCATACAGCTTGGGATCATTGAGGGCATTTAGCGCATGCTCAATCAGCTCTGCTCTTTTCTCAAAAAGTAGTTCGTTCGAATCGTGATTAAGAAGCGGAAATCCATGGCGATCAACAATGGAGGTCATTTGCTCGTGGAAATTTTTGAAATCAGAAGAATGAAGACCAGCCCGATGGATCACTTGGTTATACAGGAAGTCGAGATTCTCATCGTAGTTGTCCGGCAGGTCAAAGGTGTCAACCGGAATATGCGTGACAGAATGGGTTAATAGATAGGTTCTTATTGCCCACACTTCAAAAGTGCTCAAAGTGTTTTTGAAATAAGCCCGCTCAAAATTTGCTTCCGAAAGTTCCTCAAACATGATGTCAGGTTTTACTCTTGTGATGATTTCGCACAAGACATCGGAAGAGCAGTTGCCCTCTGATTCATGTCTGGAGAAAATGACCGTTACTTGTGGAGCCATCGGTTTGCCGTTTTGCGAATGCGGAGATTTTTTGCACTGAACTTCATTGAAAGCACAGCGCTTGTATTGAGGACTACACTTGGATAAAGGCAAGAAACCCCGCTTTTTCAAAACGGCTGTTGGCACCGGTTTTCTCTAGGTATCCGTTGATATGTCGTCCCATTCTTCAGCGTAAAATGTGACCCAATTTATTGCATAGTGTCTTTCCAAAACTATGCTTAAATTCAAGTTTGCTGGCATTTGCTTATTGGTCAAATCAGCGTTTCTTGCCGCCCAATGAAGCCGATATATCAAGTCAGAGACGTCAAGTATCTCTGGTGTCTGGCGAACAATAGCATTGTCTATAAATTCTTTTGGGCTCGTTAAAAACTTAGGAAGTCTTTTTACAATCTCTTTTATTTCAATTTGATCTGTCGGTAATTTCAGTTTATCAACTTTGTTGATTGTCCATAGCAATAGCCATACTGCTTCTGGACGCCATGAAACGTTGGCAATCTCTTGGTCTGTAAGGTTTTCCTTCTGAAATAACTCTTTCTCATCAGGCGAAACTTTGTCCCAAAGCGAATTTGTTTTTAAAAAGTCAATTACATTTTCTCGTTCGTCAGGATCTTCGGATGTATAAGTTAAATAGACTAAAACTAAAATTCGCTCAGCTATCTCTTTTGCATTTCTAATTTTGACTTCACTTTCCTCTTCTATCAATGGCAAATGGTCAACGAATGGTATATTCAGAGACTTTAAATATTTTTCTGTCTGTTTTTTCCGTTGTTCAGCCGTTTTTGGATTGTTTCCACTGTTGGACTTTTTAAAACTGTCGAATATTCCCATTGTCGTTGGATGTCGTTTTTCTTCCAAAAAGAGTGATTAAGTTCTGGTTGAGTAGGGATTGATGTATTTCATTTAGTTGTCGATCAAAATCTTCCAATATCCTCTCGTGCCGCCTTCTCGTGATAGAATTCCCTTTTCCCTGAGTGCGTCCAAGTGTGCCTGGGCAGCGGAGAAATTAATATGTAGTTTTTTAGCGATTTCACGAATACTGATCTTGTTGTCCACATTGATTAATTCCAAGATTTCCAATTGTCTATCCGTAAGTCGGACTTTTGTACCACCCATTGTACCACCTATTGTACCACCCATTGGACCACCTTCCGGCTTAAACAAAGTCACCTGTATCCCGCCGTCTTTTTCCAATAGTTCCGGCTCGGGAAGACCGATTTCCACGCAAGCCTCCATGATCTTCAGCGTACCTCTGTAATGCTCATACCAATCTTCTCCGCCAGCTCTCTTTTGCTTACCTTCGGTTTTTTTGCAATTAATTTCACGATCATCTCTTGGCTTTCTACCAACCCATCTACCAACCCGTCTACCAACTCGGATTTTGTTGTTTTAAATAGAGTCAACTGTACCCCACGTCTTTTTCCGTCCCCTTGTAATGTACTTCTTGATATCTCTTTGCTTCCAAATGAATGATAAAGGCCTGACATTTGGGAATCGGTGAATTTCATTTTTGCTTGCAAATCTCGTAATACCCGGATTTGTCAGAGCCATGGCGTTTTATAATCTGGTTAGCCCTTAACTTGGCTAAGTGATTTTCAATTGTCCGAGGACTAGTTCCCAAAATCTTTGAGAGCAACTTAGCACTTACCGAATTGTCAATGGCTAGTAAGATGAGAGTGTATAAACTGGTCACTCCGAATTTACTCCGAAATTCGACTGAAAATAAGCTAAAAAGCTTCCTGATACGGATTCTAAATCACTCCTATTTGTTTCAACCTCGGCTTCGGCTCGGGATGTGAGAGAACCAAATTCTGATCTGATTTTTTCAATCTGACCACCTACTTGACCACCTTCTGACTTAAACAAAGTCACCTGTATCCCGCCGTCTTTTTCCAATAGTTCCGGCTCGGGAAGACCGGCTTCTTTGCATGCCTCGATAATCTTCAGGGTACCTCTGCCCCAAGCATCGATATAGCCAGACTTGAAGCAGGCATCCGCGATCTTTGGGTTTCTCGGTCTGGAGTTATGCTCGACTTTAAGGCTGGAAACATCCAAGCCATAGGGTAGGAGACCCTCATTCCAGATGGAGAGTTTGTGATCATACACCCGAATCTGTATCGGAGCGCCCATATAGGTGCGATGTACAAGTGCATTAAGTATCATTTCCCGAAGGGCAGGAAGAGGATACTCATCTTTTTCGATGCGATGCATACCCACGAACTCTACGGGACGGGTCAAAAACTTATAATTCAACTGCACCTGAACCTCATTCAGTAAATCGATCAAATTCCCTTCGATCACCTCGTGGAACTTCAAGTCTGTACTGTCTTTACCAAAGCATCCGATCTTCACCAGCACATTGGGAAAGAATCGACCGGGATCTTTGCCAAACAAGATAAGAGCAGCCCGATTTAGTTTTCCGTTTTCTACCATGCGAAGCTTTTCCAATAGCTGGAGTGTGCTCAAACCTGTCGTGTCCGGTAATCGCTCTTTATCTTTACTGTCCGCAACAAACACATCTAGACTTCGATTGTCTATGTCGTCGATGGTAGCACTTTCTTCAATCACATCATCCCAAGTCTTCCCGGCTTTTTTGAGTAAGAACTCATTCAGTTCCACTCCGGTCAGCTCCATCTTGGTGCTGCCGGAGCGGTAGTAGTACCTGCCGCGTAGGGACACGGGGACGGAGTAGGGGGTTACCTTGATTTCGATGTAGCTCGGAGAGTTCTCTTCGAGTAGATTGATGTCACAGATGATCCCCATGGAGTTGCGGATCTTATAGGGGACGCTTTCCAGTAGCGCCTGATAATCCGCCAAACCCACCACACGACCGGCATCGTCCTTGCCGATATAGATCACCCCACCGACGGCATTGGTAAAAAACCACAGACCCACTTCAGGTAGTCGTCATGCCAGCTTTGTTCCCATTCGATATTTTGGCGTTCGTTCATTCGGATTCGGCACGGAATTCGGTGAATTTCATTAATTAAAAGGCTCTAAAAATCTTGATATTCTTCTTGGCTTATAATCTCCCCATGGCATTAAACGTCTTTTGGGATAGGTAACGTATAGAAATCGCTTTGCTCTTGTAAAAGCTACATATGCATTATTCTTCTCCTGCTGAAGTTCTTCTCCGCCTTTGTTTACAGCTCTATAGTCAGGAAATGTACCATCATCCATGCCTATTAAAAACACTATTTCACTTTCTTGACCTTTCATGGTGTGAACTGTACTTAGACAAATTCCTGACTCTTTGCTGTTTGAATTTTTTGTCAATCCCAGAGCAATTGCAGATTTAAACCCATCTAATGAAGATTTCATAGTCTGCTTTTTATATTGAGTTAAATGATTTGAAAAATCATTTAACTCATCAAGAGTCATTTTTCTTTCATCATCTTCTAAACTCTCGATTTCGATTACTTTCCTTAGATCACCAATTTTTAAATGAAGGTTTTCAATAGTGGCTTCATCTACGATATCTTTTATCTTAGAGGCAATGGGGAAATTAGATAAAATAATTTGTGATGAATTGTAAATATCTTCTACTTTCAAAATATCCTCTAGTCGTTTTTGATGCAGCCTATCAAGTGAATTAATTTTTACTCTGAAATAAAGGTCAAATATTTTCATTGCATATGAACTAAATTTTACACTTGTGTTACCTGACTTAAAGTAGAATGGAATATTCTCAACTTTTAGAAATTCTTCAATCTTTTTGAACACAAATTTATTTCTACCCAGTATTGCAATTTTATCATAAGAAATATTACCTTCTATATCCATGTGTGATTTAAGGCGAATTAGCCCTTTTATCTTATTGAGAACAAATTGGGCTTCATCATCTTCTGATTGTGCAGAATAAATTTCAAAAATCCCAGGAATAACATAATTTACGGCTTCTATATTAAGGTTCATTAGCATGTTTGATGCCTCAATTACAGATTTTGAACAGCGATAGTTTTCATCAAGCCTAATTTCGATGGCATGGAAATCTTTTACAAAATCCTTTTGCATATAAGAAGATGCGGACCCGTTAAAGCCATATATAGCTTGATTTGGATCGCCAACCATCATAACATTATAAAAAAAGTTTCCACATAAAGATTTTAGGAGGAAGTATTGCAATTTGTTTAAATCCTGACATTCATCAATACAAATATGAGTGTATGATTTTCGATAGAGATTTGCTACTGATTCATTATTTGTAAACAATTCATATACCAGTCTAATAATATCATCAAAATCAATTGCATTGTTTGATCTCAAAATATCCTGATATGTATCGAATAAATACTGGTACTCATTATTCTCTGAATTTATTGCTAATTCTTCTGCACTTAAAACATCTCTTTTTACAGTTGAAATGAACTGCAAAGCGTTATATATATACTCATTCTTTTTCTTTGGTTCTAGATCGTTATAGATTGATTCAAAATATGGCACAGATTTGATTGCTTGTTTTATCAATTCTAATCTATCCGAATCATCTTCAAAAATATTAGGCATTTTATTGTAGCCTAACAGCTTAAATCTTAGCTCAAGAATCGACTGGCAAAAACTATGGAAGGTTCCTACGAAAACATTCTTTTTAATCTTTTCATTTACCCCTAGACGTTCTTGGATCTCTGCAGCAGCCTTATTAGTGAATGTAATCGCCAATATTTTCCCACCATCAAATTCTGAAAGACGTTTGATTCTTTCAGTCAGCACTCTAGTTTTGCCACTACCCGCACTTGCCAAAACAAGAAATGCCCCCTCATTTATATCTACGATTTTTTGCTGATTGGTTGATAGATTAATTTGATTCATGATTTCTTGGATTTAAAATTAAATTCATTTTATCAAATAATTCAATGATTTTTGTTGGTAGTGGCTTTTCAGATTTATAGAGCTCATACCCAATCAATGGCGCAAACTTAGTTTTCAAATCAGTAATAATTCCGTAATAGTCTGTATCAGGTATTAGGTCCAATTCCTTTTGTTTCGCCTCTCTATGACGATCATTTGCACAACCTAATAACATTAGGTCATAGTAGGCTTTCTTAACTTCTTCTATGTAGCCGTTTTCACATAGTTCTTTCTCAAAATCATTTCCTTCTTGTAGAAATACAACCTTTTCTATATCATTCGATTTAGATTTTGAAATTTGCTTAGTTACTGTAGCATTTGCTTCAGACTCATTATCGCTGAAAATTAAATAAGGAATGTTAAATGCTTCAAAAAATCTTATAAAGGGAAGATAATTTCCTGAACCACCAACACCGATAAAATCAACACCAAGTTCAATCGGGTTTTTATTGAAGTAGCGTTTTATCACGATTGGCAATGCTTGTTCCTCGGTTTCTCCTTCAAATAAGATCACCAACTTGGAAAAAAATAGTTCACCTCTTGTATTTACTACTTGTCTATAAATTTTTCTAATATCCTCTTCTTCAAACTCAGTATTAGTAAATTTACCTACTGAAGTATTAAGTGTGTCTTTAAATACGCTTCTTACCTCTTTTAACCAAGCACTACCTGCAATATAACTTGAGTGTGTTGAAACAATTTTTTGTCCAATGATATTATTGATTTGTGAATAGAGTTTCTTTTGTGCATTAGGGTGCAAGTGGGATTCTGGCTCCTCAATTGCAACTATTGGATAGTAAGAGACTTGCCCATCATCAGCTAATTTTTTATTCTGTAAAATAAAAGCTTTTAAAATTAATAGTGCGGACCAACTTCTTGTACCCATTCCGTGATACTCCATCGAAAACTGTGAATAATTTATTTTGACGCCTTTGTTTAAATCTCTAATTTTTTTGGTAAATGGAGTAATATCTACGGTATTGTTAGGATTATCCATTGCAGTGTCCAACTCTTCTAGGGTACTATGTAAATTAGTTAATATTTCACTTCTTTCAATCGTTTCTTTATTTAGGTCTTTTATAAGCCTCTCAATTAATTCCCTACTCTCTTGATTGTATGTTATCGATGATAGAATCCTCCCTAGAAAAGATGTTTTGTTTTTTAGATCGTCGAGAATATCTCTGTTGGCATCTAAATAAAAGAATGGAATTTCATCGAAGTAGAAGTTTAACTCATTTTCATAGCTTTTCAAATACCAATGACCGTCTGTTTCATTATGAAAATCTCCCCATTCATCAATGACAAATTGTTTTTTCTTATATGTTTTTCTAAGTATGTTTTCCTCTACTATAGTTCTAAAGGCAAGAAATTGATAACCATCGGGACCAATGCTGATTCTATTGATTGTAAATACTGTGGCCCATTTATCTTCAAATTCAGCTGCCTGGCTACCCTCATCATCAATACTAATGAACAAGATATCTATTATGATTTTATCCCTAATTAGTGTGTCTGAAAAATGAAAATCATCATCTGTGATTTGAAGAGAATTTGATAGAGCTAATTGTAAAGATTTTAAAAGTGTAGTTTTGCCAGCATTGTTCGTGCCAACCAGAACAGTTGTTGGCTCGAAATCTATTTCAAGATTATCTAGTCCTCTAAAACCATGGACTCTAAGTTGTTTTAATTGTATTCCCATAGTGTTAATTTTCTATTCCTTTCTTATCCATAAGCTCTACCACACCTTTCATCAAAACAGGACAAAGTGGTTTAATGGTCTTTTTTAGCTGTTCATTGATTTGTTTCCGGGTTTCAAGTGTATGATAGATTGTTACAATTGCTTCCTGGATTTTTATGTCTGGAATAGGAAGTTTTACGTCACACATATCCGTCCAATCAAACGTTTCTCTAGCACTTCCCCAAGAATGGAATCTTGCATATCGGTCAAACTCAGGTCTCGAAAACCAAAGAAAAAGATATTCAGGTAAAAGCTCTCTTTTGTCTCTAACTCTAAAAACAGTGTAAGTGCTTGAAACAAGACCTGCTTCTCCATCTAAAATGGCAATAGAAATCTTTTCGCCATTTCTAGATGTAACAGAAACATATCCAAAGTCTCTTGGCCGAACTACTTTGTAGTTGGATAAATTAAGCTGCTCTTTGTTGGACCTAGTTTCGATAAAGACTTTATTCACGCTTATACCGAGCAGATTATCAGTTTCCAAATCACTATTTCTCTCATCTGATTGCTCAATGTATTCTCCAAGAGATTTAGGCCGCTCGGTTTTTGCTAAATTTTCAATGTAAGTATCACAAATCAGCTGCAAATCTTCCAAACTGCTTTCATAGACTTTTTGGTTACTAAGCAAACCATTATAAAGTGCTACATATTTTCTTTGCTCACCTATGTGCGGAATTGGAATTTCAATATTGTACATGTCATCCCAATTGAATGTTTCTCTTGCACTTCCCCAAGAATTAAATCTTGCATAGCGGTCAAACTCACTTCTATTAAACCAAATGAAAAGGTATTCAGGTAATAATTTAGTTTCATCAATTACTTCAAATACGGTATAAATACTAGAAACAATACACGGTTCGCCAATATTCAGAGCGATAGCAATTTTTTCACCCCTTCGAGAAGTATCTGAAACATATACAAATTGACCGTTTTCAGCTACTTTATAATTTTGTAAACTGACGCCTGACATATTTGCAACAGATTCAATTAAGACCTTTCTGGTTGACACACCTCTCAAAAGAGTGATTTTAGAATCAGTATTTCTAATATCTACTTCCCTTATAAATGGGCCAATTTTTTTAAAGCTCATAACCCAAAGTCTTAAAAGCGTTTATAAGTTGTTCCTGTGATTGCTTTTCTTCTTTTAGTAGCAGTTTGAAGCTTTTTTGAATGCGTTGCATTTCTGTGTCAAAATCTATCTCACTGTCTCGATCGACAAACTCAATGTACTTGCTTGGTATTAGTGAAAATTCATTGGCCTTTAATTCATCAAATTTAGCAGAATAGCAATACTCAGGTACATTTTTGTATGTGGTTTCGTAATCTGCTTGCTGCCAATTGTGGAAATTCTCAGCGACCTTAGCAATATCTTCTTCGGTCAATTCAATGAATTTCTTTTCAAATTCTTGTCCCCAACCTCTTAAATCCACAAACAGAATTTCTTTCTCACGGTTGCGGTAGTTTTTTTGCTTTCCGTTGATTTCGACTGTTCTTGCCTTCTTATTCTTGTTGAGAATCCACAGTGTTACACTAATGTCAGTGGTGTAGAAAGTGTCTCTTGGAATTATGACAATGGCTTCTACCAAATTATTCTCAATCAGTTTTCTTCTGATTTTGTATTCTTCTCCACTGCCACTTAAAGCACCATTGGCCAAGATAAATCCCGCAATCCCGTTTTCCGAAAGCTTGTTCACCATGTTCAAAACCCAACCATAATTGGCATTGCTCTTTGGTGGTACATCATAACCTCTCCAACGGGGATCGTCAATCAATTCATTTTCGCCTCTCCAATCTTTTTGATTAAATGGTGGATTTGCCATGATGTAATCAGCCTTCAAATCAGGATGCTGATCTTTAAAAAAAGTGTCAGCTGGTACATTGCCTAGATTCCCGGAAATCCCTCTGATCGCTAGGTTCATTTTTGCCAGTTTATAGGTCGCTGTTGTTTGTTCCTGGCCATAAACAGAAATCTTCTTTTTATTTCCATTATGACTTTCAACAAATTTGAAGGATTGCACGAACATACCTCCAGAACCGCAAGCGGGATCATAAATAATGCCGTCATACGGCTCTATCATTTCTGCAATTAAATTGACAATTGTTTTTGGAGTATAGAATTCACCCTTGCCTTTCCCTTCTGCAATGGCAAATTTCTTTAAGAAATACTCATAAACTCGACCAACAACATCGTGATCCTTGTCCTTCAAAGTATCAATGTTGTTGATGGTATCAAGCAGAGCAGCCAATTTGCTTACTTCAATATTCAATCGTGAAAAATAGTTGTCCGGTAATGCTCCTTTTAAAGTGGGATTCTTATTCTCAATATTACTTAGGGCAGTATCTATCTTTATTGCGATATCAGATTGCTTCGCATTTTTGATCAAGTAACTCCATCTAGATATTTCATCTAAGAAGAAGACATTCTTCATATTATAGAATTCCTTCATCTCCAGGTATTTCTCCTTGCCCTCGGCGATCAGTTCGGCCTTGCGCTCCTCAAACTTGTCCGAAGCAAACTTCAGGAAGATCAGGCCCAGTACGACGTGTTTGTATTCGGAACTCTCTACCGTTCCTCTTAATTTATTGGCTGAATCCCAGAGGGTTTCCTCCATGGACTTGGTATTCTTTGGGGTGGTGGTCTTAGCCATTAATCTTGCTTGTTTCCTATTTTTTCCTAAAGCTAAGCTTTTGGGAGTTTTTTGGGTAGAGAAAATGTGGGCGCGGACAGTTTTTGTCGGGCTTTAGTTGGCTAGAGGAATTAATCCCCTTGCAGTATAGCGAACATTCGTACTTCAAAAAATACCCAGTACTGGGTATTTTTTCTCTGCCACAGATTGTCTAGTTTACAAAGCAAAGGCTGTCGAAATTAGCGTGATTAGTCCCGCGATTTCGTTCCTTTGCAGGAATTCTATTGATTATGGCAAGAGCAGATTTGTTGGTGAAATTGGTTAAAGCAGGACTTTCAAGTGATCAGGGGCTATTTATCCGGGTGACAGAGTCAATCATTGCCGAAGAGCGGAGCAAGCAGCATCATATCCTTGCCGATCAGCTCGATGAGCTCCTGAGGTCCACAGAAAACAGAGGATCGCGGGGCATTTCCAACAACTCAAATCTACTTGGACAGAGGTTCGAAAACTTTCTTTTTAAAGTGAAGCCAGAGAGAAGGCTGGATGATTTGATCCTTTCCGATGAGAATTTTGGGAAAATAAATGAAGTCGTCCAAGAGCACTTTCGGGCTGATATTCTGAGGTCATACAACCTCGAACCCAGAAACAGAATTCTACTTTCTGGCGCGCCCGGAAACGGAAAGACCTCCCTGGCCGAGGCTATTGCGCAATCCCTGATGATTCCATTCTATGTGATCCGTTACGATGGAATCATTGGAAGTTATCTTGGGGAAACGGCTACCCGGCTGAAGCAAATGTTTGATTTTGTCCGGACCCAGGAGTGCGTGTTATTTTTTGATGAGTTTGATGCGATAGGAAAAGAGCGGGGAGACCAACACGAGACCGGGGAAATCAAGCGGGTGGTGAGCTCCTTGCTGATGCAGATTGATCGGCTTCCTTCCTATGTGATGGTGGTCGCGGCTACGAATCACCCCGAGCTTCTGGACCGTGCCGTAGGAAGAAGATTTCAGGTAAAACTGAATCTGGACAAACCGACTAAAGCGATGATTGTCCGGTGGCTGAAGAAATTTGAAAATCAAGTTAAATACTCCCTAGACCATTCCCTGGATAAAATCGCATCAAAATTGGAAGGCTTAAGCTTTTCCGAAGTGGAAGACTTTGTACTCGATATCCAAAGAAAGTACATCCTTTCCCTCCCTGAGGCAAATGTTAAAAAGATCGTCGATGAGTGTTTGACCTACCATACACTCAAAGGCGATCCACATGGCGGATAAAAAACCACTTTTAATTTTTCCATCACCAGGGGTTGCTGCAAGAGAACCTTTAGGTTCCGGTAATTCTGGAATTCAACTCCCTGACCACGAAAGGCAAAAGGAAAGAATAGGCAAACGATGGCAAACGCTTAAAGATTCCTTCGAAAAAGAAGCCCTTAGCCTCTCACTCAAGCCGGAAGGATTTTTTACTGAGTATATCGTGGTTTTTGAAATTGCAGGTTCGATTGATGAGTTTTACAAAGCTATCAAAGAAGTACCGGGTATGTTCTTTTTAAAAGAACAGATGGAAGAATTTGAACCCGATGAAGATTTTTACAAAGGAGATCATGAAAAATATAAAGGTCGGATTTTTGTTTCCATGGTCAACAAAAAATCCATTGAGGAAATAATAAGGCTCTGGAAGATTTTTGAAAAAAATAGGGATGCCGCTTTTGATTCAGGATTAGCCAAATTCAAAGAACTATTCAAAAGATTAAAGAATGTAAGACATTATTCTGTCGAGGATAGATTGGAGGATACGGGAATACCCCAATACTTGGAAGGAATAAGGGAAATGGGACAGGATACTGTTCGTTTTGAAGTTGAATTTACCTATCCCGAAAGCAAAAGAAGAAGAGAAATTGCCTTTGAAGATTTCCAAACGTTAGTTACCGAAGCTGGAGGAAATATTATATCAGGCTCCAGAGTTGAATTGGCAGCCATCCAGTATTTCGCATGCTTGGCTGACGCTCCAACTACAGCATTTGAGGATATCACCAATCAAACCAATGTCAGGTTTTTGAAAGCATCCCATGTTTTGTATTTCAGGCCACCAGGACAGTCCGGTGTTTCCTTAGAATCCAATCAAACAATCGAGCTTGAAAGTGAATTTGTAGCAGAAGAGCCTTTTGGAGATCCTTTCGTGGCGGTGTTTGATGGTTTGCCATTAGAAAATCATGAACAGCTTCGAGGACGATTGATCGTGGATGATCCCGATGGATTTGCTTCGAAATATGTTGCCGGTTCTAGAATACATGGCACTGCCGTAGCATCTACCATTTGCCATGGGGATT
>Ga0307414_10000938_pt1 | contig 14900 bp, 14 predicted proteins | sample DK1Ometagenome_FD_203804 | JGI IMG/M metagenome (GOLD analysis project Ga0307414, IMG submission 203804) | Maize rhizosphere microbial communities from greenhouse at UC Davis, California, United States - DK15-O-3 | ecosystem: Host-associated > Plants > Roots > Rhizosphere > Soil | place: USA... | reverse complement strand
CGAGGCTGATCGGCTCCTTGGCGATCTTCATCACCTTGCGGACCTTTTCGAGCGGCATCGACAGACGCTCGGCCATTTCCTCCGGCGTCGGCTCGCGGCCGCTTTCGTGGAGGAACTGCCGGCTGCAGCGGACCAGCTTGTTGATCGTCTCGATCATGTGCACCGGAATACGGATGGTGCGCGCCTGATCGGCGATCGAGCGGGTGATCGCCTGACGGATCCACCAGGTCGCATAGGTCGAGAATTTATAGCCACGGCGATATTCGAACTTGTCGACCGCCTTCATCAGGCCGATATTGCCTTCCTGAATGAGGTCGAGGAACTGCAGGCCGCGGTTGGTGTATTTCTTGGCGATCGAGATCACGAGACGCAGGTTCGCCTCGACCATTTCCTTCTTGGCGATACGTGCTTCGCGCTCGCCCTTCTGGACCATGTTCACGACCCGGCGGAATTCGGTCAGGCTCATGCCCGCAGCTTGCGCGATTTCCGAAATCTCGACGCGGATGCGGTCGACGGCGGCGGCTTCATTCTCGGCGAAGGCGGCCCATTTCTTGTCGATCGTCTTGACGCTGTCGATCCAGTTTTCTTCAAGCTCGCGCCCGACATAATTGTCGAGGAACGACTTGCGCGGCACCTTGTGGCGCTCGGCAAGGCGCAGCATCTGGCCGCCGAGGGCGGTCAGACGGCGGTTGTAGCTGTAGAGCTGATCGACCAGATATTCGATCTTGGTGCCGTGGAACTGCACGCTCTCGACCTGCGCGGTGAGTTCCTCGCGCAGCTTGTGATACTTCTTTTCCGACGCGGCGGGGAATTCCTCGCCCGACGACAGCGCTTCGAGGCGCGTGTCCTGAAGTTTCGAAAACGCCTTGAAGCTCTTGGTGATGGCGGCGAATTTCTCGAGCGCGTCGGGCTTGAGCAACTCTTCCATCGCCGCGAGGCTCAGGGTGTTGTCTTCTTCTTCCTCTTCGAAATTCTCGCGCTTCTTTGCGCCTTCGCCGTCTTCGTCGTCGCTGTCGGCTTCGGGTTCGTCCTCGACTTCATCCTCGTCCTTGAACGAGACGCCGGCGGTCTTTTCGCTGATCTCGCCATTATCTTCTTCGGCGGCCTCGAGGCTTTCGGGCGCCGGATCCTTGACGAGCATCGCTTCGAGATCGACGATTTCGCGCAGCTGCATCTCGCCATTGTTCAGCGCGTTCGACCAATCGATGATCGCGTTGAAGGTCAGGGGGCTTTCGCACAGACCAAGGATCATCGTGTCACGGCCGGCCTCGATGCGCTTCGCGATCGCGATTTCGCCTTCGCGGCTGAGCAGTTCGACCGCGCCCATTTCGCGCAGATACATGCGCACGGGGTCGTCGGTGCGGTCGACGACTTCCTTCTTCTTTTCGATCGCGGGGTTCGACACCGAACCCGTGCCGGCGCTGACATCGACTTCGTCGTCGGTTTCGGCGTCGGCCTCTTCCTGCACATCCTCGTCGCTTTCGACGATGTTGATGCCCATGTCGGAGATCGCCGACATGATGTCTTCGATCTGCTCGGACGACATCTGGTCCTGCGGCAGCGCTTCGTTCAGCTCGTCATAGGTCAGGTAGCCGCGCTTCTTGCCGCGCGCGATCAGCTTTTTGACGTCGGCTTCGTTGAGGTCGATCAGCGGTGCGTCGGCATCGACATCGACGTCGGTATCGGCTTCTTGCTTGCTTGCCATTCGTAAAATTCCTGCCTCGGGGCGTAGAGTGGGTCAGCTCTGGCTGCTGTCGGACAGCGCGGCCAGGCGGCGGGTCAAATCCTCGTCCATCGCGCGCAGTCTTTGCTGTCGCGCCAGGCCTTCGTCATCCATCGTGCGCTGAAAGTCCGCGGTGGCTTCGGCCAGCCGGGCGCGGATTTCGGGCTGGGTGACCAGCACGCCGATATATTCATCCAGATCGCGAAGCGCCGTTTCCCGCGCCGCCACGACCTCGTCACTGCTTTCCAGCCTGCGATTGAATGAGAAGTGCATTCCGTCGGCTCTGAGCAATGTCATCGCCCTATTATACACTTTCATTGGCTCCAATATGGCAAGCAACCCCTCGCAATCAAGCCCTTCCTGACGCATTGCGATGTCAAGCATTATGCCGAGCAGTTCGGCGTCGCTGGAATCGGGCACTGGCAATCGCGTCAGCACCTCTTCATTGCGGCGTAACGCTTCGGGAAAGCGCAACAATCCGCCGAGCAGGGCGGCCGCATAGGGTGCCGCAATTCCTTCCTGCCCGATAGTACGCGTTTCGTCGGCGGGAGGTTGCAGGCGCGGGTCGGGGCCGAAGCGGCGATTGCCGCCGCCCCCGCGCGGCGGGTTCGGTGTCCATGGCTGGCGCTGGGTGCGCTCGGGCTGTTTGCGCGCAAACAAGGCGTCGATTCGTTCGCGAAATGCCTCGCGATAATGGTGGCGCACATCGGCATCCTCGATCGCGTCGGCGTGGCCGAGCAGCCGGGTCTTGAGCGCGGCGCGTTCCTCGGGGGTGGCGAGCGGCCCAGCCGCGACTTCATGCGCCCACAGCCGTTCGACGAGCGGCTGGGCTTCGTCGAGGAGCGCGGTAAAACCGTCGGCGCCGCGCGCGCGGACGATATCGTCGGGGTCCTGCCCCAGAGGCAGGGTGGCAAAGGCGAGGCTAAAACCCGGGCGGAGCAGGGGCAGTGCACGCATCGCGGCGCGCATCGCCGCTTTCTGTCCCGCCGCGTCGCCGTCGAAGCAAAGGACGGGCACCGGCACCATCCGCCAGATCAGCCCGAGCTGCGCCTCGGTCAGCGCGGTGCCGAGTGGCGCGACCGCATCGGCGATCCCCGCCTCGGCGAGCGCGATAACGTCCATATAGCCTTCGACGACGATGATCCGGTTCGTCTGCCGCGACGCGGGGCTCGCCTTGTCGAGATTATAGAGGACGCGGCCCTTGTCGAACAAGGGCGTGTCGGGCGAGTTCAGATATTTGGGCTCGCCATCGCCGAGGATGCGTCCCCCGAACGCGATCACGCGCCCGCGCGCATCGCGGATCGGGATCATCAGGCGGCCGCGGAAGCGGTCGTAGGGCTCCTTGTTCTCGACCGCGATCAGCATTCCCGATTCGACGAGCATCGCGGTGGGGAATTTCTTGAGCGCCTCCTTCAGCGCGCTGCGGCTGTCGGGGGCGAGGCCGAAGCCGAACGCCTTGCGCGTTGCGTCCGAAATGCCCCGCTTGGCAAGATATTCGCGTGCGGGCGCGCCGTTGCTGCTGCCGAGTTGCTGGGTGAACCAGTCGGTTGCGCCCTGAACGACATCGCGGAGGCTCGCTGCTTCCTCGGCCTTTTTCGCGGCGCGGGGGTCGGCGGCGGGTACTTCCATCCCGGCTTCCCCGGCAAGCTCCTTCACCGCATCCATGAACGACAGCCCGCGCTGGTCGGTCATCCAGCGGATCGCATCGCCATGCGCCGAGCAGCCGAAGCAGTGGTAGAAGCCCTTTTCGTCGTTGATCGTGAAGCTGGGCGTCTTTTCGTTATGGAAGGGGCAGCAGGCCTTATACTCGCGGCCGGCGCGGGTGACCTTCACCGTGCGGCCGATGAGGGTCGACAGGGTAATGCGCGAGCGCAGTTCGTCCAGCCATTGCGGGGTGAGGGTCATGCTTGTGCCATGCCCACCCCCGACCCCTCCCGCAAGCGGGAGGGGGGAAGAAATCCGTGCGGTGTCACTTGTCCCCCTCCCGCTTGCGGGAGGGGCTAGGGGTGGGCAGATGGGCAAGCGCCTTCGCGATCTCGCTCACAACGCCTTCGATATTCTCCATGGCATCGCTGTTGGTAAAGCGCAGGACGCGATAGCCGTTTTGGGCAAGCCAATGATCGCGTTGATTGTCATGAGCCTGACGCATGTCGTGCGAATATCCATCAAGTTCGACGACCAGATGCGCTTCACGGCAAAGGAAGTCGGCGAAATAGCGGCCGACCGGCATCTGGCGGCTGAATTTCCATCCGGCCAGCTTGCGTCCGCTAAGATATTTCCAGAGATTGCGTTCGGCGGACGTCGCCTCGTTTCGCAACTCTTTTGCGCGCTGCGTGTGACGAGGTTGAAACTGTCCGGGCATGGCGTGTCCGATATGCCCACCCCCAACCCCTCCCGCAAGCGGGAGGGGAATATGCGCGCGTGGCCCGACCACAGTCCCCTCCCGCTTGCGGGAGGGGCTAGGGCAAGACATGTCTCAGGAGAGCGCCGCCTTCACCCAGCCGCTCGCCTTGCTCATGTCCAGTTCGGACCCGTGGCGGTCCTTCACCGCGGCCATGACCTTGCCCATATCCTTTAGGCTCGTCGCGCCGAGTTCGGTCGCGATCGCCTTGATCGCCGCCTGCGCTTCGTCGTCGCTAAGCTGAGCGGGCAGGAAGTCTTCGATCACCACGACTTCGCTCGCCTCGATATCGGCGAGTTCCTGGCGGCCGCCCTGTTCGTACATGGCGATCGATTCGCGGCGCTGCTTCACCATTTTCTGAAGCACGTCGGTGACCAGTACATCGTCGTCGGCCGGCGCGGTGCCGGTGCGCAGTTCGATGTCCTTGTCCTTGATCTTGGCCAGCATCAGCCGGATGGTGCCGAGCCGCGCCTTGTCGCCCGCTTTCATGGCGGCAACCTGCGCAGCCTTGATGTCGTCACGAATCATGCGTGTTCCAATATGCTGCAAATTTCGGAAAGGCCCTCTCTAGCGACAAGTTTCCCAATCCGATAGCTTGTGAATCATTTTTTTGACGCCTACTTGGTCGGCCGTTTAGCCCCCCGACCGGAGCATTTTTGAATGGCACCAGCCAACCCCTCTGCCGCGCCCGCTGGAGCGACTGGCGTTCTCGTCCTTGCCGACGGCACTGTCCTGTGGGGGCAGGGCTATGGCGCCGCTGGCGCCCGCGTCGGCGAGATTTGTTTCAACACGTCGATGACGGGCTATCAGGAAATCCTGACCGACCCGAGCTATGCCGGGCAGATCGTCACCTTCACCTTTCCGCACATCGGAAATGTCGGCGCGAATCCCGAGGATATGGAGCGCGGCGTGCATGGTGCGCTGGGGGCGATCACGCGCGAGCTGCCGACGCAGCCCAGCAATTTTCGCAGCACCCAGACCTTGCCCGAGTGGATGGCCGAACAAGGCGTGATCGGGCTTGCCGGCATCGACACCCGCGCGCTCACCCGCCGCATCCGCGATGCGGGCGCGCCCAATGGCGTCATCGCGCACAGCCCCGATGGCAAGTTCGACGTGGACGAACTGCTCGCGATGGCGCGTGGCTGGGCGGGCCTTGAGGGTATGGACCTTGCGAAAGCGGTCAGCCGCACCGACACCGGCGACTGGACCGGCGGCGCGTGGACGCTGGGGCACGGCTATGCGACCGAAGAGGACGGCGAGCGGCCGCATGTCGTCGCGATCGACTATGGCGCGAAGGACAATATCTTCCGCAACCTCGTCGCAGCCGGCGCGCGCGTCACTGTCGTTCCTGCGACCGCGAGCCTCGATGAGGTGCTCAGGCATCAGCCCGCAGGCGTCTTCCTGTCGAACGGCCCCGGCGATCCCGCCGCGACCGGCGATTATGCGGTGCCGGTGATCGCCGGGCTGCTCGAACGCGAAGTGCCGATCTTTGGCATTTGTCTGGGCCACCAGATGCTCGCTATCGCGGCGGGCGCGAAAACGGTGAAAATGCATCAGGGGCATCGCGGCGCGAACCACCCGGTGCAGCGCGCCGAAGATGGCGTCGTCGAGATCACCAGCATGAACCACGGCTTCGCGGTCGACGCCTCGACGTTGCCCGCGGGCGTGGTCGAGACGCACAAGAGCCTGTTCGACGGATCGAACTGCGGCATCGCGATCACCGGCAAGAACGCGTTCAGCGTGCAATATCACCCGGAGGCGAGCCCGGGGCCGCAGGATAGTTTTTACCTGTTCGAAAAATTCGTTGGGGGCATTTCGGGGAGGGAATGATTATGAAAAGGAAGATTGCATTCGGCTTATTGGCGTCGGCGATCGCCTTTGCTTCGCCGGCGGCCGCGCAGGAACGGCTCAAGAGCTTCGTGCCCGATAACGCCACGGCCCTGACGACATCGTTTAACTGCAAGCAGGTCTATCTGACCAATGTCTGGTTCCGAAACTACAGCGACCCCGATGTGCTGCAAGTGGCCAAGCCGGCCGCGGAGGCCTATGGTTATCCGGGAGCGTTGATGAAGGGCGATGGTGAAACCAATGCCTTTTATCTCCGTGCGGTCGATATACGCGACATGTCGGGATTGTTGCGGTTCATCAAGCAACTCAAGAATACGAACGGCATGCGGATCGGATATATCCCGCTGGAAAATCGATACTCCACGATTGATGAGCAGATTGACGCGATGGACGATTCTCCTCCGGAAGATTTCGTCGAGCTGGGCGGCAAATGTTAGACCGCCCTGCAACGGCCGGTCTGACATAATGAGTTGGCCATGGTTGAGGTGATCGCCCGCGCCGGTCCGGCAATCCTGCCTGCGCTGATGCTCGCGGGGTGCGTAGCAAGCCCGATAGATTCCGAAGCGGAAAAGCTGAAGGCGGGGCTGGTGCGTGTGGAAACACAGTGCGGAGCAAAGCCGGGTACTTTGAAAATCGACGGCGATAATCTGGTCGCCGTGGTTCCCGAACCGGATGCAAAATACGAAACGTTAGACTGCGTGTTTCGAGAGCTGAAGATGCCTGAATTCGCGGATCACATCAAACTCGGCTTCGTCGTAAACGAGATGCACCCAAGAGAAGATCAGAAATAATGCCCAAAAGAACTGACATCAAATCCATCCTCGTCATCGGCGCCGGCCCGATCGTTATCGGTCAGGCGTGCGAGTTCGACTATTCGGGAACGCAGGCGATTAAGGCGTTGAAGGAGGAGGGCTATCGCATCGTCCTCGTCAACTCCAACCCTGCGACGATCATGACCGATCCCGAGTTGGCCGACGCTACGTACGTGGAGCCGATCACGCCCGAGATTGTGGCGAAGATCATCGCGAAGGAAACCGCCGCGCACCCGGGCGGCTGGGCCGTGCTGCCGACGATGGGCGGGCAGACCGCGCTCAACACCGCGCTCGCGCTGTGGGAAGACGGGACGCTGACCAAATATGGCGTCGAGATGATCGGCGCCGATGCCGAGGCGATCGACAAGGCGGAGGACCGGATCAAATTCCGCGACGCGATGGACAAGATCGGCCTCGAAAGCGCGCGCAGCGGTATCGCGCATACGCTCGACGAGGCGTTTGCGGTGCTCGAACGCACCGGGCTTCCCTCTATTATCCGTCCCAGCTTCACCATGGGCGGCACCGGCGGCGGCATAGCCTATAACCGCGAGGAGTTCGAGCATATCGTCCGCGGCGGCCTGATCGCATCGCCGACCACCGAGGTCCTGATCGAGGAATCGCTCCTCGGCTGGAAAGAATATGAGATGGAGGTTGTCCGCGACCGCAAGGACAATTGCATCATCATCTGCTCGATCGAAAATGTCGATCCGATGGGCGTGCATACCGGCGACAGCATCACCGTCGCGCCGGCGCTGACGCTAACCGACAAGGAATATCAGATCATGCGCAACGCGAGCATCGCGGTGCTGCGCGAGATCGGCGTCGAAACCGGCGGATCGAACGTCCAGTTCGCGGTCAATCCCGCCGACGGCCGCCTGATCGTGATCGAAATGAACCCGCGCGTGTCGCGCAGTTCCGCGCTCGCGTCGAAGGCGACGGGCTTCCCGATCGCCAAGGTCGCGGCGAAGCTCGCGGTCGGCTACACGCTCGACGAGATCATGAACGATATCACCGGGGTCACCCCGGCGTCGTTCGAACCGACGATCGACTATGTCGTCACCAAAATCCCGCGCTTTGCCTTTGAAAAGTTCAAGGGCGCCGAGGCGACGCTGTCGACCGCGATGAAGTCGGTCGGCGAGGTGATGGCGATCGGCCGGACGATCCATGAATCGATGCAAAAGGCGCTGCGCGGGCTGGAGACGGGGCTGTCAGGCTTCAACTTCGTCGACCGCCTCGTCGGCGCGAGCCATGACCAGATCAAGAGCGAACTGGCGCAGCGCACCCCCGACCGGCTGCTCAACGCCGCGCAGGCGATCCGCGAAGGCGTGTCGCTGGCGGAGATCAACCGCATTGCCGGTTACGACATGTGGTTCCTCGAACGGATCGCGGAAATTGTCGCGGCGGAAAATCAGGTCATGGAAAATGGCCTGCCGCGCGATGCCAGAGAACTGCGCAAGCTGAAGTCGATGGGCTTTTCGGACAAAAGGCTTGCCTATCTGGCGCTGCAGTCGGCGAATTTGCGCCCCGGGGCGAAGTCGGCGGCCGCGCGCGGCAGCGGGCTGATCCATGAAGCGGTGAAGGCGATGACCGGCGGCGTGACCGAGGTCGAGGTGCGGGCGCTGCGCCACAAGCTGGGCGTGCGTCCCGTGTTCAAGACGATCGACACCTGCGCCGCCGAGTTCGCGGCCAAGACGCCCTATCTCTATTCGACCTATGAAGCCCCGACCTTCGGCGAACCCGAGTGCGAGGCGAACCCGTCGGAGCGGAAGAAGGTTGTCATTCTGGGCGGCGGTCCGAACCGGATCGGGCAGGGCATCGAGTTCGACTATTGCTGCTGCCACGCGTGTTTCGCGCTCGAGGAAGCCGGGTTCGAGACGATCATGATCAACTGCAACCCCGAAACGGTGTCGACCGACTATGATACGTCGGACCGGCTCTATTTCGAGCCGCTGACGGCCGAGGATGTGCTGGAAATTCTGCACGTCGAGCAGTCGAAGGGTACGCTGGCCGGTGTGATCGTCCAGTTTGGCGGGCAGACCCCGCTCAAGCTGGCGCAGGCGCTGGCCGAAGCAGGCATCCCGATCCTCGGCACTTCGCCCGACGCGATCGACCTCGCCGAAGACCGCGAGCGTTTCGCGGCGCTGGTCAACAAGCTCGGCCTCAAGCAGCCCGAAAACGGTATCGCGCGCAGCCGCGAGGAAGCGATCGCGGTTGCGACACGCATCGGTTATCCGGTGCTGACGCGTCCCTCCTATGTGTTGGGCGGCCGTGCGATGGAGATTGTCGACGATCAGGCGCAGCTCGAAAATTATATCGAGACCGCGGTGCAGGTGTCGGGAGACTCGCCGGTGCTGATCGACCGCTATTTGCGCGATGCGATCGAGGTCGATGTCGATGCTTTGTGCGACGGGACCGATGTGGTCGTCGCGGGCGTCCTCCAGCATATCGAGGAAGCCGGGGTCCATTCGGGCGACAGCGCCTGCTCAATCCCGCCGTACAGCCTGTCGGCCGACATCATCGCCGAAATCGAGCGTCAGACCGAAGCCCTCGCGCGGGCGCTGGGTGTGCTGGGGCTGATGAACATCCAGTTCGCGGTCAAGGGCGACGAAGTCTATCTGATCGAGGTCAATCCGCGCGCCAGCCGTACGGTGCCCTTCGTCGCGAAAGCGGTCGGTTCGCCGATCGCCAAGATCGCAGCGCGAGTGATGGCGGGCGAGAAGCTGGCCGACCTGCCGAAGATCAACCGCGACATCCAGCATGTCGCGGTGAAGGAAGCGGTCTTCCCCTTCGCGCGCTTCCCCGGAACCGATCCGGTCCTCAGCCCCGAAATGAAGTCCACCGGCGAAGTCATGGGAATCGATAGCGATTTCAATCTGGCCTTTGCCAAGGCACAGCTCGGCGCGGGCGATCGCCTGCCGACCGACGGCCGCGTATTCGTATCGGTCAAGGACAGCGACAAGCCGCGCATCGTCGATGCCGTGCGCAAGCTGACCGGCTGGGGGTGGCAGGTCGTCGCGACCGGAGGCACCGCCGACTATCTGACCGAACAGGGCATCGCGATCGAGCGGGTGAACAAGGTAGCCGAAGGGCGGCCGCATATCGTCGACCGGATCAAGGATGGCGATGTCCAGCTGATCTTCAACACCACTGAGGGGTGGCAGAGCCTGCAGGACTCGCAATCGATCCGCGCTTCGGCGCTGGCGGCGGATATTGCCTATTATACCACCGCAGCGGGCAGCGACGCCGCGACCCACGCGATCGGGGCGTTGCGCGCACGCTCTCTTGAAGTGAAGCCGCTTCAGGACTATTATTGAATATACCGCTCCACCCCCCGACATTGACGGACACAGCGGCATAGCCGCCCGGCGAAACTTCGCTGGCGGCGAATTATTGACGAAGGACAACAGGATAATGGCAAGCGTTGAAAAGGTGCCGATGCTGGCGGAAGGCTATGAGAAGCTGAGTGCACAGCTCTCCGCGCTCAAGGCCGAACGCCCTCTGATCGTCGATGCGATCGAGGAAGCGCGCGCGCATGGCGACCTTTCGGAAAATGCCGAATATCACGCGGCGAAAGAACGTCAGGGCCAGGTCGAAGCGACGATCGGCGACATTGAAGACAAGCTGTCGCGTGCCCAGGTGATCGACCCGACGACGCTGTCGGGCGACCGCATCGTATTCGGTGCGACGGTCACGCTCGCCGACGAGGACGAGAAGCCGATCCGTTATCAGATCGTCGGTCAGGCCGAAGCGGATGCCAAGGACGGCAAGATCAGCTATAATTCGCCGCTCGGCCGCGCACTGATCGGCCGCCGCGTCGACGACGAGATCGAAGTCACCGTGCCCTCGGGCGACAAATATTATCTGGTGACGAAAATCGAATTCCTCTGAGCATCGCGGGGTCCGCGCGATGAACCGGAACGCTGCACCGATCGTTACGGGCTTCGCGCTTGTCTGCGTCGTCGTCTTCGTGCTGCTGTGGATCACCGGCTTGCAAGGCGAGGCATTTGTGCGCGCGGGCTTTATCCCCGCGCGCTTCGGTGCCGAACTTATCGCTCCGCCGGGAACGATGGTGCCGTTCATCCTGACCCCGCTGACCTCGGCCTTTTTGCACGGCGGCGTGCTGCACCTCGTCTTCAACCTCGTCGTGCTGCTCTATATCGGGCGCCAGCTCGAAGCGCCGCTGGGCGCTAACGCCATGGCGGCGTTGCTCGTGGGCGGCGCCTATGCCGGTGCATTTGCGCAATGGGCAGCCGATCCCGCATCGCCGATCGTCATGGTCGGCGCGAGCGGGGCGATTTCGGCGCTGATCGCGGTGTTCGCCTTGATCTTCAGCCGTTCGCAGGCGCCCGCGATCGGGCCGATCCCCAGCCATTGGGTGCGCGCACTGTGGCTTGCGGCGGCATGGATCGGGCTCCAGCTGTTGATCGGTTTCGCCGGTGGCGGTGGCTTCGGCGCGATCGCAATCTGGGCGCATGTCGGCGGGTTTATCGCCGGCCTGTTGCTCGCGCGCCCGTTGCTGCGCTGGCGGTTTGGCGCGCGCTAGTTACCGGATCCGGCGACAATGTCGGAAATGGGGTGGGAAGCTGTCATTCCTCTCTCCCGTCGGGATAGGGCTTTTGGGGCCGTTAACCGTCACCCCGACTTGCGAAACTCGATCAAATCCCACTTATTGCCATAGAGGTCGAGGAACACCGCGACGGTGCCATAATCGGCCTCGACCGGTTCGCGCTCGATCCGCACGCCCTTGTCGAGCAGGCGCTGATAGTCGCGCCGGAAATCGTCGGTTTGCAGGAAGAGGAAGACGCGGCCGCCTGCCTGATCGCCGATGAACTTCGCTTGTTCGGCGCTGTTCGCGCGGGCGAGCAGGATAGTGGCGCCACCGGCCGGGTTGCCCGGCGGGGCGATCAGCACCCAGCGTTTATCCTGCTCGGGCTGGTATTCGTCGGCGACGAGAGTGAAGCCGAGCGTGCCGACATAGAAGTCGATCGCCTCGTCATAATCGCGCACGACCAGTGCGATATGGGCGAGCGACTGGCGTGGGCCGCTCACTCGCGCAAACCCCGCAATGCCGCTCCCGCCGCAAATGGCCCGATCACCGTCAGCAACAGGCTTGTCGCGGCGAGCAGCTTCATCGCCCCGCGTCCCGACGGGTCGAGCATCCCGGCGCCGAAGATCAGCATCGGCACCGCGAGCGGCAGGATCAGCAGGCCGCCGATTGCGCTGCCGCCCTTGAGATTGGCAGTCAGTGCCGCGCTCAATATAGCGAGCGAGGCGAGGGCAGGGATAGCGATGGCGAGGCCAGCCGCGAGGGTTTGCACCCGCGCCATATCCTGCGCGAGCAATGCCGCCGCAGGAAGCAGCGCCATCAGTAGCGGTACTCCAAAGCCGATTGCGTGCGCGGCGATTTTAACCGCGGCGATCACCTCGTCGGGCATGCCGCGTACCGCGAACTGGTCGAGAACCCCTGTGTCGCGGTCGGGTCGTATCAGTCGGTCGATGGGCAGCAACGCCGCGAGCAATGCTGCGACCCAGATCATTCCGCCACCGGTTCGTGCCAGCAACGGCGCATCGGGGCCGACGGCGAAGGGAAAGGCGGTGGCGACGAGCAGGAAAAAGAGCACCGGCAGCCACAGCGCGCCGCTGCCCCATGCGCGGCGCAGGTCGCGCCAGAAAAGGGCGAGCAGTGCGGTCACGCCAACGCCCCCAGATCCAGTTCGTGCAGATCATCCAGCCCCAGCGGAAAATGCGATGCGAGCAAAACCGCGCCGCCATTGGCGCGATGCTTTGCGATCGCGGCGACCAGCCGCGCCTGCGCGGCATCGTCCATGCCGTTCGCCGGCTCGTCGAGCAGCCAGATCGGCGCCCCCGATGCGATGACGCGTACCATCGCGGCGCGCTTGCGCTGGCCGGCTGACAGCATCCCGACGGGAACCTCGGCGAGTGGAGCCAGCGCCATTTCGGCGATGGCGCGATCGACGCTATGACCGTCGACGGTGTCGATTCGCGCCCAGAAATCGAGTGCGCGGCGCAGTGGCAATTCGGTGTCGAGCGCGGCATTTTCGTCGATCAGCGCGCAGCGCTCGTGGCGCTCGACCGTCCCGGCGGCCGCGCGAAGCAGCCCTGCGACGACGCGGATCAGGCTGGACTTGCCGGTGCCGTTCGGGCCGCGCAACCACAATGCGTCGCCGCGCCTCAGCGTCAGCGACAGATTTTCGAACAGCAGCCGGTCGCCGCGAATGCAGGCCACCCGGTCGAGCCGCAACAGGGTCGTCACGCCCCCTGCGCGCGGATGCGCGCTCACGCCATATCTTCCAACGCGTGCATGTCGTCGTCGGAAAAGCCGAAATGATGGCCGATCTCGTGGATCAGGACATGGCGCACCAGCCCGCCGAGCGGCTCGCCGGTCTCGATCCATTCGACGAGGATGGGGACGCGATAGAGGGTGACGCGGTCGGGCATGCCGCCGCTCTGGTCGATGCTGCGCTCGGTCAGCGGGCGGCCTTCGTACAGGCCGGTGAGATCGTAAGGATGTTCGATGTCGAGCGAGGCGAGGGTTTCGGCGTCGGCGAATTCTTCGACCGCGATCACCACGCCCTGAATATGAGGGAGAAACTCCGCAGGCATAGTTTCCAGCGCCGCCTCCGCCATCGCGAACAGCGCGTCGGCGTCGGGCGGGCCGCCGGTCCAGGCGCCGGGCAGGTCGGGGGTCAGCGGGGGCAGGGTGGGCTTGTCGCTCATCGCGCTCACCCTTATGGCGGGCGGGCCGGATTGGCCAGCGGGAGAAGAGAATATGATCCAGAAACTCGACGATGCGGCGCGCGCCGCGCTGTTGGCCCGATTCCCCGACTGGACGCACGAACCCGTGCGCGACGCGATCACGCGGCAGTTCAGATTCGCCGATTTCGCACAGGCGTTCGGCTTCATGGCGAGCGTGGCGATTATCGCTGAAAAAATGGACCATCACCCCGAATGGTCGAATGTTTACAACCGCGTCGACATCCTGTTGACGACCCACGATGCGGACGGATTGTCGGAACGCGACGCCAAGCTGGCCGAAGCGATCGAGGCGCTGCTCTGACCGTCGGTGGCAGCTAGCGACCGATTGCGGCCGACCACTCCCGTCACCCGAGGCTTGACCCGGGGCCTGCCTTATCTTTTGCTTGTGGAAAGAAGGAAGGCGGGTCCCGGGTCAGGCCCGGGATGACGAAGGTAGGGAGCGTCAGCTTCCCCACCCCCAAAGCTGCCGCTCTATTTATCCGGCCGCGCAGCTTGCGCTGTGCGGCCACCCCCTTAAAAGCAGCGCAAAGCACAAGGGGAGCCTACCATATGAATGCCAGCCTGTTTCGCCGCAAAGCGATTGTTCCGGAGCAGCAGGACGGGCACGGACTGGCGCGGACGCTGGGTTGGCCGCACCTTATCGCATTGGGAGTCGGCGCAATCGTCGGCACCGGAATTCTGACGCTGATCGGCGTTGGCGCCGACAAGGCGGGCCCTGCTGTCATCCTCTCCTTCGGCATTGCGGGTCTCATCTGTGCCTGCGCGGCGCTGGCTTATGCCGAAATGGCGACGATGATCCCGGCTTCGGGCAGCGCCTATACGTACAGCTATGTCGTCATTGGGGAAATCATCGCCTGGGTCGTCGGGTGGAGCCTGATCCTCGAATATTCGCTGGTGGTGAGTGCGGTTGCGGTCGGCTGGTCGGGCTATGCCGCGCCCTTGCTGCAGGCATGGGCGGGCGTGCCGATGGCACTGATGCAGGGGCCGGAGCTTGGCGGTATCGTCAATCTGCCTGCGATCGGCATTATTGCGGTGGTCGCGGGTATGTTGCTCGTCGGCACGCGCGAAAGCGCGACGGTCAATGCCGTTCTCGTGCTGGTGAAAATTGTCGCGCTCATCGTGTTCGTCGCGGTCGCGCTTCCGGCGTTCGACGCCGCCCATTTCGAACCGTTCAGCCCCTATGGCTTTTCCAAGCATGTCGGACCCGACGGGGTGGAGCGCGGCGTTATGGCGGCGGCAGCGATCATCTTTTTCGCCTTCTATGGTTTCGATGCGATTGCCACTGCTGCCGAGGAAACCAAAAATCCCGACCGCGATTTGAAGATCGGGATCGTCGGTT
>Ga0307414_10000937_pt1 | contig 14902 bp, 14 predicted proteins | sample DK1Ometagenome_FD_203804 | JGI IMG/M metagenome (GOLD analysis project Ga0307414, IMG submission 203804) | Maize rhizosphere microbial communities from greenhouse at UC Davis, California, United States - DK15-O-3 | ecosystem: Host-associated > Plants > Roots > Rhizosphere > Soil | place: USA... | reverse complement strand
ACTTATATTGACGGTTTCCCATACATAGCCACTTGCCGAAGTACGATTTTTGAGGATATCTGAAAATAAACTGGTATATCCTTTATGGTTGGTAGCGCCCTGGCCGTACGGAACAGAAGAGCCGAAATAAACAATCTTTAAATGATCTTCGGGCAGTTTTGGCTGCTGGCTTTTTGCGGCAAATGAGAGGAAGGCCGCTAAGACGAATATTAATCCTTTTTTAAAATAGTTGTATGGCATTGTTCGATTAATTTTAGGAATTCCTCACAATATGATGCTTTCAGCAATTCAATTTGCAAGCTTAATGTAGAAATAAAATCACAATTTCGGATAGAAAAGATAAAGATGTAGCTTTGTTCAACAAAAAAAGGATAGTTATATGAATACTGAAAAAGCCATACTGGCCGGCGGTTGTTTTTGGGGAGTTGAAGAACTGATCAGGCATTATCCCGGGGTCATTTCAACAGTGGTCGGATATACGGGCGGGGATGTTCCTAATGCAACTTACCGCAATCACGGAACACATGCTGAGGGAATTGAGATCATATTTGATCCCGCACAGCTGCCGTATCGTAAACTTCTTGAATATTTCTTTCAGATCCATGACCCTACAACGCGAAATCGCCAGGGAAATGATATAGGGACATCTTATCGCTCGGCCATTTTTTATCTGGATGAAACACAGCGCGAAACCGCTAATGCACTGATCGCTGAGATGGACGCTTCAGGTGTCTGGCCGGGTAAAGTGGTAACTGAAGTTGTGCCGGCAGGAGATTTCTGGAATGCTGAAGCCGAACACCAGGATTATTTGCAGAAGAACCCCAATGGATATACCTGTCATTATGAGCGCCCAAATTGGAAAATGGGTTAGCCATATATTTGATTGAGAATAAACAAAGCCTGTTGAAAGAATGATCAGCAGGCTTTTTTATGTCCTGGGTTTTTCGTCTGTTGAAGTACTGCTGTATAAATATCACCCGAGCCAGCTGCGGGTACACCCGGCTTGACATTATTTTTAAAATAAAGTTTGTTAATACAGATTTAGTTGTATGTTTGTACTATATATATAGTACAATAGAACTTTAAATATGATCGACTTTAAATTAGATCCCAAAACCGGCACTCCATTTTACCGGCAAATCATAGATCAGATCAAGTTTGGAATTTCTGCCGGAAACTTGAAAACGGGGGAACAGTTGCCTACGGTACGTTCATTGGCTGTAGATTTAAAAGTTAATTTAAATACAGTTGCTAAAGCCTATAAGGAGCTGGAGATTCAACGAATTTTGGAAACGCAGCAGGGGACCGGAACATTTATCAGTACCATAAAAATCCAAATAACTGACCAGGAGCGTAATGCCAAGTTAAAGGACATTTGTAATGAGTTTACCTCCATTGCATTCAGCTATGGTTTTACAATAGATGACATTATTAACCAAATTAAAAAAACATAAGATGATCACTAAAAAGAATACAAAGTTAGGGCTTAACCCAATTTCAGCAACGGTTTTTCTTGCCCTGGTCGGAATATCAGTCGCACTCTTTTATTTTGACTACACAAATGTCCTGGTATTTATCTCGTCACTGCTCATTTCGCTGATTCTGGCCAATGGCCTTTGCATAGCCGATCAGTGGGAAAAGGCGGTTGTTTTGAGGATGGGCAAGTACAAAGGTCTGAAAGGACCTGGAATATTTTTTATCGTTCCGATCATCGATAAAGTAGATAATTACATTGATCAGCGGGTCAGGGTCACCGAATTTAAAGCAGAGCAAACGCTGACAAAAGATACGGTCCCGGTTAATGTTGATGCCGTTGTCTATTGGACAGTCTGGGATGTCGAAAAAGCCGCACTGGAAGTACAGGAGTACGAAACTGCGATTTCTTATATCGCACAGACCGGTTTAAGGGATGTGATCGGTAAACATGAACTGGCGGAATTGCTGCAGGAAAGAGATAAAGTTGCCGAAGTCTTTCAAAAAATGCTGGATGAACACACCAGCCCCTGGGGCATTACCTGCCAGAATGTGGGGATTAAAGACATTATTATTCCGCAAACATTGGCTGATGCGATGAGCAAGGAAGCACAGGCGGAAAGAGAGCGCCGGGCAAGGGTAATTCTCGGAACTGCAGAGACAGAAATTGCAGAGAAATTTGCAACGGCAAGCGAACAGTATATCAATAATCCTGTTGCCCTGCATCTGAGAGGAATGAATATGTTGTTTGAAGGTTTGAAGGAAAAAGGGTCAATGGTCATTGTGCCAAGTTCGGCACTGGATTCTATGAATCTGGGCGCTATGGGCGGTTTGATCTCTTTGGCAAAATCAAATGAACAGCAGCAGGGTCACCGTGAAGAGTAACTATAGATCGCGGAATACATTCTGAAAAATGATCTGCTGCCCTTTTATTAAAGCCTCATCGGCATCCATTGATCCCATAATATTGACTCCCGTGATTTCGCAAGCCAGGGTATAAAGAGGCAGGTGTGTTGCGCCGCCCAGCAGGTAAACAGGAGCCGAAGGTTTTAACTCCTTTAGTTCCGAACCGATGAGCAGGCCACTCAGGTAATAGAGGTTCTGTTGTTTAGAAATGTTTTTTAGTACCTGATTGGTACGCACCATAAAGCTGGCATGGAGCAGATCTGAATGTTGGCTTGCCTCAATGCCTTTTATGAAATTTTCACGGTTCAAAGGGTCATTAAAATCTCCGCCTTTTTCAACAGATGCCGACAATATACTTTTTGTAGAAAGCAGGTCAAAAAACTCACCCGTCATAAATGTTTTGAAACTAACGGCCTGCTGATCTTTTATGATGATGTGCTTCGGATGCGTTCCGGGGAGAATAACCAGTTGTTCTTGTCCGGTGCTGCCTAAATCAGGCGCGCAACCTATTATTTTTGTCTCCTCTCCCCGCATGACATCATCTTCTGTCCTGGCTCCTGAAATAACAATGAGGGGATTCAGATTATTATTATTTAATGATCTTACTTCCAGGTCAGAGCCATCTGTCTGAAACGGAAATTCTTTGTAAGGCAGATCGATGAGGCCAATTGTAGAGGAAGCCATCCCAGACAACATTACAGGAATCCCATTCAGAAGAATACTGGTTTTCTGGCTCAACTGGCTGATCTGGTCATTGAGAAAGGCAGTATAATAGGAGATGCGATCCGGATTGCCCGGACTTTCCTGCCAGGATTTAAATGTTCCTGATATACCCTGGTCGTTCTTTATTGCAGCAATTGTCTTCAGGTCTTTCGTATCGATCAGCCGAAGCCTGAATGCGCTTGTTCCCCAGTCACAGCTTAAAAACTTATCCATCAATCTGCTTTTCCGGTGATACCATGTTGCCATTTGATTCGATACGTTCCACATTGCCCACCAGGAAAAGATAAGAACAGGCTCCTAAAAATCCCAGCAGGGCGACAAAGATCAATGCCGGGGCGAAGTTGCCGCCACTGGCCAGCAGACCGATCACTATGGGCACAATAATCCCGGAAAGCTGTCCGATAAAATTGAATACCCCGCCTGTGATGTTAATGAGGTGTTTTGGTGCGAGGCTCGAGACGAAGATCCAGGTTATGGAAGCAAAGCCCACCCCAAAAAAAGACAATGACATAAAGAAAATGATCAACCCGGGAGTATTTACATAATTGGCACCAAGAATGAATACCGAGGTTAAAAGTCCGATGATTATAGGACGTTTGCGGGCCTTGGCTGCGGAAACACCTTTTTTTATGAGGTAATCTGAAAGAAAACCCGAACACAACACACCAGTAAATGCTGCAAGATAAGGTACCGATGCCCAGTATCCGGATTTGATGAAATCCAGGCCCCGGTAATCAACCAGGTATTTGGGGAACCAGGTCAGGAAAAACCATAAAGTAGAGTTGACGGCAAACTGGCCAATGTAAATGCCCCATAGCTTTCTGTGAGACAAGACTTCTTTAAGATCTGCCCACTTAAACTTCTTCTTTTCGGCATCTTCAGTTGACTTTCCATCCAATAAACCGCCTCCGCTTTCGATGTGTTTAAGCTCAGCCTCGTTTACTTTTTTGTGTTTTAATGGATCGCGGTAAAAAATGTACCATATGATCCCCCACAGGATACCAATTAAACCAGTTACGACAAACAAGCCCTTCCAGCCAACGTGCAGTTGGATCTTTGAAAGTACAGGCATTAAAAAAGCCAGCCCCAGGAACTGTCCCGAGGTATACACTGCAATGGCAGAGGCCCGCTCATTGTCAGGAAACCAATTGCTGACCACTCTGTTGTTAATTGGAAATGCCGGTGCTTCAAACGCTCCTGTAGCCATCCTGAGTCCAAATAAAGTAACGAAACCTCTGGCGAAACCTTGTGCAACAGTGGCAAAGGACCAGGTAATTAAACTAAAGGCATATAACACACGCGGACTGAAGCGGTTGACCAATATTCCCCCGGGGATTTGAAACAAAAGATAAGTCCAGCTAAAGGCAGAAAAGATCAGTCCCATTTGTACCGGTGAAAATTTAAACTCCTTGCTGATCTCAGAAGCAGCAACGGCCAGATTGCTCCTGTCCATGTAATTGATCACTACATTCACAAATATGAGGAACAGGATCTGGTACCGGATCTTTGTTGGCTTTACCATTCTGCTACGCTCCCATCTTCATGTCTCCAAACGGGATTTCTCCAGTTGTGCCCAGCTTCAGCCATTTTCCGGACATGATCTTCATTAATTTCAATACCCAGGCCAGGTTGATCAGGGATATTCACATAGCCTTTATCGTATTCAAATACAGTTTTGTCGGTTAAGTAATCCAGCAGGTCACTGCCCTGGTTATAGTGTATGCCCAAGCTTTGTTCCTGTATAAAAGCATTGTGGCAGGTCGCGTCAACCTGCAAACAGGCCGCCAGCGCAATCGGGCCAAGCGGACAATGTGGGGCCGCGGCTACATCAAAGGCTTCGGCCATGGAGATGATTTTTTTGCACTCCGTGATGCCGCCTGCATGAGACACATCCGGCTGGATGATGTCCACATATCCTTCTTTCAATAAGGTCTTAAACTGCCACTTGGAAAACATCCTTTCCCCGGTGGCGATGGGAATAGAAACATGGTTGGCGATTTCCCGTAAGTCTTCATTGTTTTCCGGCAATACGGGCTCCTCAATAAACATAGGTCGGTACTGCTCCAGCTCTTTGGCAAGGATCTTTGCCATTGGCTTGTGCACGCGGCCGTGAAAATCAATCCCGATTCCAAATGCCGGGCCCACAGCTTCCCTTACAGCAGCGATGCGGGCGATGGCCTGGTCTATTTTGTCATAACTGTCCACATATTGCAATTCCTCCGTAGCATTCATTTTTACGGCAAGGAAACCTTGTTCGGCCATTTTCCTTGCTGCCAGCCCTACTTCTGCAGGGCGGTCGCCGCCGATCCAGGAATAGACCTTCATTTTATCCCTTGCCTTTCCACCCAGCAGCTGATGAACTGGTGCGTTAAAGAATTTACCTTTAATGTCCCATAAAGCCTGGTCGATACCTGCAATCGCACTCATCAGAATTGGCCCGCCACGATAAAACCCTGCCCGGTACATCACATTCCAATGGTCTTCGATATGCATCGGGTCTTTACCTACAAGATATTCCATAAGCTCGACCACAGCGGCTTTCACTGTGGCGGCTTTACCTTCAATTACAGGTTCTCCCCAGCCTACGATGCCTTCGTCTGTTTCAATTTTTAAGAACAGCCATCTTGGCGGTACCTGGAATAATTCGTAGCTTCTGATTTTCATTTTCGGGATAGGATTTAAGATTGAACTGTCTTAACAAAATTTTGTGCTTTTGCCGTCAGTTGTAAAAGGTATTCTTCTGTTATTTCTTCTTTGGTGTTTACCAGGGAACTGCCGACGCCGAATCCGACAGCGCCTGCATTTTTAAACGCTTTGATATTTTCAAGCGTGACGCCGCCTGTAGGCAAAAGCGGAATCTGCGGCAAAGGCCCGGCGATATCTTTTAAGTAGGAGGGGGATGTCGCAGGAAAGACCTTGACAATATCAGCACCATTTTTATATGCATGATAGATTTCGGTGGCGGTATACGCGCCCGGGATATTGATGACCCCCAGGTTTTTAGCTGTATGAATGACCTCGAGGTCAACTATTGGAGAAAGCAGAAAGCTTGCTCCGGCCTCAATCGCTTTCCGGGCTGATTCCACGTCTAAAACAGTCCCCGCACCAAGAATCATCCGATCGCCCATTTTATCTTTAACTTCTTTGATCACGTCCAGGGGGTCAGCAGAATTCATGGTGATTTCAAGGATCCGGATTCCACCGGCATACAATGCTTCGGCTATCTTTATCACATCATCAGGATTTGCACCCCTGATGATGGCTATGATTTTATGTGTTAAGATCTGAGAAAGTACGGACATGATATATATAATTAAAGACCTGCTTTTTTGTTAAGGTCTACTTTTAGTAAATAATCATCGGCAGTAACGAAGAGTGTTTTATAATCATTGGTAAAGGCACAATTTGAGGTGCTGCCATTTATTTTTATCTTTCCAAGCAGGTGGCCTTTTTTATTATAAATCCGGACACCGCCTTGCCCGGTCGCAAAAACATTCCCTTCTTTGTCTATTTTGATGCCATCTGTAGACCTTTCCTTTATAAAGATCCTGCCATTGCTGAGCAGTCCTTCTTTAGTCACATCATAAATATAGATGTTGGGTTTTTGAGGGTCTGAATTTGCGACCAATAAACTCTTTTCATTGGGAAAAAAGGCAATGCCGTTTGGTCTTGAGATGCTGTCGGTCAGCAAGGTTACTATTCCTTTTTTAGAGATCCTGTAGACTCCCTGATAAGGAGCTGCTTTTGAAGGATTCTTCACTCCTTTTTCCAGCCCATAGGGCGGGTCAGTAAAATAAATATCCCCGTTTTTCCTGATTGCAAGATCATTGGGACTGTCAAATTTTTTCCCTTTGTATTCACTTGCCAGTGTTGTATAATCGGCTTTAGGATGATCCAGAGAAGCATTCATGAGTGCAACCCGCCTGTCACCATGCTGGCACAACAACAGCCGGCCCCCTTTACTGAGTGCCAGACCATTAGAGCCTAACTCTTCGGCCCTTGGTATTTTCTGCGTATAACCTGAATGCGCTAAATACAGTTCTTTCCCTTTCTCAGCTGTCCATTTATAAACATTGTTGTTCAAAACATCCGAAACCAGCAGCATTTTTTGGCTTTCTATCCATAAAGGACCTTCTACCCAGCCAAAACCATCGGCAATAACTTCAACTTTTGCTGTTACAGTTATTATGGCATCAAGTTCCGGACTTATTCTTTCAATTACTCCTTCAGGCGGCTTACTGGCAGTCTGTGCATACAGCTGACCTGTATATAAAACAATTACAGCCAAAAGTGAATTTTTCATAACGGGATAAGTTGAAATCTTAACAAGTAGGAAAGATAACAGAAAACATTTAAATACAACAATCAAATAATCCACTGAAACAGTTGGATCATCTATTTTGGGCGCATTTCTGTTATTTGCTGATAGCCAGTTATTTCTAAACTTTAAAACATTTCAGCACTCCTTATTGTTCCAATATTTAATTTAGCAGGGTTATAAGATATCTATAACGCATTACAAGTATTGGGGAACATTTATGTCAAAAAAAATTGCGCATTCAAAAAAATCAGCTGATCCGACCGAACTGCCAAAAACACCTACCGGAATACCTGGTCTTGACGAGGTCACGCTAGGTGGGCTACCTACCGGAAGACCCACGCTGATTTGCGGCGGACCAGGTTGTGGCAAAACCTTATTTGCCCTGGAATTTATAGTTAGAGGAGCTGAACAGTACAATGAACCGGGAGTTTTTATAGCCTTTGAGGAAAAACCTGATGAGCTGTCGGCTAACGTTACCTCACTTGGTTTTGATCTCGAGCAGTTGCAAAAGCAAAAGAAATTAAAAATAGATTATGTCCATGTTGACAAAACTGAAATAGAAGAAACCGGGGAATACGACCTGGAAGGCCTTTTCATCCGCTTGGGCTACGCTATTGACAGTATCGGTGCAAAGCGGGTAGTGCTGGACACTATTGAGAATTTGTTTTCGGGGTTAACCAATGAAGGAATCTTAAGGGCCGAGTTAAGAAGGCTTTTCAGTTGGCTCAAAGAGAAAGGTGTTACTGCAATAATTACCGGTGAAACAGGAGAAAAGACACTAACCAGGCAAGGGCTGGAGGAGTATGTTTCAGACTGCGTCATTCTGCTTGATCACAGGATCATCAATCAGATCTCAACCCGTCGTTTGAGGGTCATTAAGTACAGGGGCACTATGCACGGTACAAATGAATATCCTTTTCTTATAGATGAAGAAGGTATCTCAGTATTGCCCGTCACTTCATTGAAGCTTAATAAGCAGGTCTCAGCAGAAATCGTTTCTTCTGGTATCAAGCCTCTCGACAGCATGCTTGGAAAGGGAGGTTTTTATAAAGGAAGCAGTGTCCTGGTTTCCGGTACTGCGGGTACGGGTAAGACCAGCTTCGCTGCAAGTTTTATTAATAAAGCCTGTGAGAGAAAAGAACGGAGCCTGTATTTTGCATTTGAGGAATCACCCAGTCAAATCATCAGAAATATGACGTCTATCGGGATCGATCTGCAAAAACACATCGATAAAGGTTTATTGGAATTTTATGCCTCCAGGCCTACCTTGTATGGATTGGAGATGCACCTGGTATCTATACATAAAGCCATCCGTAAATTTAAACCACAGGTAGTAGTGCTTGACCCGATCACTAATTTGATCACTGTCGGGTCAGTTAGTGATGTGAAATCCATGCTCGTCAGGTTAATTGATTTTCTGCAATCTGAGCAGATTACAGTAATGTTTACCGCGCTGTCGCTGAACACCATTGTGAGTGATCAGACAGATGAAGGGGTGTCCTCGCTGGTCGATGCCTGGTTGCTCATCAAAGATATTGAGCTGAATGGAGAACGTAACCGGGGATTGTATGTAATCAAGTCCAGGGGCATGCAGCATTCTAACCAGATCAGGGAATTTATAATCACTGATAATGGTCTGGATCTGGTGGATGTATACCTCGGACCGGAAGGAGTGCTCGTTGGTTCTGCGAGGGAGGCACAGAAGTTGCTGGAACAAACAGGACAGGCGCTTCATACTCATGCCATCAGCCGCAAGGATCGCGAACTGACACGCAAGCGCAGATTGCTGGAGGCGCGGATAGAGAGCCTGAAAACAGAATTTGAATCAACTGAAGAGGAACTCAACAAGGTTTACATTGAAGAAGATATAAAAAGGGGAATTGCAGAGGAAACGCGTCAGTTCATGACAGAGTTTAGAGAAGGTAAGAAGGAAGCCATAAAAGGAAACAAAAGTAATAAGTAAGGGGAACAGGTTTGGAACAGAAATATGAATTGAGGCTATATGTAGCCGGGAAGACTCAGAAATCAGTAACTGCACTGAGCAATTTGAAGAAATATTGCGAAGAGCATATGAAAGGTGAATACCATATAGAAGTGATCGATTTGCTTGTTCATCCTCAGCTCGCTGAGGGGGATCAGATCCTTGCGATACCTACATTGGTGAAAAAGGTGCCAGAACCGGTACGCAAGATTATCGGCGATCTTTCTAATCAGGAAAAAGTGCTTGTAGGACTAGACATCCGGCCAAGATAATGGGATATAATGAGGAGAAACAATCGAATTGGGATGGCCGGGAAAACCCGGTTTACAAATTAAGATTATTTGTAACAGGAACTTCTGCCGTATCAGTAAGGGCCATCAATAACCTCCAGAGTATTCTGAATGAATACCTGACTGACCGCTATGAACTGGAAATCATTGATGCCCATCAGCAGCCGCTGCTGGTAAAGAGCGAAAATGTAACAGCTGTTCCCATGTTAATAAAATCGTACCCGGATCCTAAAAGACGTTTGATAGGTGATATGTCTGATAAATTGAAAGTTTTAAGAGGATTAGGTTTAACTTGATATTAAAATTTAGCGATTGAAAGACAACAGATCACATAAGGAACTATTGGCGGAGCTGGAAAGATTAAGGGCCGAACTTCGAGGTAAAGAAATTGAGCTTGAGGAGGCTGCTGATATTATAAATGCCATTAGAAACGGTGAAGTTGATGCGCTTGTGATGAAATCAGATCATGGGCACCAGTTATTTACACTTAAGAGTGCCGATCAAACCTACCGTATTTTTATAGAGCAGATGACTGAAGGCGCAGTGACATTAAACCCATCCGGAAACATTTTGTATGCCAATTCCCAGTTTGGTGCCCTGCTTGATACCCCATTGGAAAAAATTACCGGTAATGCATTTGTTAATTTCATAGCAGAGACAGACAGATTGTATTTTGAAAGTTTATTTGAGCGTTCATGGCAGCACAATAGCAAAGGTGAGCTCAGTCTGTCTGGCATCCATGGCAATTTGGTGCCCGTACAGATCTCCTTAAACATACTGAGTCTTGATGAAGGAATGTCTATGAGCATCATCCTTACAGATCTCACTGAACAAAAGAAAAGTCAGCGTATGCTGTACCAAAAAAACGTAGAACTGGAAGCTGCCCAGGCACTCACCAGAAAATTTAACCTGCATCTTGAAGACACCGTAAAACTGCGTACAAAGGATCTCGAAAACAGCATCTACCAGAAAAATTTAATTGAAAAGGAACTGCGCAACAATCAGGAACAGTTGACGCGTGTGCTGGAAACTATGGCCGAAGGGGTAACCATTATTGATTTTGGAGGCAATGTGATCTATGCAAATCCTATGGCAAAGAAAATTCTCGGATTGAAGGATGATGAAAACATCAGAAATATTTACAATGATACCAGCTGGACCAATGTTACACTTGATGGAGACGTTTTACCGGAAGATAAACACCCGGTGGCCATCACTTTAAGTGGAGGTCAACCGGTGTATGACTATGAGATCGGCATACAGCCGGCAGATGGCGAGCGGTTTTATATCTCAATAAATGCGGCGCCCGTCAGAGATGAAAACGGGAAGGTCACTTCCGGTATTGCGACTTTTATGGATGTAACGCACCGTCGCAAGGTCTTTGACCAGAAAGACGAATTTATCAGTGTGGCCAGTCATGAGCTCAAAACGCCTATCACCAGTTTAAAGGCATCCCTTCAGTTGCTGAGGAGATTAAATACAGGAGCAGAGTCTGAACTATTTCATAAATTAATGGAGCAGGCCAACAAGAGTATGAACCGCGTGAGTGTATTGATAGAAGATTTGCTAAATGCTTCAAAATTTACAGGCGGACAACTTCATTTGAATAAAAAAGTCCTTAACCTCTATGAACTCATCGCCAGTTGCTGCGACGAATTTAGACTGGAAGATCAATATCACATCACAATGAGCGGGGATAAGAACTTTGACGTTGAAGTCGACGCCTACAAAATTGAGCAGGTGCTCATCAATCTTATCAACAATGCGATCAAATATGCCAACGGGTCTTTCGAGATCCTGATCAATGTAGAGCGCTCCGGAGCTGTGGCAAAAGTAGCTGTGACAGACAAGGGACCTGGTATACAGCCAGAAGTCATCCCTCATCTATTTGAAAGATATTACCGCGTAGATCCCACCGGCAGGCAATATTCCGGACTGGGACTGGGGCTTTATATCAGTTCAGAGATCGTCAAGAAGCACGGTGGTCAGATCGGGGCAGAAAGTGAACCCGGAAAGGGGAGTACATTCTGGTTTACCCTTCCCTGCCTGAATAATGGACTATTTTAGGGCGTAGGCTACATAACTGTCGCCTTTTTTTGTGCCGAGTTTACCTCCTCCGCATGCAATTACAACGTACTGTTTTCCATTAACCTCATAAGTAGCCGGGGTGGCATACCCAGCGGCCGGCAGTTCAGTTTCCCAAAGAATCTCTCCATTTTTTTTATCAAACGCACGAAACATCCCGTCCTTTGTAGCGGCTATGAACAGCAGTCCGCCGGAGGTGACCACTGGTCCGCCGTAATTTTCAGTTCCCGTTGGTGCGATGCCCTTTGCCGTAAGTTCTTTTAGTTCACCCAGTGGCTTTTGCCACAGGTGTTTTCCGGTATTCAGGTCTATGGCAGTCAATGTGCCCCAGGGAGGGTTGATAGCAGGATAACCGTTATTGTCCAGGAATTTATTGTAGCCATCAAATTTATATGGATTATCGGTAACAGCTGTTTTGCGTCCTGCTGATACCGATGCCGCCTCAGTCTTTTCCTCGTTGTACAGAAAATCAATAATGGCTTGTTTCTGCGTTGCAGAGATGGAAGTAAAGCCGGGCATCATGCCTTTTCCGGTAGCGATCAGTCTGCCGATTTCTTTCCGGTCTGCCCGCGCCTTTATATTAACAAGAGAAGGATAACCGCTGGTTGGATTGCCCTTCAGCTGCGGACCGTGACAGCCAATGCATAAATTATTGTATAGCAGATGTCCCGCAGTCAGATCACTCTGATCATTGGTTTGCTTCCTGCTCAGGCTAAACAGCCATGGCATTTCATTGGAATTCACATACATGATCCCATTAGGGTCTGCCGCCGCACCACCCCATTCTGCGCCACCATCAGCACCAGGAAGTAAAATGGTCGGCACAGATAAACTTAAAGGCTGGTAAACCCCTTTTTTTGCTTTGCGAAATATTTCCAGCAGCTCGATTCTGTTTTCAGCCATTGTACTGATGTCCTTCTCAGAAATTGTCTGCCTTGCAAACGGCGCCGGAACTCTTGGGACCGGTTGTGTAGGCCAGGTTTTTTCCCCCGGCACGTCAGAAGCCGGAAATGGTTTCTCATCAATTGGGAACAGTGGTTTGCCGGTAGTTCGTTCAAAAAGAAAGACATAACCATGTTTAGTCACCTGCGCAACCGCGTCGGAAGTTTTTCCTTTGTGTTTTACCTTCACCAGATTGGGTGGGGCGGGCAAGTCCCTGTCCCAGACATCATGATGTACGATCTGGTAATGCCAGATGTATTTGCCCGTCCGGGCGTTTAAAGCCAGCAGGCAATTGGCATATAGATTTTTACCTTTTCGGTTGCCGCCATAGAAATCAAAAGCAGCCGAACCAGTTGGCACAAACAAGATTTCCCTTTTGCGGTCTATGGCCATGCCCGACCAGTTGTTGGCCGCGCCCACTTCGCCTTTTTTCTTTACATCTGCAGGCCAGGTATCGGCACCCGGCTGTCCCGGATCGGGGATAGTTTTAAATACCCAGACCAGTTTTCCGGTTTTCACATTAAAAGCCTGAATATAACCCATGGCCGCACCATCCTCTTCACCTAATCTGAGTGGCATCACAATGAGGTCTTCAAATAAAGTCCCCGGCGTATTGGAGATGACAAACCTGTCCCTGGCGCCGGCTTCCAGTCCGCTTTTCAGACTCACCGCCCCATGATCTCCAAAAGACATTATAGGTTCTCCGGTTTCGGCATCCAAAGCATAAAGAGAAGAATTATAGGCATAAAGTATGCGCTTATCTAATCCCTCCTGCCAGTAGGTTACACCACGGTTGGTATTTGAGGTAACTTCACCTTTCTGCATATATTTCCATTTCTCTTTTCCTGTAGCAGCGTCGAGGGCAAAAATTTGGTTAGTTGCCGTTACACCGTACAGCACATTGTTGACAATAATCGGGTTGCACTGTACCTGACCAGAATCCCCGGACTTGTATTCCCAGACCTTTTGAAGCTTAGAAACATTCGTGGTATTGATCTGTGAAAGCGGAGAGTAGTGGTTGCGGTCCGGCCCCCCAAGATATTCTGACCATTGCTTTTCATCCGCAGGTGCTTTAGTTTTTATAGTAGCACTATGAAAAACAAATGCCGCTGAAATTCCGGCAGGAAGAAGGTAAATATAATGAAGCCATTTTTTCATCGGGTGTGGTCTGCTTGTGGACAAAGAAACATAATAACAGGCTTAAATAGAGGCGATAAATTCAGCAATGCGCTTTTGCCTGGTTTCTTCTTTTTTTGCCATCACCAGTCCTAGCAGGACTGCTCTTTTATTTGACCTGCTCAATCCTTTAAAATGGGCCAGTGCTTTGGGATGTTTATCCAATTCGCGTTGCATATCTTCCGGAACGATCAGTTCTTCCACCTCATCAAGCATATTCCAGGAGCCATTCTTCTTTGCGATTTCAATAACCGCCATACCCGGTTCAGTCATCAGACCCAGTTCAATAAGCCGTTCAATCTTCTCCTTGTTGATTTTAGACCACATGCTTTTTGGCTTGCGTTTGGTAAAAGAGACTTTGAAAGCTTTGTCGTCGACACTCATTCCTTTGCTGTCTATCCAGCCAAAACAAAGCGCCTCATCGATGGCATCAGTATGAGACAGTATTGGTCTTCCGGATTTTACCTTGTTGTAGATCAGCCAGACAGCATTTTGAGAATTGTGGTTCTTCTCCAACCATGCCCTCCATTCTGCGCGGTTTGCAGGATGTACAGTTTGTATCTCTTCCATTGTTAATTGACGGTATTAAAATGCTGAATAGCCGCTTTCACGATTTTCTGGTTGTCTTCCATATTGTGCTCGCATTCCACATGCGCATATCCGGAAAATTTTTGTCGCCTCAGTTCTTTGACCACTGCCGGATAATCTATTGATCCTGTTCCAAGATCTACATCTGTTTCATGATCTGACTTGTCAATGTCTTTCAGATGAAGGCCTATGATGTGACCATCCAGCATTTTGAGGCATTTTACCGGGTCAAGACCGCTTCTTACCCAGTGACCGAGATCGGCGCAGGCACCAATATTTTTATGACCCTTGATTGCCGCAAGGACTGAATCCGGATGCCAGTAGATGCTGCTCCCTTTTTTATGCTCATGAATGGCTATTTTGATATTGTAGATCCCAGCCAGACTGTCTATTGTGTCCCACTGCGATTTAGACGGT